>Ga0163111_10003306_pt1 | contig 10381 bp, 17 predicted proteins | sample CRUFie1St18metaG_FD_109645 | JGI IMG/M metagenome (GOLD analysis project Ga0163111, IMG submission 109645) | Marine microbial communities from the Costa Rica Dome - CRUD Field 142mm St18 metaG | ecosystem: Environmental > Aquatic > Marine > Oceanic > Photic zone | place: Costa Rica: the Eastern... | reverse complement strand
TTGTTATTAGATAAGATGGCTAAACCTAATAAATGCGTCTTGGACGTAGGGTTCGGCTGGGGTATGACTTCAAAGTATATATACGAGAAAGGATGTAAGTCTCTAACTATTATAGAACAGAGAAGTGACATCGCTGCAAGAGCAAGTGAATGGGCTGCAGATAAACCTAATGTTACTGTTTATCAAGGTGACTGGCAAGACGTTATTCCAGAATTAAAAGTAGCAGGAGAAAAGTATGATGGTATCTACATGGATACTTTCTGTCCTGAAAACGAAGACTTTACTTTTGATAAGACTGAAGAAGAGTATAATGAAATGCTTAATTACTTTTATGTTAAGCCTACTCAAGCAGAAGAGGATAAGTATGCTTCATTTGAAAGTTATGCTGAATCCGTAGCAGATGAAAATTGTATTTTATGTTTGTATGAGTATAGTAAATATAGAAAGATAGAAGATTTAAATTTCTATTATGCTGATACTCCATGGATGACTTCTGGTTTTCCTTCTACTCATAAAATATGCTGGACGTATTTTGTTGCAGGTAAATTTAGAAAAGATAAATTTTTCGATAGAGAAGATGAGTTTATTTCTAATGAGCTATGTGATCAAATTATTCGAGAAAACGAAAGTAATTTACTTTTTAAAGAAGCAACTGCTACTATCGATCATATAGATCATTCTAGAAAATTTTATTATACTCCTATAGTTTATAATAAAAAATTAGAAGAGCATTTAAATAACACTATCTTTGAAAGATTTAAAAATGTAAGTATTAAAGACTTATGGGTAGGTTTATTTAAGTATGAAGCTGGTCATGGATACGATAGACATGTAGAATCATTAAAAGGTATGCCGTTAGACGATAAAGAACAGTATGTAGATACTATAGAAATATCACTTACTGATAACGGAGTAACTCAAATATACGATGATTTTAGAAAAGAGAATAGACTTATTTATTCTACTCTTAAATGTAAAAAGGGACAAATGTTGAAATATAAGACCTATCAACATGTTCAATATAATAAATTAGAAGAAGGAGTTAGATATCAGCTTTTAATCTTCTTAAAAAATAGTGATTATAATAAATTTTTAATTTAAATGTTATGAGTGATTCAGTAAAGAAATATTATGAAATGGTAGAGGATGGTTTAATTGAAGAAAAGGAACCTACCAGACCAAACCTTAACAACTATATAGTTAGTGAAGGGGCTAAACAAGAAGCTTATACTATATTAGTTAAGTATAAAGAAGAGTCTATTTTAGAAGCAGCTAGAATATTGAAAAGTGGAAGACAGTAATAAAATTTGGTACGAGTGGGATAATGACGGCAGAATATATAGAGATGAAAATATAAGAAAGCCTTTTCGTTCTTTACCTGGAGTAAGCTTAATTACTAAATATACTTTTTGTTCCTATAAAAATACTATCCAAGCTAGTATAGATAATTTTAATCGCAGTGTTGAATGGGAAAACATGTGGGATATAAAAGAAGCAGAAGATAGATTAGAAAAAGGTCATTTATTATTCATAGGAGTAGATAAAGAAGGTCCATTAGCTCACGTTTGGTTTGACGATAATTACTTATATAATATGTTTGCTGATCCTAGACGTCCAGATGGGTACTCAGTTGATTTCGTTAAACACTGTATGCAGTTTGTACTTCATAAAAATGTTAAACTATACTGTGATGACTGGAATATAAAGGCACAAAAATTCTTTGAAAAAGTAGGCTTTGAAAGAAATATTTGAAATCAATAATTTTTTATCTCAAGAAGATATATCTTTTATACTTTCTAAATTAGATACTTTAGATATACAAAGAAATGAAGATGATACTTTTTTTCGCTCTATCTACATAGTTGGAAGAGAAGATAAAAGGTTTGGTTATTTATTTGATAAATGTGATAAAGTATTTTTAGATCATTATAAAAAGCCATTAAAAAGTCATGAACTTTATTTTATAAAATACTCTAAAGGAGATTATATTAAAAGACATAATGACAATTGGCAAACTGCTACAAGTGCTGGAAGACTATATTCACTAGTAGCACAAATGACTCATCCTAATCTTTATTCAGGAGGAGATACTATAGTATATGGAAAAAAAGAGTTAATTCTTTCTAAGAATCAAGGAGATGCTATAATCTTTCCTAGTACAACTGATCATGAATTAACTGAAATCACCGATGGAGAAAGATTTTCTTTCGTAATTATGTATAAAGAAAAATTAAAAAATTTGTTATTTTAGTTGTTTTTTTGAATAAAAGTTCTTATATTTAATTATGATTAAACTACCTCATTCACCTAGTCAATCACGTAAGTGGTTAGAGAAAGAACTTAGTAAGAGATATTTCAAGAAACCTTATGATAGATTCATGTGGTGGAGAAGTTATACTCTTAAGAATAAACCTTTAGATAAAAGATCACCTTTCAGAGATAAAATTCTTAATGGTGACTTTGAACAAGGGCCTTATTTACTAGAAGTAGAACTTGCAAAGCATACTATGAACGATAAGTACTTGAAGTGTATGACAATGAGCGGAGAACCTGATCATGGTAAATTCAATCAGGAAACTTCTATTGATAGAGCTAGGATCAAAAGGCTTAATGAGGATTTTGAAAAGGATGAGAAAAGTAAATTAGAAGAGATTAAAAAAGGTTTTGTTCTTAATCTTAAAATGACTAAAGAACAATATGATAAAGAAGTTGAAAAGACTGGAGCGAAAGATTTATTGACCTTTTATGACAGAATGTCTAATAAATATGGGACATACTGGAAACCGTTATCTTATGTTAGTAAAACATAGATATTTATATTAAACAATAATTATTAACAAATATTTTAATTCATGAATTTTATTATTATTTTAGCAGTAATTGCCGTTGGAGTTTTCGGATATTTCATTTGGAAAAAAGGAGATCAAGATGGTGATGGTGATGTTGATTTAAAAGACATCAAAGTCTCAGCGAAGGAAGTAGCTGAAGATGCAAAAGAAGAACTCAAAGATGCTGTAGATGCAGCTAAAGAAGTTGCCAAAAAGGTGACTAGAAAAAAGCCAGGTAGGAAGAAAAAGTCCTAATATGCAAAACGTAAATGTGGACATCAATCAAACACTTCCGGTTATATGTGAGGAATGCAGTCATAACTATTTTGAACAAAGACTCCTCCTCAGAAAAGCGTCAGGATTACTCACGGGTCAATCGAAACCCACATATATCCCAATCCCAGTCTTCGCATGTTCAGAATGCGGACACGTCAACGGAGATTTCCTCCCTAGAGAGATTGAATCGCTTAGCAAGGAATAATTATTCCGGCTTGCATAATTACGCAAAAGAAGACGGGGATCAGTAGATCCCTTTTTTTTTTGATATTTATATACATGGAATTCTATTCATACAAGTCAGACAGTTACACTTTGTCTAACTAAAACCCCAATTACATGGATTTATTAAACAAAGTTGGCTCATGGGTCAACAAATTCGTAGAGGTAGGTATCTCGTTTATTGCTCTTGGAGTAGTATTTGAGGTCTTATTTAAAGGAATGGACATACCATTCTGGCCAGAAGTATCAGTAGTTGATAACATTATGGCTATTCTAGGCTCATTGAGCGGTGAAGGTCTACTAGGATTAGTAGGTGCTTTTGTATTATATTACATCATTAAAAAGAAGTAATAATATAAAGCAAAAGCTAACTTGACGATCTGAAGGAGGGCATTTATTTGCCCTCTTTCTATTTATATTATTCTTGGAATTCGAAGCTATTTATAAGTAACAAAACAATATAATACACATAAACCGTGAAGAAATTATTACTGATACTATTAGTATTTTTAGGCACTAACACTGCCAATGGGCAATTTTTCAAAGAACTATATGACGATTTCCTTAAGTATGGTACGCTATACGCTGCAGGAGATATAAAGAACTCTTACGAATCATCAAGAAAAGAGTACTTTGTAGAAAGACCAGCAGAAGGAGATTTGTACGCAATACCAAGAGTTATTGATGTTACAGAGTATTATCCATATGACTTTAGATATGGAGTAGGTATACGTAAATTAGGTCGCTTTGAATACGAAAGAAAACCTGGAAACTTTTGGACAGGTAACCAATTAATAGAAAAACAACAAGCTTTATCAGCTCCTACATCTGCAGTAAAAGGATTTGAATATCTATTCCATTACGAAAGAGAAAGATTAAGAGGAGAGATTTGGAATAACTGGAGATTCTTTTTAAGACATACAGGTAAGAATCATATAGTTAAAGTAGAATCTAGAAAAGCTGGTGCATTTGACTTTAAATACCAATCAGCAGAATTAAGAGCTAGATTACCAATAGGTAAAAAATTCTCTATTTCAGCAGGAGCAATATACAGAACCCACCAAAGAGCATATGGCTATAATCCTATAGAAATATGGTTAAATGAAACTGAAATTGATGAATTTGGAAATGAATATCCTGCTAATCCTTGGTATTCATTAGGATATGAATATGGATATACAGATCACTTTACTACATACACAGACGTTGCTACTGGAGACGAATCAGAAGACTGGATATGGAAAGATGAATCAGGAAAAGTAGTAGCATATTCAGATTTAGAGTTTAGAAATACAGTATTTAGAGACCTTATTAATGTATTCAATAATGAGGCATGGGATGAATTAGATAAGTTTGGAGTAGTATCTCCAATACTAGGAGCAGATTTTTATCATTATAAAAATAACTTCTGGTTCCATGCTTATGGAAATTACCTACCAGGGTACCATAGATATGTAAAAGGAGATGAAGATTTTTCTTACCTTAATAGAGATAATTGGGGTAAAGGAGGATTGGTAAAAGATGCTGAACCTGCACAATGGGAAGACTATCAAGCAGGTATAAATTTTGGTTGGAAAGTAGGTAAGAATTTAGGAATCTTTGCAGAAGGAGAATATAATAAAATGTGGGATACTAAATTTTTTAACACAACTTTTGGAATTAACTATACATTTAGATAAAAATGGCAAAAAAAGCAAGAGACCTGTCTGAAGATACCTCAATGGGTATTGATATTGATGGAGATGGAAAATCAGATTTTTCAATTAGTTTAAAGACTATTGGAATGCTTATCGCAGGTATAGCAACTGTGGTCGGTATGTGGTTTACCTTGCAGGCAGATATACAAGAGGCGAAAGAATTACCGGAACCGGTTATTGATAGAACAGAGTATGACCTTAAGGACGAATTAATTCGACAAACAATTATGGACACTCAGGATGACGTAGATAAGATTCTAGAGGAATTAGAAAAAATCGACGAACGTCTGTATGAGTTACAAAAAAATAGGTAATATGAAAAAAACAATATTAGTTTTATCACTATTATTGGCACCACTCTTTTCGTTCTCACAAGACTGGATAGATGATTCCAATTTCGAAGATAAAATTAATCATAAAGAAGCCTTCGGAGACGACGAAGTTAATATAGTAGTTGTTGAATTTTGGGCTAAGTTTAATGAAGCAAATGCTTTTCCTGATTGGGATAAAGTAGAAGGAGCTAAATATTATAGAGTAGATATTTCTAAAGCACCAGAAGCTAAAAAGAAATATAGAATAAGAATGGCTCCTACATTAATCGTTTTCATGGATGGTTCTAAAGAAACATCTTTTAAAGCTGGACTAGATTTAGAATGCCCAGTTGATTTAGATGAGTTACAAGATGCAATCAACGATGCTAAAAAAGCATCTCAATTTTAATACAATGAAAAAAATATTTTTACTTTTAATAAGTGTTTTAATTTTAAATGGTTGTTCTAAAGATGAAGAAGAGGTTTTAGTTCCTCTCTTTGAAATCGCTTTAGACGGCGAATCATTTGATCCATTAGAAAGATACTCAGTAGTAAATACTTTCGGTGGAGAAAAATGGGTAGACGGTAAATTAAAGAAGATTTTTATTTTGTACTTACAAGTAGATGATGGAGATCCAAGATTGGATAGACAGCATTTTGCTTTATATACTTTAGACCATGATGCTAATGATGATGGTGAACTATTGGATGTAGGTACCTATACTTGGGAAGGACCTGATGGAAAATATGCAGGAGTTGAAATACCAGGCGACCAAGAGTACGTAGTATGGAACGAAGTAATCGTATTAGATGCAGGACAACTAGGAGGACCACATTCTGGTTTAATTTGTTTAACTGCTGAAGGTGAATTTTACAATCCTTACATACAGAGAAACATGACAGTTTCGATGAGATTAGAGAACTGGCCAATAGGACAGGATATTAACGCAACTCCATATGGATACCTATTGAATTGATAGATATTTATATTTAGAAAAGAGTTACAAATAATAGTATATGGCACAAACAGGATTAGAAAAAACAGGAAACGATCACGCTATGGAATCTTTACATCGTAAACAAAAGGCCGCGCAGAGGAATAGGTTTATAATTACGACTGTTGTATTGGGAACATTCTTTTTAATTATGGCTGGTATAGGTCTTGCTATTTTAGGACCTAATAATCAAGCTCCAGATATAAATCAAGAATGGAAAGAGATATTATTATTAGTACTAGGTGCCTTTTTAGGTTCTTACTCTAGAATAATTGATTTTTGGTTTAATGCAAATGATGATGATGGTGTTCCTGGCTGGAGCGAACCTGCTGCAGCACCAAGGGGACCAAATTTTTGCGATAATTGTGGTGATGCTATAGAATATAAACCTGAAGCAGCACCTCCAACAGACGATTGGTAATATGAAAGGAATGTGTGATTGTGGCCAAACTACAGATCCAGATGGATGGTGTGATGGTTGGTCACATAATAAATAATAAATTATGAAATTAGAAGTTTTAAGATTCAGTTCTCAAAATGATTCTACTTTAGGATTACTTTTCGATGTCACTAAAGGTAGAAAATTTTTATGCTTTACATTAGAAGATGAAGCAAGAGATACTAAAGTATTTGGAGAAACTAGAATCCCTGCCGGAATATATGAATTAAAGCTAAGATCAGAAGGAGGATATCATGAAAGGTATGTAAAGAAGTATGGAAAAGATTTCCATAAAGGTATGATTCATGTACAGAATGTACCAAACTTTAGATGGATATTATGGCATACAGGTAATACTGATGAGCATACAGCTGGATGTTTGTTATTAGGAGATACTTCTCAGCAGAATGTTAGTAAAGGAGGTTTTATAGGAGCTTCTACAGATGCATATACTAGAATATATCCTAAAATTGCAAAGAAAATAATCAAAGGAGAACAAGTTAGAGTTAAGTATATTGACTTTGATACTGCAATAATTAAGTAATTAGTTGCTTCTTCGAAAAATAATCGTTATATTATAGTATATGAAGTTAAAAGGTTTACAAGGATATATATTATTCGCCATCTTAGGTGGAATAATAGCATGGATGATTTGGGGTCAACCTAAGATAGACGTTGATATTGAATCATATGAATTAAAAATCCAACTATTAGAGAAGAGAATTGATTCTATTCAGACACAAAATGCTGAATTACAATTAGAAGCTGACTCGTTATATACGAGAATAGACAGTTACGATATAGAAATTAAGAAACTAAATTCTAGAATTTATGTTATTAAAAAACAAACTCAAAAACAACTTGATGCTGTTGATTTTTTCGGTGATGATGAGCTCGAACGCTTTTTCGCAGAACGATATAGACAGTACAAAGATTCAATTAACTAAACCTATAGCTAAGTTAGTTATAAAGGATCTTATTCAATTTGATGGATTAGAATTAGAAATGCAAGGAATGCAGAGTATACTTCTGGAAACTAATAAAAAATTACTAACTCAAGGAGAATTAGTAAAAAACTTAGAACTACAGAACAATAATCTAAACGGGGTTATCAATGGTTTACAGTCAAAATACGACGTTCAAACTGCGTTAAGTAAAGATCTAGAACTGGCATTAAAGAGGCAAAAGCGACAATCAACTATTTATAAGATAGGTAGTGTAGTTGGAGCTGCAGCTACTCTTTTATTGCTAGTCCAATGATAAACAGGATAAAACAAAATATCTTTCCATCTATTATAGCACTTTCAGCTTTATCTGTCAGTGCATCTGCTGCTTTCTATTCAGTAAGCGGACTATCTAAATTATTTGCTGGAGCTACATTCGAAGTAATAATTATGGCTGGTTCTTTAGAAGTAGCTAAATTAGTTATTGCATCTCTGCTATACCAGTATTGGGATACTATAAATAAAATCTTAAGAACTTATTTAACTATTGCAGCAATTATATTAGTATTAATTACTAGTATGGGTATATATGGATTCTTATCAGCTGCTTATCAAGAAACTTATCAAAAACTTATTATTAATGAAAATCAAATAGAGTTTTTAGATAATAAAGCTAAATTTTACGAAGACGACATAATAAGATATGATGAAGAACTTAAAAGAATATCTAATAACATTAGTACTCTCAGTGGTGCTAAGGCAACCTCAATCCAGGTACGAGACACCTCGGTGGTTGGGGGCGTTAGATCCACAGTATCCACAGCTGAGTTACGTTTGGCACAAAGTCGTATCGATGTGGAAGAAGATAATAGGAAAACAGTAAATGAGAGAAGAACCGTCGCTGCTGACAGTCTACAGAAATATAAGTTAGAGATACTTAAGCTACAGAACGATGCGGATACAGTAGGAGAATTAGGTCCGTTACAGTATTTATCAGGGCTTACAGGTACACCTATGGATAAAATTATTAATATTCTTTTATTAGTAATTATATTTGTATTTGATCCTTTAGCTATATCATTAGTAGTAGCAGCTAACTTTGCATTTGATATTGCTAATAGAAAAAATTTATACGGAGAGTTTGAAGATGAACTATTCGAAGATAATAATCCAGTAAAGGATGTTACAGACAAGTTAGAAGATTACGATGAAGAAGATGAGAGAAGAATGGATATTATTGGTACTAATGGTAATGATGGAGAACATTATGAAGAAGCTAGAGGTACAGAACCTCCTAAAAAGGATTGGAAGGTAGTAGTTGAAGGTGAACCTCCACAACCACAGAAAATACTTCAAAAAGGACCTTCTGAACATAGAGTACTATTTAGCGATGGTTCAGAGAGAAAAGTTCCTAAGGATGACGACATCATAAGATATCTGTAAAATATTTGCTTTTCTGAATATTTCTTCTTATATTGGTATTATATGAACTAAAATCTAGTTATGGCACAGTATAGAGTTATTAAGATGCTCAAAAAGACCTTTGAAGCACAGAAAGAAAAGGCACTAATGACATTTGAATTATTAATGGAAAACCCTGCGGGTATCGGAGATCACTCTACATCTGACTTCTATGCTAATGCGGAGGAAGCAGCAAGAGGTCTAGCCGAAGCTGAAGACGTTTTAGAAACCCTAAAAAGACATTTTGATAAATATGAGTAATACTAAAAAGACTCTCTCAGCTAGAGAGGTTATGAAAACTGAATACCCTACAATCTATAATGCTTATAAAGATATAGTAGACGAACAATTCGAATTATTTTGTAAGAAGCATCTTGATTACGGAATGCATAATGTAAGTGCAGGTACTAATTTAGATACTAATGATGAAATAGAATTCGCTATGACTGGTTTATGGTATAGACTTTCAGATAAGATTAATAGATGGAAGAATATGATTATATCTGGACGTAAAGCTCAAAACGAAACACTAATAGATACTTTTCAAGATGTTACTAACTATGGCATAATAGCTCAACTAGTTAAGAGAGGTCTCTGGAAAAACGATTAATGGCAAAAAAATTAAAAGGTCTTGTTAAGAAGGTCTGGGAGAGTAAAATCAAACAAAAACCTTCTAAGAATCTACATATATCATATAGTTCTTTAAGTACATATAATAAATGTCCTAAGTTATGGGAGTTAATGTATTTAAGAAACGAAATACCTTTTACTCAGAATATATATACTTGCTTTGGTTCTGCAATGCATGAGACTATTCAAGAGTGGTTAACTGTTATGTACCACGATAAAGTAAAAGCAGCTAATGATATCAATTTAGGTAAGTTACTTTATGCTAATATGGCTAAAGCTTACAAGCAAAGTAGAGCAATGATGAAAGGTGAACACTTTTCTAATGCAGATCAAATGACTGAGTTCTGGCTAGATGGAAAACATATTTTAGAATTCTTATCTAAAAAAAGAGCAGGGTACTTTAGTACTAAAAATATGATGTTAGCTGGAGTAGAGACATTACTCTATCAAGAAATTAAACCTAAAGTAAAGTTTAAAGGTTTAGTTGATTTAGTTTTTTATCATCCTAACTTAGACGAATGGACTATTATGGATATTAAGACCTCTACCTCAGGGTGGAGAGATAATCAAAAGAAGAA
>Ga0163111_10003305_pt1 | contig 10381 bp, 5 predicted proteins | sample CRUFie1St18metaG_FD_109645 | JGI IMG/M metagenome (GOLD analysis project Ga0163111, IMG submission 109645) | Marine microbial communities from the Costa Rica Dome - CRUD Field 142mm St18 metaG | ecosystem: Environmental > Aquatic > Marine > Oceanic > Photic zone | place: Costa Rica: the Eastern... | reverse complement strand
CGTGCGCGGGGACGTCGGCGGGCGGCGCGGTGGCGTCGTATTGGCGGAGCTGGGCGATGAGCGCGGCGACGAGCTGGGTGGCGCACTGCGTCCGTGAGAGCACCAACAACACGCGGCCGCACAGCGCCTTCTCCGGCCGCATGTGGTCGTCGTCGAGCGACGCCGCCGCGACGTGAGCGCGGAGGAGGAGGCGCAGCGTGGCGGGGACGAGGAGCGGCGCCGACGCCCGCGTCACCAGCGCGGCCCACGCCGTCCCCAGCAGGAACGACAGGTGGTTACTCTCGGACGGCATCCCCTCGCGCGGCGCGTCGGCGGCGGCGAGGCGGCAGAGCGCAAGAAGACACTCGAGCACCTCGTCCGTCCGGCCCCGCGGCGTCGACCCCGTCTGCCGCTGCCGCCCGTCGTCCATACGCTCGGTCTCCCCTCCGTCGCCGCCGTCGTCGGCGCCAATCGAGGCGCCGTGCAACCGCAGCCACGGCAGCATCATCTCCAGCAACACCTCGCGCTCCTCGAGCTCGAGTAATGCCCAGTGATCGATGAGCTGCTGCAGCAAACCGGCGAGGAGGCGCGCGTTCCGCGGCGCGAGGCTAGCGGAGTAGCGGAAGGTGGCGGCGCGGTAGAGCTGCGGCTGCGGCGCCGACGTGATCGGCAGCAGGAGGTCGTCGTCGGGTCGGATGGCGACCGACTCGGCGTGGGCGAGGGTGGCGGCGAGGGCGAGGCCGAGCTCGCGGCTCCCCGCGTGCGGCGCCACCTGGTAGAGCAGGGCGAGGAAGAGGAGGCGCGCCTCGCCCGCCGCCGCGCACACCGCCGCCGCCTCCTCGCCGCAGCGCGCCACGACAGCGTGGAAGTGAGCGTGGGCGAGCGTCGCCTCCGCCTCGAAGCCGCCGCCGCCGAGGTGGCGCACGTTGGCCGAGAGCAGACCCTCGTTCTGCAGCGGGAGCGAGCCGAGCGACAGCTTCACCGTCCGGTTCGCCGGCCGCCCGCGCGGCTCGGGGGCGGCGAAGCGGACGGTGCCACCGGCTTCGGCGGCGGCGGGCGCCGCTTCGGGGATCGACGTCGCGCTCGGCCGCCGCCCCTCCTCGGAGCCCGCGGTGGATTCGGCGCGCTGGGTGGCGTGGGCGCCACGGAGGGAGGCCTTGAGAAAGGCGGGGAGGCGGCGGCCGTTGTGGCGGAGGAACGCGGCGAGCGCGCGGCAGGCGGCGCGCTGGAGCGGCGGCGTCGAGAGGCACGACTGCAGCAGCGTGAGCACCTCGCCCTCCATCGCGCCGTCATCGAGCGGGCGCACGCCCATCAACGCTTCGGCCGCGAGCAGCACCGCCTCGGCCGTGCCGACGCCGCCCGCCGCGCCGCCCTCCCACTGATCCACCAGCGACTCGCCCGCCGTCGACGTGTCCGAGCCGCCGCCGCCGCCACGCTCGCCGCTCGCCGGCGTGCTGGCGACGGTGCCGTCGGTGTCGGGGCTCGTCAGGTCGGGGCCGGCGGTGGCGCCGAGGGGCGGCGACTCGGGGCGGGGCGCCGAGATGATCGGAGGGGCGCCCTCGCCGAGGACGCCGTCGGCGTAGTCGGTGCGCGTGGCGAGGGCGAGCGGCGGCATCTGCCCCATCGCCGCCGCCATCCACGCCCGGAGCAGCGCGAGGCCACGGCGGATGAACTTGTCGTTCGTGATCCCCGGGTCGGTGCCGAGACGCTGCCGCGCCGGCGGCCGCGACGTCGTTGCCGTCGTGACGGCGGAGCTCGAGGTTTCGTCGCCCTCGGCGGCGGACTCGCGAATTCCCTCTCGGATGGTGCCCACGGGCGGCGTGTTCGCCGAGCGGGCGAGCGGGCGGCCGCGCGGCGGCGACGCGCCGGCGGGCGCGGCGGCGACGCCGTTGCGGCGGCGGTCGTCGGCGGCAATGTAGAGGAAGTAGGCTCGGAGGAGGTGGGCCGCCGGGCGGAGCGACGCGTCCGGGAGCGCCGCGAGCGCCGCCTTCCGTTCCAGCGGCTTCTGATCGCGGAGCCACACGGAGCAGAGCTCCTCGAGCGTCGTCGCGAGGAGCCTGTGCCGCGCCGGGCCCGGCGACCCGCCGCCGCCGCCGCCCAGCCGCATCGTCCCGCCGCCACCGCCGCCGCCCCGGCCGCCACCCATCCCGCCGGGCGAGCCGTCGTGTGCGGCGAGTTCGTCGGGCGGTATCTTGGCATAGAGCTGCGAGAGCACCAACAGGATGCGCTCGTTGAAGTAGAGCTCGGGGATCGTGTCGGTCTCGACGGGCTTCGGCGCGAAGAGCGAGAAGGCGCGAGAGGGCTGCGCCGCCTCGCCCCTCTCGATCGCTAGCAGTTTGAGCTCCTTGACGATGAGTGCGAGCGTCGAGTCGTGGGCGAGGCGCAGCGCCTCCGCCGCCGCGTCGGCGATCGGCGGCGCCGGGTCGAGGAGCCAGCGGAGGAGCGAGCGGAAGAGCGCCTCGACGTCGTCGTGGTTGACGGCGTTGTTCGCCGACGGGTCGGGGAACCACGCGGCGATCGGCTCGCGCGCGTGCAGCACCAGGAAACGGAGCTGCCGCCGCCACAGCGCGATGCCCTCGGCCGCCGACGCGTGCTCCTGCTGCGTGCGCGGGCCGCGGCGCGCCTGCCGCCACAGCTGGGCCCACGCGAGCGCGGTGGGCGGGAAGAAGGAGCTGAAGTCGTCGCGGAGCGCCGCCTCGGCCTCCGCCGCCCACGCCCACCCCTGCGCCTCGCGCGCGCGCGCCGTGTTCGTCTCGACGCCCCAGCCGTCGGGCAGCGCGGCGACCAGCGAACGCTCGGGCGGCGGCGGCGGCAGCAGCGCGCGCAGCTTCGGCGAGTCGAAGGCGGCGAGGAGCGCGGCGGCCTGCGTCACCACCTCGGGGGTGGCGTGCTGGAGCCACGCGAGGGACGCCGCCTCCATGTGCACACGGAGCGCGTGCCACGCCGCCGCCGTTGGCCCGCCGCCGGCGTCGCCCGAGCCGGCTTCGGCGACGGCGGCGGCGAGCGCATCGGTCGCGTTCTTGACGAGAAAGACGGAGGCGGAGAGGGCGCGCTGGAGCCGTGGGCCGTGCGATCCGTCGCAGCGGAGGAGGGCGCGGCAGAGGGCGGCGAGGGCGGGGAGGGCGAGGTGGAGGCCGTCGGCCGACGCCAAGGAGTTGAGGCAGATGCACGCGGCGTGGTGGAGCTCGCGCACGTCACTCTCCACCAGCTGGGCCACCCGCTGCAGCTCGAGGACGTCGCGCTCGCCGACGGGCCCGCTCGCCCACACGTTGGGGAGGCACGCGAGCGCCGCCGCGAGCGTCGGGCGGTGGGCGGGGTCGTCGTCGGGCGGGTGGAGCAGCGGGATGACGAGGGCGCGCAGCGCGTCGCGGACGGCGGCGTCGGCGAGCGCGGCGGGCTGGGTCTCGCCGATTTGAGCGAGGAGCTGCAGGAGCAGCGCGCGCTGGGGGCGCGTGGCGGGCGAGCCCGGATGGAGCGAATCGCGCACGAGTTGGAGGGCGTAGGCGGCGTCGGGCTGCGCGGCGGCGAGGGCGAGGAGGAGGCGGAGGACGTGCTCGCCCTCGGAGGCGTCGGGGAGGTGGCGGCGTGGCAGCACTTCCTGGCAGAGGCGGCGGATCGGGGACTCGCGCGCGCCGCTGCCGAGGTCGGCGCGGAGGAATGCGACGGGGAGCGAGGCGACGAAGGTGGCGGCGAGCGGCAGGCAGCGCGGCCGCGCGTCGCGCTTGAGCGCGGCGGCGAGGAGGAGGAGCAGCTGCTCGCGCCGCGCCTTGTCAGCGAACGCGTCGCCGCCGTCGCCGGCGTCAGGCCTCGACGCGAGCGCGAGCATCGGTACCATCGCCTCGTAGCAGAAGGGGGCGTGCGCGCCCTTCCCGCGCGCCCAGCGCAGCATGTGCGAGTACACCTCGGCGTACGCGCGCCACCACTCGCGCGCCGCGCTCCCCGAGCAGTACTCAGCCCACTCGCCGCGGCGGTCGTCGTCGGCCGGCGCCATCAGCCGCGGCAATGCCTCCACCAACGCGGCGCACACTTCGGCGCGGAGCACGCCGCGGGAGACGCGCGCCATCGACGAGGCGAGCGCCTTGAGGTACGCGAGGCTCGCCGCCGCCTGCTCGGCGGAGTGCGTCGAGAGCTGGAGCAGCCGCGTCGCGCGCATCGACGGCACAAACTCGCGCTCGTCGCGATCGGAGGTGACGCGCGCGAGCGAGGCGAGGAACATCTCGACGACGGGCTTGAGGCGCGCGGCGGAGAGGAGGCCGACGCACTCGGAGGCGACGTGGCGGATCGGCGCCGAGTACACCACCGAGATCCGCGAGTAGCAGAAGTCGAGGAGCCCGGGCTGCGCCGGGTCGCGGCCGCTGTGGTCGCCGCCGCCCTTCTCGGCGCTGCGCAGCTGCTCGCACACCGCGCGCAGCGCGGCGCCGCTCTCGTCCGCCGCCGCCGCCGCCAGCACGCGGCGGAGCGAGTCGAGGAGGAAGTAGTCGATCGAGCCGTCGCCGCGCAGCTCGCTCCGCGAGTCGTGCTCGTCCGACTTGGTCGGCAGCTGCTGCTTCGGCAGCGAGCGCGCCGGCACCGCGGTGGCGCTGTGCTCCATCGCCGCCGCCATCAGCTTCTCGCAGATGTCGGCCGGGTGGTCGCGCGCGAAGATGACGAGCCAGCGCTGGATCATCTGCTGCGACGCCTTCAGCTCCTGCGTGGGCGGCGGCGGCGGCTGCTGCGCCTGCGCCTCCGCCTTCCGCTTGAGCACCTCGTCGAGCTGCTGGAACGCGTCGTTGAGGAAGGACGCGGACTGCAGCGCGCGGCCGCCCGCGCCCGCCGACCAGGTCCCGGTCCACTGCTGCATCAAATTTCGCGGAGAGGAGAGGGATTTGCGGCGTGTGTGCGCACGAAGGCGGCGCAAGCCCCAGCGCGATCTCTCTCGCGCGAGCTGCGCGGCGGCCGCGAGCGCGCGGCCGCGACGCGCGAGCGCGTACGTTAAATCCCGAGAGTCCGCATTTTTTTACGACCTAAAATCACCTCTCAGCTCGGCGGCGGCCACGTCGTCCCGGGCGGGTGGTTGTCGGCGCTCAGCGGCTTCATGCGGTCCCAGCCGTCGGTCTCGATCCGCTTCGCCGCCTGGTCCTCGCGCCGCTTCTTGATGAGCGCGAGCCGCTCCATGTCCTTCCGCATCGTCTCCGGGTCGGGCCCCGCCTCCGCCTCCTTCTGCGCCTCGAGCTGCTCGCGCTCCTTGCGCGTGAGCTCGGGCGCCGCCGGCTCCTTGCCCTTCTTGCTCTTCGGCGCCGGCGCCGCCTCCTCCTCCTCGTCGCTGCTGTTCGGCGGCAGCATGCCCGCCGTCGCGCTCTGGCCGCCGAGGCCGCGCTGCTGCGTCTCCTCCTCCTCCTCCGACTCCTCCTCGCTGCTGCTCGGCGGCATCATGCCCGCCGTCGCCGACTGGCCGCCAACGCCGCGGCCGCCGAACTTGCGGTCGTCCTTCGCCGGCGCGCCCTCGTCCGCCTCGATCTCCTCGGCCGAGCGCGCGCGGCCGCCGCCCTGGTGTTTGCCTTTGCCCATCGCTGTGTTGCGCGCCGCGCTGCGAGCCGAGCGCGCCCTCTCGCTGCGGTCTCGCCTGTACGAAATGGATTCCTAGCCGCGGAGGTGATCAGTCGAAGTCGCCTTCGAACCCGTCGCGCCGGCCACTGGCTTTGCGCACTACAGTATGACGGACGCGTACGACTTCGAGGCGCCGCAGCACGCCGACCTCACGAAGGTCGAGCTCACCGAGATGAGCCCGACCACGCAGAGCTGGTTTGGTGCGCGCGTCGCCCCGTGCGCAATTCCGGCCCGCGGCGGACCATCCTCACCCCTCCTCCCGCGTCGCGCGCGCGCAGCGAAGCAAGCGAAGGGCGAGAGCAGCCAGCCGCGCAAGTCTGCGTCGCCGCGGAACGCCGTCGTCGCCGCCGCGGTCGTCGTGACGCCGCCGGTCGTGCCGCAGCCCGCGGCGCCCAAGGCGTGGGCCGAGGCGTCGGCGTCGCCGCCGCCGCCGCCGCCGCCGCCGCCCGCCGCGCCGCCGCCGACCGCCGCCGCCGCCGCCGTCGCGCTGGTCAACGCGCTCGCCGCGCCCGCGCCGAAGTCGACGCGGAAGTCGCGCGTGCCGGCGGTGGCGAGCAAGCCGACGGCGGCGTCGCGGGCGTCGTCGGCCAACACGTGGTCGGCGCCGCCGACGCCGCGCTCGGAGGCGGGGTTCACGGTGTCGGCGCCGCCGACGCCGCGCTCGACGCCGCGCGCGCCGCCGTCGTGCGCGTCGAAGACGACGAAGTCGCTGCTGGCGAAGAAGGAGCCGGAGCCCGTGCGGACGCCCAAGGCGGCGGTGAAGCCGGCGCCGAAGGCGCCCGAGCTGTCGACGATGAAGCGCGCGCCGAAGGAGGCGCCGATGAACACGGAGGAGCGCGAGCTGCTCGAGGCGGCGCGGCTGATCGCCGAGGCGCAGAAGCGCTCGAAGATGCGCCGCGCCAACCTGACGAAGGTGCGCGCGCCGCGATTCGGCGCGCAATTCGGCGCGCAATTCGTCTGTCTGTGCGACAGGCGTTGCACAAAGAGGCTGTTGCACAAACAGGCTGACACGCGCGCCCACCCTTCCTCAGGTGCTCGCCGACCCCGGCGCGAAGGCGCAGCTCCCCGCGCGCTCGACGGCGCAGCTCACGATGCCCGACGAGTTCGAGCTCACGACGGCGTCGCGGTCGGCGCCGACGTCGCCGACGGGCTCGCGCCACGCGTCGCCCGAGCCGCTGTTGGGCGAGGCGGTGAAGAATTTCGCCAAGACGCCGGGGCGCTTCCGCTCGCGGCCGGCGTCGGCGCGCGAGACGTGGGGCGCGCCCACCTTCTCGGCGTCGAAGCCGCGGACGATCACGCGCTCGAAGTCGTTCGCGTTCGAGTCGGACAAGCGCCCCGCCCGCCCGCCGCCCAAGTCGTCGGCGCAGCTCGAGGCCGAGGCCTTGGCGGCGGTGCCCAAGTTCAGGGCGCAGAAGGTGTCGAAGCGCGTGCTCGAGTCGTCCGGCGACGTCGGCGTGCCCCGCGTCCAGCGGCCGCCGCCCACCCAGTTCGCCGAGTTCAACCTCTCCGGCATTGGCAGCATGGCGAAGCGCCGCCCCTCCGACGCCGGGCTGTCGTCGACGTCGGTGACGTCGGTGTCGTCGGAGCCGGCGCGTCCAAGCTTCAAGGCGCGGCCGATGCCGACCTACAAGGCGTCGGGGCTGAAGGCGCAGACGCCGCGGCGGATGACGCGGCCGCAGTCGCCCAAGTTCGTCACCTCCCAGCGCGCAGCGACGCGGCCGCCGCCCACCGCGCCCACCGAGGCCTTCGCAACCTTCAAGGCGCGGCCGGTGCCGTCGTCGGCGTCGAAGTCGTCGCGCGCCTCGGTCGGCGCCTTCGCCGAGCCGCGGCCGGTGACGACGCCGCGCCCGTTCAACCTGTCGGGCGTCGAGCGCCACGACATGGCGAAGGCTGCCCGTGAGCGCCAGCTTGCCGACGAGGCGGCGGCGGCCGAGAAGGCGCGCAAGTTCGCGGCGCGCAAGGCGCCGAAGGCGGCGGCGTGGAAGCCCGAGCCGTCGAAGGCGGCGCCGCTCGTCGAGGCGAAGCCGTTCAACCTCTCGACCAACGAGCGCGGCGACTTCTTCAAGGCGGAGGAGGCGCGTCGCGCCGCCCATAACTCCCACGCTCACCCACCCTCCTGTCTGTGCAACGGCGCCGATCTCTGACCCCGCCGCCCCCGCTCCCGCTCCGTCCCCAGGAGGAGAACCGCCGCCAGCAGAAGCTCGAGGAGCAGCGGAAGCGCGCGTTCGTCGCCAAGCCGGCGCGCGTCCTCGCGAAGACGGCGTTCGTCCCCGCGAAGTCGACGAAGCCGCTCACCGAGATCAACGGATTCCAGCAGGGGAGCGACGCGCGCGCGGCGAAGCGCGCGGCGTGGGAGGCGGCGCAGGCGGAGAAGGCGGCGGAGGCGGCGCGGCTCGCGAAGGAGGCGGCCGACCTGAAGGCGGCGGAGGAGGAGGCCGAGCTGAAGGCGCTGCGCGCCAACATGGTGCACAAGCCGCGCGACGCCTCCGTGTTGAAGAAGAAGCCGTTCGCGCTCAAGGCGCCGCCGCAGCGCACGACGCTCGCCGAGTCGCCGGCGCTCTCGACCAAGATGCGCTCCGCCGTCCGCGCGTGAGCGCAGCGGTGAGGGCGTCGAATCTCGCCGCGCGTGTGTCGGCGCCGCCTTGGCCGCGGCGCCGCGCATGCGCGGGGTGACGGGGAATCGGGGAGGGGGGAAGTGGGGATCGCGAGAGGGCGCCTACGTGTGAGGCGATCGATGAACGCCGCTCCGCGCGAGCAAGAGTGGGGTGTGGGGAATCTGACTAAGACGTATTGCAAGGGACCGCTCACTCACTGGACAAAGAGCTGCGACTTGTAGGCCTCGCGCGGCGGCGGCGCGGCGGCGCGGCAGAGCAGCTGGAGGTCGAAGACGGCGGCGGGGAAGGCGCGCGGCTCGGCCACGAGGGCGGCGGCGCCGACGACGAAAGCCTCGCGTTGCTCGTGACCCAAGTGGGGCGCCTCGAGCGCCTCGCGGCCCAGGGCGTCGCGGAGCCAGCCGGCGGCGGCGGCGCCGCAGCGCTCGAGCAATGCGCGCAGGGCGTCGGCGACGCGAGGGAGAAGCTCGGGCGGCGCGTGGGCGGCGACGGCGGCGACGAGCGCGGCGATGAGGGCGGGCGCGAGCGTCGCGAGGGTGGCGGGAGGGAGCTGGGCGTCGTCGGCGGTGGAGGCGATGCGTGAGAGCAGGACGCACGCCGAGCGAATCGTCTCGCGGTTGGGGAGGCGGAGCGCGGCGGCGGCGAGGTGGAGGGCGGTGGCGAGGACGGCGGGGCGGTCGAGGAGGGCGGCGGCGCAGAAGATGGCTGCTCGGTGCAGCAGCTCGAGCCAATGGGCTCCAAGCTCGGGCGTCGCCGCCAGCCGCGTGCCGTCGCAGAGGGGCTGCCCAATCGCGGCCGAGAGCTCCTCCAACAACGGCCCCAGCCGCCCCGCCGCCTCGGGCAGCCGTCCAAATTGCTCGAACAGCGTCGCGTATGCTCGGAGCGCCGCGCCCGCCGAGCCGCCATCCGGCCCGCCAGCGGCACCCGCCGTCGTCGTCCGCGTGCGCGGCGTGCCAAACGTGCGCTCCGCCGTCGGCGCCGCCGCCGGCGAGGGCGGCGCCGCCGGCCAGCCCGCGCGGAGGATGTCCCCGAGGGCGGCGGCGAGCTGAGAGAGCAGCGGCGCCAGCGGGTGGCTGCCGTCGCCGCGCCCCGCCGCGCGCACTGCCGACTCGTACGTCGCGCATAGCTCGAGGCGCACCTCCTCGGCCTCCGCCGCCGGCAGCGCCGCCGCTGTCTGGCGGAGGGCCTCGAGCGGGCCCCAGCACTCGCCGAGGACGCAAACGACGGCGTGCGAGCCGTCGGGCAGCGGCGGCGCCGCGTCGAGGAATTTGATCGCCGCGCGCAGCCGCCGCGCCGCGCCCGCCGCGACCGACTCGACGTCCGCCGCCGGAGCCGCGCCGCCGGGGCGGTTGGGCTGCTTGCGCGGCGGCGTGCGCGGCGGCGAGGCGGCGGAGGCGGCGGCGGCATCGCGCGCGGAGGCGAGCTGTTCGGCGATGGCGGCGGAGAGGGTGGCGAGGGGGGCGGCGAGGTCGGCGGAGGGGAGGCGGACGAGGAGGCGGACGAGGGCGTGCACGAGGGCCTCGGCGGCGCGGCCGAGCGCGGGCGCGCGCAGCGCCGCGAGGGCGTGCGGGAGGAGCGACGGCACGTGCGGGAGGAGGGCGGCGGCGCAGCCTCCATCGGAGCAGAGCGACCACAGCGCGGTGGACGCCTCCTGGGCGACTGAAGGCAGCGGGTCGTGGAGTGATCGGAGCGCAAACTGCGTCGTCGACTCGAGCTGAGCGGTGCCGGCGCCCTTGCCGAGCCAGGCGGCGAAGGCGCCGCCGAGCTTCAGTGACGCGCGAAGGAGTTGCGAGTGCGCGTCGGCGGGCAGCGCCGCAGAGGCGGCGAGGAGCGGGCCGAGCACAGTGTCGAGTTCGGAGGCGGCGGCGGTGGGCGAGGGGGGCGGCGGCGGCTCGCCGCGGCCGCCGCGGCCGCCGCGCGGGAGGAGGGCGGGCGCGATGGCGGCGAGTGCGTAGAGGCACGCTTCGACCGGCCGCCACGACGCGGCGGCGGCGCCGCGGAGGGCGGCGGAGAGCTCGGCGAGGACGGCGACGGGTCCGAGGGCGAGCGCCGCCGACTGCCACACCTCCGTAGCGCAGAGCCGTCGGAACCGAAAGAACTCGCCCTCGTCGATCTCGGCGTCCACCGCCTCCCACTGCACCTCGCGCGACGGCGGCGCGCCGTTCGCCTCGCCGCCGCTGCCGCCGCCGCCGCCGTCGTCGTCG
>Ga0163111_10003300_pt1 | contig 10386 bp, 7 predicted proteins | sample CRUFie1St18metaG_FD_109645 | JGI IMG/M metagenome (GOLD analysis project Ga0163111, IMG submission 109645) | Marine microbial communities from the Costa Rica Dome - CRUD Field 142mm St18 metaG | ecosystem: Environmental > Aquatic > Marine > Oceanic > Photic zone | place: Costa Rica: the Eastern... | reverse complement strand
TCGGCTACCTCGACTTCATCGACAGGATGGTCACGACCGCCGGCAACAACGGCATATTGGTGATGCTCGACCTGCACGCGATGGAGGCGGGAGTATGGCCAGACACGGGGGTGGTGGGCGAGGGCCGCCAATTACTGCACGAGGCATGGGACGCCCTATCGCAGCGGTATTGCGATCCTGTGCGCTACTGGAACGTGTTCGCCGCCGACCTGAAGAACGAGCCGCACGGCATGTATTGGGGCCCGCTGGGCGCGGCGCACCAAACGACCTTCCCAGAGTTCCATTATCAGTCGCCGCCAGCCCCGCCTCCGCCTCCTCAGTGCACCGACGACACCACTTGGACTGACGGGGAAGGCGACGGCTGCCACGCCTACGAGCTCACCAGCGAATTCGCGTGTGGGTTTCCTTACCCGGAATCCTGTACCCGCTGCTGCGCCACCTGTCGAGGGACGCCAAAGTGCTTGCATGCGGTGTACGACAATGGAGACCAGAGCCACGTGGGGGCGGGGGAGTGCAAGGACGACGCAACGTTCAGGAACAGCCAGGGCCACGGCTGTGACGTGTATCGCAGCCCAGTGAACAACGCGCTGCATTGTGGGGCTGTTGGGCACGAGGGCACCTGCCAGTCGTGCTGCTTTAGCTGCAATGGGGATGCGCTCGCGCCCTTGTGCGAAGATGGGGGCGCGCAACCGTCTCAGGCGCAACAAGAGCACGTCCAGGACCCTGACTATCCGTGGGAGGAGCGCTGGGACCTACTGGCGAAGGAGCTTGGCGACCGGGTTCACCAGCAGTGCCCGCGGTGGCTCATTGTCGTCGAGGGGGTGGGCCATTGCATGAAGGAAGGCAACCATGGGTGCGACAAGCCGAGCGCATCGGGTCAGGACACTTCGGTGCCTACTTGGTGGGGTGAGAATCTGCAGGCCGCCGATGACTTCCCGGTGCATCTCGACTACCCTCAGAAGATCGTGTACAGCCCGCACTCGTACGGGCCGAGCGTCTACCCGCAGCCGTACTTTGAGGCGTCCGACTTCCCCAACAACATGCCGCCGATTTGGGACCTGCAGTGGGGCTACCTGAGCAAGACAAGGCGCGCGCCCATCTTGCTCGGCGAGTGGGGCGGGCGGTACGAGGGCAAGGACAAGACGTGGCAGGACAAGATGGCGGCGTACCTCAAGGACAATCAGATAGCGGGCAACTTTTACTGGTGCATCAACCCGGAGAGCGGCGACACCGGCGGGCTGTTGCTGAGCTGGCCCACTCACGAAGGAGATTCCGGCAAGCTATTGCTGCTTGCCTCTCTTCCGACGACAGTCGTGCCCACGACGGAAGAGCGCTTGCGGCCCCCGCCCCCTGCGCCCCCCTCGCCCCCGCCAAAGCATACCTCGCCGCCGCCGCCGCTGCCGCTGTCGTCGCCATGGCCGTCGGCGCCGATCGGGCTTTCGCACTTTGCGGCCCCGCACCCTCCCTCCGCGTCGTCGTCGACGATTCGCAGCGCGAGCCGCGATGCCGGGGACGACGAGCCGGCGCTGTTGCTTTCTGGTGGTCAGGTCGTCAAGCTCGTTGTTGCCGTCCTCTTGCTTGGCGTGGTCCTCGCCCTGGCTCGGCGATGCCAGGCAAGCCTCAGAAGTCGGCGACATGCGGCCGTGGTCACTCGTCACAGTGGCGGCATGGACGTCGTTGCCTCCCGCCACGAGAGAGGGAGGGCGGGTGCTACAGGGCTACCGCACCGGGTCATCTCCAAATCGCGGGCCATGCAGCACTCGCAGCTCCGCGAGATCTCACCGCAGCTGGAGGAGCCGGAGCCGGAGCCAGTGTTAGAAGATGTGGACCATCAGGAGCGTAAAACGGACGAGGAGGAGACGCATGTGCTTTAAAAGTGAGGTGCGCGCCCAGTGAGAGAGAGGCCAGCGCAGGGCCGCATCAGCACAGAGGCGACGTGTACACTCGCATCTAGCGTGCGGTACCTAGCTTCAAGGTGTGTAATAAGGTATCTTTTGCATGGCTGATGTGTCTATCATGCCGCGCTAACACGTCGCCGGTCCGTTCCGAACCGTCCGTGTTTTTACATCCCACGCGCGCTGTTGGCAGCCGCTCGGCGCGCACGGACACCTGCACGGTGCCGGTCCAACACGGTGTTAGCGCCGGTCCAACACCGTGCCCCGGGCGCCCGGTTCTCGCCCACAACCCATGAAGTTTGTGGTGCTGTCGCCTGCTACCGAACCGACGTACAAGGTGTTCAACTCGCTGTGCCAGCTTGGGGTGCCAAGCGTGTCTGGCGACTTGCACTGCGTGCGCTGTCAAGCGTCATCAGGCGTCATCAAGCGGGTTGCGCTCAGGGATCAAGCGCATTGCCTGACAGACAGCGCCCAGACGCACACTCCCTTCCTGCACCGAGTCGCGAATGAGCCACCTGCGCTAATCGAGCTTCGGGCCCTTCACGCGCTTGCCAAAGCCTGTGCCAACGCAACCGAGGCACCGGTGCGGTCGCACCTGAAGATAGTTCTCACCCTGACGCGCCACATCAACTGAGCCGACTCTCGGTTGCGCAGGCTTCCCTGGATTGCGACCCAGGATTCTGGGCCTCTCGAGCACAAGCAACGGTCTCGTCGCTCTTGGCCGGGCCGATCGTCGGAATTGCCGGGCCGTACATGCCCAGCGCCTTCCGCGGCGCCGAGTGGTGCACAGCGCCCATCATCACCATTTCGCCGCGCCTCGCCTTGCGCGCAGCCACGAGCAACGACGACGCATCGGAGCCCCTGTGCAAAGATGAGAGGTCGGCAGACGATGATCCTTTTGATTTGCTCGCGTGCGCGAAGCTCTGCGCGGCGCATAGCATGGGCCTGGACGAGTGCCTCATCGCCCGCGGTTCCGTCGGGAGCGCGTCGCTGGAGGCGGCTATCCGCCGTTCGCATCGGAGACTTGTCACGAGCTTTGGTGACCGCGTGCAGGTGCTGGGCACGACGCCGAACGGCGTCTCCAGCCGCGTGTATAGGCGCGACCTCATCCGCCGCATCCTGAGCGCCCCCGTTGCGCCGTGCGCTGCGTCGGTCGGCGCCACGGCGTTGAGGCCGCCGCCCAGCGTGGCAGAGCTTCAGCTGGGCTGGGCGCGCAGCTCGGCGGCGTCGGCCGACGGAACGCAGGCGAAGCCGCCCAGGCTGCCATTTTACCTTCACGAGTTTGAGGAGGGCCGCCGCCAGGCGGTGTGGATTCGAAGGCAGGCTCTTGCCGGGCGCGACCTGGATCGTCTCCTCCCCCTGTCGGCCTCGCAGTACTTGACGGACGTCTTTCTGCTCGACGCGCTTAGCAGACACGCAGACCGGGTCGGCCGCCCGTCGGACGCTCTACTCCATGTGCTCGCTATTCCGGCGCACGCTTCGCAGGTGTGGGCGACCAGCAAGTCAACGCTCCGAGCTGGCCAGGGCCAGGCGCGCCACCTCGAGATGATGGCTTCTGTTGCGGCCAAGGTGCGCTTGCTGAAGCGGGCTCTGCTGCCGGACGCGCAGCTGCTGGTGGTGATGGGGTTCTTCTACCCGCAGCTGACACTCGGCCCCGCACTCATCGACGCCCTCCAGGACGCCAACACCATTCTGTGCACCAGCGACCCCGACTTTGCCGCGCACGCCCACCTCAACGAGCGAGCCGTCGTCATACCTTACCGTGCGATGGGCTCGCTCGAGGCGGCCGCTTTCGAGGCGCGCGCCCTCTCGGCGCCGTGGCCGGCTTCGAAAAGGTTCGCCTTCACGCTGCACGCCGACATGAGCCGCGCCGACCGCGGAGTGCGAGCGATGGTGCGCGCGGCGCTGGAGCTCTTTGAGAAGCGCGCCTCGCCTTCGGGCGGTCGCGTCTCGCTCAAGAGCGCGCCAGTCGGCCGGTTTGAAATGCGGCCGGGCTGTTGCTTTCTATCTCCCGCGGCCCAGGCACCGAGGCATCCCTTGCTCTTACAGCCCCTGGCGCAGCCTGGGCCTCTCCTGAGCCAACATGCATGTCGGATAGTGGTCCGCCCGCCCTAGCCAGCCCCGAAGACGCTGATTCGACAACAGGCCGCTGACCAAAGCGTCTGACAAGGGTGACAAGGGCGGACGGGTGGTCGAGGAGATGCAGCACACCGCCCGAGCGATGCGGGACTCGCTCTTCTGCGTAGTGCCCGCCGGAGACACGCTCACGTCTCGCCGCCTCTTCGATGCCCTCGCCGCGGGGTGCGTCCCGCTCATCTTGCGTCCGTCGGCATGGCAGCTCACGCAGCACCTCCCCTTCCCGCACACGATCCGGTGGGAGTCGATCGCAGTCTTCATGGTCGCGTCGCGGCTGTCCGGCGTTGAGGGCCTTACGGCGGCGCTGCTCGCGCTCTGGAGGGAGGCGAGCAGCTCCGCTGGGCGCGCGACCTTTGAACGGATGCGCCAGCTTGGCAGCGCGGCCTTTGCGCAGAGCCTCGCCATCGAAAGGAACAGCTCTGGCGTCGCCAACGGCATCCTTTCCGAGCTACGCGCCCGCGGCGCGCGCCGCTTTTGGCGGCGTGTGGACGGCGGCCTCGCCCACGCGTCCCCGCCATCGGCGCAAGCCCAAAGCGGCGGCGCCGACGGCCACGTGCAGCTCCTTCGGAAGCACCGGCTACTCGTGTGCGTCGACCCGCGCGTAGCAGTGGACGTCAGGCTCGTCTTGCAAACCACCGCCCTCCTCGACGGCGCCGGGGGCGGCAACGCGACTCGGCCCGGCCCTCCCGCACCCGCGGAGCTCGCGTCGCTCGTCGCGCGACCGGCGTGGCGCACGCTCGCCGTGGCATCACCGGGCGCCGCAGCTTGCGCTGGCCTTGCCCGTGCGGCCTTCGACGCCTTTGTCGAGGTCGGCCCGCGCTGTCGACACTGCAGCGCACACGCTTCACCGAGGCCGCAGCAGCTGGCCGCGGCGGCGCTGACGGCCGCCCTTGGGGCGTCCGGTCTCTCGCCTGAGCTCGCCGCGTGGGTCGTGGGCATCGCTCGGTCGATCAGCTCGGCTCAGAACAGCCGTGACCCGCGTGCAGAGAGTCGGGTGGGCCCCAGCGACGTGGACGCGCCGCCCTCAGGGCCATCGGGAGCGATCCTGCCGGTGGCGAGAACTCCGACCGCCTTTGACGTGTTCCGCCAAGGATACATCACCGCTTGCGACATGGCCGCCGCCCCGGGCTGCACGGAGGCCTTGGTCTTTGGGGGCTGGCCACCTTGCAAGCGCAAGGGCGCAAGGACGGTCACAAGCGAGAGCAAGAGTGAGGGCGCGAGGGCGAGCACGAGCGACCGGCTGCAGCCGCGCTCAAGGCCTACCCGAGCGCCGTGCTCCACAGCGAACCGCGGCGCGCCAGGCAGGGCGCTGTCGGTGGGCGAAGCGCCGCACGCCCCTCGGGCACGGCCGTCGTCATGGCCTTTGTGGCCATGGGCGAGGAGGCCGGTAGCTGCCGATGCGCAGGTGCAGCGCGGCGCTCCCTGGGCGGCGAAGCCGGTTGACGCGGACCGCTTGGGTCTGAGCGAGCTGCATGGATGCGTCCGGCTTGACCTGTCCCGTCCGGCCGAGCTGGACTGGACGCCCCCCGACCCGGAGCCGTGGGACGTGATCGCGGGTAAGGTGCGGCGCAACGCGTCGCGCCTCTGCGCCTTCCGTGACGCGTGCTACAGCCCAGCGGGTCAGACGCTGACCGTCGCCGCCGCCGGTCTACGCGGGGTGCGTCATGGCGAGAGGTTGGTAACCGGCCATCGGTGGCGGAATGACGTCAGGCTGGTGGTGCGGTCGCGTCCGCAGGCAGCACTTGCGCCAGCCGCCGCGGTGGCCGGCTCGAAGGCTGCTGGCGCCGGCTCCAAGGCCGGGGTGGGTCTGCTCTTCCATCACTCGTGGAGCAGCTACTTCCACATAGCCGAGGCCGCGATGGGAGTCTTTGCCGCCGCGCACGTGCTCCAGCTCGACCTCCGCACGGTGTCACTCTACATGACTGGCTCCAAGGGTGCGGAGATCATCGGCAGGCTGCTCGGCCGCCCCGTGACCAGGCTGAGTCCGAAGGCGCACTCCGGCTCCGTGTGCCACGAAAGGCTCGTGGTGGGCTACCCAGCGCAAGTGCTGCACTCGGCGCGCTCCCCCGCACTCGAGTCGACGCCGGTCGCGCTCGCGCTCCGCTTCCGAGGCTACGTGCGCGCCGCGCTCGGCGTGCCGCGCCACAGGGATCCCGCTGGCGGCGTCATCGTCCACCGCGCGGCAGGGCGCAAGCTCTTGAACGAGGCCGAGGTCCAGCGCGCGCTCGCCGCGATGCGGCCGCCGATCGCGGCGCAGCCGGTCGACTTTGCCGCGCTGTCCACCGCCGAGCAGGTCCGAACGATGGCGCGCACCACGCTGCTGCTGGGCATACAGGGCGCCGGCATGGCGAACGCGCTCTTCCTGCCGGATACGGCCGCCGTCCTCGTCCTCAAGCCGCAGCACTACGTGGGCAACTACTTTGACGGCTTGCTCTCGACGCTGCGGCTCGACTGGGCATGCTGGAGGCCGCCTGCTGGCGAGCCCAAGTGGACGGTCCTCCACCCGACCATGTGCCGGCCCGATAATGAGCTCGCGTGCATCCGCGACCAGGACACGCTCATGGACGTCACGCAGCTGCCAGACATGCTCCGCCGAGCGTCGGGGTCTCTGAGCGCGCGAGCGTGCCCGGCGGAGACGGTGCCGCGCGAGGAAACGCCTTGCTTCAAAGCCTGCTTCCCTCACGGGCCGCCTAAGAAGCTGCTGTCCCTCAGCTGACATTCGGGTCAGGCAATGATCCCGTACTACCCCCCCTCCAAAGTAACATATATAACATACTTGGCTGCGTTCGCCGCCCTGACGGAGCATTAACACTGCATCACACATGTCGGGGATATTGTCGGAGTGGTGGGCAAGGAAGCCGGCGAGCACTGCGCGGACGTGGCGCGACGCTTCGGCTGCATCTTCTCGTCGAGCGGAGCTTGGCGATGGGGAGCGTCGAAGGGCAATCGAGGAACTGCTCACCCATGTGACGGCCGCCTATCGAGAGAGGTGCCGCAGGATGCTGCACGAAGAGGCGTTCAGCTTTTCCCAGGCGTGGCAGGACTGGTACATTTTTCAGAACCACTATCGCGATCGTCTGCAATGGGGAGACGGTGTGTTCGTTGAGATTGGGTCAAACCAGCCGACCGTCATCAGCAACACCCTCTTTTTTGAAAAGTGCTTGGGCTGGCGCGGCGTCCTCTTTGAGCCGCAGGAGCGGTACCACGCCAGCACCCGCCGCGAGCGCCATGGCAGCACATTGGTACCGTCGTGCGTCGTCGGCCGCGGCGAGGCCAATAGAAGCTACGCGATGCGTGGGATGTGGCTCGAGGAGCAGAAGAGTACGGGGGAAGATGCTGCGCCCGCTCGCCGGTGCGTGGACCCCGGGGAGGTGCTGCCGCGCCTGCTGGGTCGAGGCGCGCGCATCGATCTGCTCTCGATCGACATCGAGGGAATGGAGCCTCGCGTACTGCGGTGCTTCCCCTTTCGCCGCCTCCGCGTGCAGTCGGTTCTCATCGAGACCAACCAGGCCGACTTGCGCGAGGCTGACCTCTTCTTCCATCGGCAAGCCTCGGCCAAAGCCCCTCGTAACGCAGCTCCGCAGCAAGGCACCCCATGCCCACTCCGAGCCAACCTATTGGCAGGCACGGTTTCGTCAACGATGAGAGCTTCGTTGGCGGCAACGACAAGAAGGGCACGGTCGGGTGGCTCGACAACTATTACGTCCGTGCCCCGGCGCCAAAACGGTACCCGCCCATCTCATACAGGTGTGACAAAGCGGCACGGGCGCACCGTCTGGCGTGGTGCTCACCGTGGCTGCCCTGGTTTGAGGGAGCTAACGTGCCGCTCAAGCTGCGCGACGGCAAGCCTCATTTTGGCCGCTGCCGAGTCCGCGAAACAGAGTAGACTGGATCGAGCAGTGTTCATAACATGGTTGATGTATTCGCCACCCCGACTTCGAGAGTAGGTGGGCTCCTCCGCTATAATCGAATCCCTCCCCACCTGCGCCCCCACCACCGCCCACCACACGTGAATGAAACAGAGACGTGTTTGTAGTTTGAGAGAGACGCCTGGTTTTTTTGAGCTCCCATCCGTGGAACACTACCTTGGTATATGTTTCAACTCGCAAGTCTCCGTTGCCTAAATTCGCATCGTACTCCCGCCGTGTGGCTGGTTATCCTGCTTGTATTTCTGCGCGGCGCATGGCGCGGCGGCGCCGGTGTCCAGGTGGTGCCATACGCAGGATCTGCGCTGGCGCCCTGGTGGCGACGGGACTACTGGCGCTGGCGCCTCAGCTACAGCCTCATCCTTTTCGCGCACAATAGATGGCAACGTCGCTGAGCTTGCACCAGAGCGCAGGGAAGGGCCTCGCGACTTGTGCAGGCGTCCCAGATCGGCCGCCCACAATGCTGACCACCGACAGATTGAAAGGCCTGCCACGACGCGCTAGTCAGGTGCCGCACACCTTCTCACTTTGCGAGAGCCGCAGCATCCACTGCCAAGCTGTCATCAACCTGACATCTCCCTTCACGCAACAGAGGCCAGCCCCGCCAGCCTTGGGCCTGATGCCGAGCGACACGGCGCGCTTGCGCCAGCAGTTTTGGTGGCAGACCCATCCCGAACTTGCGCCGAGGCCGTTTGGTTGGATTTTGCCGTATGGCGGCAGCGGCGACGGTGGCAGTTTGCGTCCGCGCCGTGACGGTGGCAGTTTGGAACGGGCCAAAAGCCTCGCCGGGCTATACCACAGCTACGCCGTGGGCATTGGCCGCGCCACGGCGCCGGGCGGCGCTTTCGTTGAGCTGTGCAAACGCTGCACGCATGAGGGCGCGCTGTACGTGCCGCCGAGCGGCGCGGCGCCTGGTGTCAATGCCTTGGTGGACTGGGCGGCACGCATCATAAAAGAGCCTGCGAGGCGCATGGCGCAGCGTGCACGGCCGCAGTACTACAAGCGAGCGGCCGCCAAGCCCGTGGTGAGCTACGCGCGCCTCCTGGTGCTCGTGCAGCGCTTCTCGGCGGATTACGGCCATTTCATGACTGAGCTGCTGCCGCGTGCTGCCGCCGCCATCCCGCAGGTGCGCGCCGACCCTGCGCTACGACTGCTCGTAGACTGCTCGGCCGGCTTCGTCTTGCCATGGCTGACGTTCCTACTCGACATCGATCGCAGCCGTTTGGTGTGCACCGACGTCGGTGACAGGCTGGTGCACGCCGACTGCCTTGCCTTCAGCCGCTTCACCTCGCCATTCCCTAGTGGATGGCGCTTGGGGCTGGACATTTTGCGGCGCACGGCGTATGCGCAGCTGCAAGCTGCTGGCAGTGCCGACCTTTCCGGTGTGGGCAGACAGTGGGCGCCTCCTTATGCCAGTGGGCGCCCGCTCGTGGTGTGGGCAGACAGAGACCTGGGCCGCCTGACGGCACATGGCGTGCGCTGCGTTCACGGCGTGCCTGCGCTCCTCGCGGCGCTGAAGGCGGCCATGCCCACTGCGGACGTCGCATTTTTTCGCGCATCGCAGCACACGCCACACTCGACGGTGGACCTTTTCTCGAAAGCGGCGGCCGTGCTCGGGCCGTCGGGCTCGGCCATGCATAACATCATCTTCTGTCGACCGGGCACTCTGGTCGTTGAGATTCTTCCAGAGGACCTTACGTACGCCAACATCTGGCAAGACGCATCGGTGCTTGGACTCGTCTACCGCGCTGTTCACGTGCCTGGCTTTCGATGCTCCAACAACGCAACCCTCGGCGGCGCAGAGGTGCGTCGGATCGTGGACGGGACCTTAGCCGCGGGGCTCATCGCCTCCAGCGGCGCGGACCGACCTTCCGCGTAGGAAATTCAGGTATTTTGAGTGTCCCAGTCGTGAAAGCTATTGCACAGGTTCCCTCTCGAGGATGCTGAAGCTACTGCATCCGCAGGATACGCTGGGGGCCGCCTGGTATCACCCTCTTAACCCCATCCAACACCCAGAAGCGAAGTGCGCGCGTTGTTACCTTCCCCCAAACTTGCAACGATGTTCTTGAGGTATGCTGGCTCCGCGGGCAAGCGTCACCGAGGACAAAACCACCAATCACGCAGCGCCGAGCAGCTGCAGGCCCGATCGCCTCCTGGCCTATAAGGCGCGGTTCGGCTTGAGCAATCGCCTGCTCGAGCTGCAGACTGCTCTGCGTGTGGCGGTCCTCACAAATCGTACGCTGTTGCTGCCGTCTCTGCTGCCAGGCATCAGTTGGAGCGACGCTTTCAACCTGAAAGGGCTGACGAGCAAGCACTGTGTTGTCCCGGAAGGCTCAAATGGGCTGCCGAACGTACGCAACGCTCTGGCGCTGAAGTTGCCAAAGGAGCACGCGAGCATGCGCTCCTACTTTGGGCTGCCTGTCACCACT
>Ga0163111_10003299_pt1 | contig 10387 bp, 8 predicted proteins | sample CRUFie1St18metaG_FD_109645 | JGI IMG/M metagenome (GOLD analysis project Ga0163111, IMG submission 109645) | Marine microbial communities from the Costa Rica Dome - CRUD Field 142mm St18 metaG | ecosystem: Environmental > Aquatic > Marine > Oceanic > Photic zone | place: Costa Rica: the Eastern... | reverse complement strand
GCTTCTTGACCGGCTGCGGTCCTTCTTGCGGCGCGAGCGGCTGCGGCTGCGGCTGCGCGAGCGGCTCTTGCTGCCGTCGTCGTCCTTCTCGGCGCTCTTGGAGCGCGAGCGGCTCTTGCTCTTGGAGACGGAGGAGGCGTCGGAGTCGTCGTCCCGGGCCATTTTTTGCTTGCTGTGTCGCGGCGACGGCGTCTGCGAGAGTGGTCTAGCTGTCTGGATGTTGTGGTGATGCTTGTAGCGTCGCGGGTGCGTCGTCGACGGCGTCTGCGCGCTTAGGTGGATATGTCTGTATAATGCACCCGGCACGCAACGTGTGCCCGCTCGCTCACGCTGTACTGCTTGAGGCAGCTACTGGTGGGCTTCTTGCCAACTGACACCGTCTGAGGATCGTTGCCGGCTCCCACAGCTCGCGCCAAAGTATTTGGCGGTGCGTGCTAGCGACCTGTAAGACACTAGAAAAAATGAGCAGCCACAGTGCTCCGCCTACTAGTCTTATCACCGTAACAATACACAGGGGCTCGTCAAGTAGGCGCAAAAAAATCCGCACCCCGCACTAAACCACACGGACTCCAACGCAGTCGACGCGAGAAACACGCCGTCGTACGTAGACAAAGACTCACACAAACCCCAAAATTACTATCGCCTACCGGGCCGCCTCCGCGCAGCCGGCTTGCGCTTGCCCATGTTCTTCTTCTTCTCCATGGCCGCCTTCTTGATGGCTCGAGATCGTTCTTCCTCCGCCTCCCGAGCGGCTCTATCAATGGCGATCCACACGGCTCGCAATTCGTTCTCCGTCATCATGCACGTTTCAAAAGCCTCGCGCGCCGCCGCCCCTTCCTTCTCCTGCCTTTCTTCTTCCGCCTTTTTCGCCGCGGCCTCCTCCTCTCGTTTTTTCCGTTCCTCGATGATCTCCAGGTCGTACCGAGCCTTCCGCCAGGCCAGCTCCGCGGTAGAGCGATCAATCAACGCTTTATTGTAGGCAACGACCGCATCTTCGTCATTTCGACGATCGATCTCCGCCTTCTCGATCGCGTCGTGTTCGGCTTTCCTCCGAGCCAGCCATCTTCTTCTTTTCGACCGGCCCTCGACATCCAACGCCTTGATCTCATGTCGTCGTCTATAACAAAGACCTTCCGCCGTCTGCAGGTAGCACCGGTCGTTCTCCGGCAGATCGCACTTCATGAGTCGAATCGACTGCACACCTCTGTCACATTCCCTCCGCAACTCGACTAGATCTAACGGTTGTAGAGCTTTCGTGACGTCTCTGTGCAGATTATCTAGATCAAACTCCTTCAAGGGCCACAGATCCGCTCGTTTCAGTTCAATCCTCCAGGCCTTCTGGCAGTCTCGACTAGCCTGGGGGAACTGCCCTAGCTCCAGTCGAGCTCTTGCTCGTAATGCGAGTGATGGAGCGTGGTCTTTCCTCGCTAACAAAGCCTGGTTCAAGTCCTCCACCGCTTTTCTAGCGTCGCCTCGTCTGAGAGACGCGGAACCGCGCGCGTGCAGGATCTCGACAGCTACGTTCCGGGGCTCCTGGAAGGCCATGTTGTCCTCGCCCTCGATGTCGCCGTCTTCTCGTCTCAATTCCACGTCGATCTTCACGGCTTCGTCGAGCGCGAGTTGAGCTTTTATCAAGTCGGCGTCGATCGCCGCGTCTAATTTGCCCGGGGATTTATGTGAGAGATTTGATCCGAGACTAGGTGCCAATCTACCCGGAGATCTGGAGTTGAGGGCCCGTCTCGATAGCCTTAGTCCTGTGGCATCTGACGCGACTGTCGAATCCATGAGCGACGGATCCTGCAGGGATGATTGCGCCAATGTTGCATCCACAGAATCTTCGGGGAAGATGCCCATTTGCATGGCCTTTCTCTCGGCTAACTTTCGAGCCGCTTCTATTTTGTCCTCCTCGTCCTGGCGCCGCTTCCTTTCGGCGTCGGCCACTAATTTTCTCGCGCGTGCCCGCGCCACATACGCCGCTCCTAAATGGAAATGGTGCGAGAAGTTCGCCGTGTCCGGCTCGTCCACTAACAGACGGGCATGTTTCTCCGCAGCTCTCGAGAGAGGTTCCACCGCGTCGAGAGGCTCGCCGCGCTCCAGACGCTCCGTCCCCCGTGACGAACCTTGCAAGACCATCAACCGCCGCGCCTTCCGCGCGTCTCTGGAAGCGTCCTCTTCGTCTAATTCAGTGGGTTCGTCAAATTCCGCAGCTCCCACATGAATCGACTGACTTCTATCCCGCAAGCCCCAGAACGGCTCGAGAGCATCTTCGGGCCGCGCACAACACGGATTGTGCGAGAAGGTCAAGGAACGAAGTTGCGGCAATTCAGCTAACTCCTCCGGCAACTGATCCATCTCATTAAAATCTAGATGTAGCACTTCTAACGACTGGACGCTATCCAATCGACCCGCCTCGACGCCCTTGGTCGTGAGGAGGTTGTGGTCTATGCGTACGGTGAACAATTCGCCACAGCCCTTAAAACAGTTCTGCGGGAGAAGCGTGAGTTGATTATGCGAATAATTTAAAGATTGCAGCTTGTTGAGTCTTCCTAGTCGTTGCGGGAAGTTCACTAACTTATTGTGACTCAAATCTAAAGATGTCAACGATACTAAACTTTCAATAGCCTTCTCGTCAATCGTCTCGAACAGATTGTGGGACAGGTCTAAGGTCTTGAGGCGGAACATCGTCGCGAAGCCTTTTGGCGTATAGGTTAATTTGTTGTGTTTCAGCGACAATAGTTCTAGCAGGCGGCACTGCGTCACGCCCTTGTCGAGGACTTCTAACGCGTTGTTTTCCAAGTACACTGATTTAACTTGGCGCATGTCGCCGATCCTCATCCTGGTCGAAGTGATGGCGTTGTTTCTTACGGAAATGCTTTCCAGCTTCTTCGCTAGACCGACGGCGAAGCCGTCACTCAATTCCTCGAGCTTGTTGTCGTCTAGTAAAAAGGACGTGCAGTTCATTAACTCGAGTGCTTGTGGTAACTCCGTCAGGAGGTTGCTTCGACAATCTATTTCAGTTAACGCCGTCATCTTCGCGAGATCATCAGGTAGCTTTTCGAGCTCGTTATGAGAAACGTCCAACGTCGCCAAGGACTCGAGCTTACTCCAGTCGCATCCGTTCAAGTCGGGCTCGCCGATGCCTTCCTGCTTGTCCTGGTCCGCGCTCTGCGCAATTTTACAGGGCGCCATGACCTTCAACTGATTGTGCGAGACCTGCGCGGGACGCGTGGGCTCTCGTGCGGCGGCGTCGACGGCGTCACAGTCTCCTGCGGCCGCATCGACGGCGTCGAGGCGACGCGCCATCGCACTGACGCCATCGACGCGACCACGTCAAGTTCAAGGTCCTTCTCTGCGCAGCGTCGCGGACGTTGAGCGTCGCCAGGCTCGAGAGCTGGTCCAGTTGGTTCGGCCACTTGGTCAATTGGTTGCTGGACACATCCAAGTGGGTCAGTGCTGCAAGCATGCCGGGTCCCACGGCCCAGACTCTAGTTTGTTGCAACAATTCTAGATCGCCGACTTGCACGGGAAGCTCTCGGAACTGATTCTGTGACAGGTCCCAGTACTGGAGCTGTTCCAATCTATAAACATTGCCCGGGAACCAGCCTATTCTATTACGCGCACAGGCAAACCAATTTAACTCTTCAAGTTCCTCCATTTCTTTCGGTAGTGACCTTAGCTGATTCCCGGAGACGTCCAATTTCTCAAGCGAAGCTAAACCCCCAATGTCCGGCACAAGTCTCAAAATGTTGTTGTCCGACACGTCTAGGTGTGTTAACGTTTCGATAGCCAGAGCGCGAAACGAGATGCGCGCCATTTTGAGGCCCGAGAGGTCCAGAGTATCGGTGTCCGGTGTATCCTCAGCCTTGTCTATCCTCTTCTGGGCTTCGCTCCGGGGGTACTCGCGGGGCATCAAGCCCAGGTCGTCCGACGGCATCGATCTTGTTCTTCTTCTAGTAGAACCGGATCCGATCGATTCTCTCTCGGAGTCGTCATCCGAGTCCAGCTCGACGACGGCCGTCTCGGCCAAGATCCGGCCATCACTAGACACTAACCGTTGCGTGCCCGGCTCGATGTCCTGCGATCCCAGTAGTAGAGGCTTCGTCCAGGACGTCTGGCCGGTCTGGGCATTATAGTAGTAGTAGTTTTGTGAATGCTCGTCGTAGACCTTGGAGACGACACTCGCAACAAGTCTTCGCACGGTCCTTAAGAACTTGAGTCGTCGCCAGGCGCACTGCATGTATATAGCAGCTTGCTCGTCCGTGAACGTCGGCGCGACATCACCTAAATCTCTCCATAAAAGTGGAGCGGGCCGCTTCCAGGAGGCCTCATCCGTCACCGTATTGTAGTAGTAGTAGATCTGCTGGACGGGGTCGAAGATCTTCTCCCAGACCGCCTTCAGTTCGACATAGGTGCGCTCCCTTACCAAAGCTCGGCGCCAGAGGCCCTGGATCTTCAGCACGGCGGCGTTGCCGACGGCGTAGTTGATCTCGTCGGCCATGGCTGCTTTTTGCTAGGTTGCCATCGTCGGTTAGCGCTGTTTGGGCAGCCCTTTTTGGCCGCAGCGGCGGCGCTTCGGGCTGCCTTGCGACTAGTGTGTCTCACTATAGGTCCTCAGGCTTGCCTCGAGTGGAGGCGTCGGTCGCGAGGACTGCTTGCCTCGAGCGTTTGCGTTTGCGGGTAAGGCTAGTATGTGTGTTGGCTAATAGTTGTTGGCTAGGTAAAGCTGCTAAAGCAGGCACAGCTTTGGAGGCCAAAGTGTCGCGCACCGATAAAAATTGCTGCTCTGGCTCGGAAGGGAACAACCTAGCAACGTGCGCGCTCGGCTCCAGCAATTTTCTCCCTGGTTTAAAGTTTTCGGGGGTGCTGGAGCAAATAGTATAAATGGCCCAGCCTCTGCTCGGCGCGAAACGCATCGATACGCTCAGCGCTCTGCCAGACGACCTGCTGGTCCGAATCCTTGCAGCTGAACCGACTACTAGCCTCGGCAAGGTGTGGGAAGCGATCGCGGCATTGGCATGCGTTGCTAAGCGCTACGCCACTGTATGCGAGCGCGCGGGGTGGGCGTGCGCCGCGAAAAGGTTCGGTCGCCGCGCAAATGCGCCCTTCGGTGGCGGCGTCCACTGGACTGCCCTCGCCTGGGTACCGCACAGCCCTAGCCAACGCCAATTCGACGAAGGCGCGTTCGACGCAACTGCAGCGCCGGCACCGGCTGACCTCGCCGACGCGTTCTTCTGGGTGGAGGCTTTCAGCGGCGAGCACTCTGATCCATATTCATGCCTGGCGTTGGATGCGGTTCCCTGCGACGAGCGCGTCGTGCGTGATCCCGATGGCGTCCTCGATCCCCGCGCGGTCGGGCCCGAGCTTATTCTCACTGGCTTCCTCAAAGAAGCATTTCGGGCCTGGCATATGGCCAATTGCCCTAGCGTCCGTATTATGGGCGCTCTCCGATCGCGCGTGGTCGTCCTCTATGCGTATGAGCGGCCACAGGAACCTACCCAGTGGTATGCGGGCCATTGGCCCGAGTGCTGGGACGGCGAAGATTGGGACCAAGCAGTCGCGGCCGTATACACATCTTCGGCCTGGACCCAGCTTAACGGTGACCCCGACCGGGTGATCAGTCTCCACGCGACGTATGGCATGGACGTCCCCTCGCCCCACGCCGCGGACGCTCTCTTCTCGATCAGAGGGGAATATCTGGTTCCCGAAGGAGATCAGAGGGACGATGAAATCTATCCGAACCGCTCCGACCTGTCGATCCGGCTCAAGGTGCCGATGCCGGTCTGGGGCCACGTGAAGCCCTGGCGAGACTAAGACTATTGTTGTTTCACATTAACTCAAGGCGGCGGGTCGTCGTCGCGGCACAGCAACTGCGAGAGCCGTCGCCGGCACGACGCCACGAGCGGCTCCTCCGGATCCAGGCCCCCGGCGACCGCGCGCGCGGCCGCGTCGCCGAGCGCCGACGCGTCGTCGCTGCAGGCCGCCAGGGCCTTTTCGAGCTCCGCGCGCGCGTCGTCCGTCTTCACGAGGAAGTCGACGCGCGTCCGCGCCGCGATCAGCAGATCGTCGTCGTAATTTGCGCCGGCGCCGATGACCGCGTCGACGGCCGCCTCCAGCGCGCAGGCGTCCGTCGACGCGATCAACCCGCGTAGATCGTCCCGCTTCTTTTGTAGCGACGGGTCGGACGGCGTTGGAGGCGGCCGCGGCTCCAGGGCTTTGACACCATTCGTCGCGGCGCGAATTCCCGCCATCTTCACATGAGACGGAACTGCTAGTCGGTTGATGGCCATGATCTTCTCCCTTTTGGAAGTTTCGCTGTGGCTCAGGATGGCGTCGATGTCCGAAGTTTGCGACCGAGGCGTCTCGACCGTGGCCGGATGGGGTGCTAACGGCAATGTATCAGGCATGGGCGGCGACGCCGCCCGCACGGAAGGCCGCGTCCGCTGCGACGCCATCGACGCGCGCACCGCGGGGTAGTCGTCGTCGTCGATCGACGACACGCTCTCCTGCCGTCCGCCGGAACTTCGTGGAGTCGTCTGGGCCCAGACTTCATTTGAGCTGCGCGACATGGCCTCGGCGTCGCCCCGCAACCGCCGCAAGCACGCATCCAAGGCTTCCAACCAATTGGCAAAATCTCGAGGAGACTCGGCTCGGACTTTGAAAGTCTTCCTAGCTCTACCGTGCGCATCTTGGACGTCCCACAGCTCGAAGTAGTGCGTCGCCTCGCCGGGCTTCGGCCGGTGGCGGCCGCGCATGCTCACCGTCTCGGGCACGCGCACGCTCGACTTGGCCGATAGGCGCACGGTGCCCTTCTGGTCGTTGAGCGACGGATCAACGTAGTAGTGGAGCTCGCACGTGTCGTTCTCCAGTAAAAACCATCGTCGCTTCCAGTTGCGTCTCAAACCAACCACGGAGCCGCCCTTTTTCAGCAGGAAACTGGAGACCATGCCTGGCGCTCTTGCGCGGCCGCGGGCAGCCTACGGATGGTTTCTGTTCAAGCTTCGATCGATGGGGGATGTGTCCGTGCAGTATGACGATCGATGGCTTGCTGTAGTGCTCGTGCGGCTGGGCACTTGGACGGATGGCCAGTGTGTGTGCTCGTCGCGGGGAGCGACCCGTACAGGCGTCTCCGCGGCGGCGGCGTCGAGCTGTCCCCGAGTGCTCCCGGCGCACGAACCCGAGAATCCACCGACGGCTCCTTGCGCGACGGCCCGCGGGAAAGTTTGAGAAAGAACACTTACTAATAATCGTCGCCGCCGCCGCCGTCGCCGAACATGTCCATGCCGCCGCCCATGTCGACCTCTTCCTCCTCCTCCTCTTCCTTCTTCTCCTCCTCAGCCGCCGCGGCCCCGCCGCCGCCGCCGCCACCGCCGCCGCCGCCGCCGCCGCCGCCCGATCCCGGCGCGCCGCACATGCAGTCGAGGTCGCCGGCGAGCGTCGCCGCCTTCGAGAACACCGACACCCAGTGCGGCGCGACCGAGAGGCCCGCGGCCTTCAAAACGGCCTCGAACTTCTCGGGCGCGAACTTGTCGTCGCCCTCGCCGCACTGGTCGAGCACCAGCGCGGCGAGCGCCACGGCCTGCTCGTCCTTGTTCTGGTCCGCGAAGGACCAGGCTTTGGGGGCTTCTTCCTCGGCCATCTTTGTGTCGCCTTCGACCTTTGAGCCTCGAGGAGAGGCACTCAGCCGCGTCTGTGCGTGGCTAAGCGGTACCTATGGTTGAGAGGGGTGAGATGGGTGCGTTTTCGGCGCGCGAGCTTGGGTGTGTCTCTTGCGCGCGCGCTATTTGCTGGTAGCTGGTATGCTGCCTTGCTAGCGGTGCGACGCGGCGATCGCCGAGGCTAGTTTTCGCTGGGCGTGCCAGGGCGAAGGCTGCTGAGCGTCCGCGGCAGCACGGTTTCGTTGCGAGGGCGACGCAGTGGCGGACGCGGCGGTGCACAAAAAGCGAGACCGCCGGCGACACACAAATCGGCAAGGCCCCCAAACAGCCACGAAGCCCTCCAGAGAGCCGCTCCAGCCGTGTGAGGTCTCGCTCAGACCGCTGGCAAAAGCAACGGGGCAAAACGCCCAGTCTCGCCGCGACGCGCGGCCACACATCTGCTTTAGGTCATCTTGGTTGTCATAAGAAGAAAGTTATGGCGCACCATGCTTCGGTCGGCGCGCACGACGCGCCGCCAACGTCTCGGATCCGCGACGTTCGATATTGCGTAGCGGCGGCGGTGGACGCACCATAAGCGGCGATGTCGTGCCTCGCTGCTCACTACAGCCCAGCCGGGCCGCCGAAGGAGCCCTCCCGGACGCCAGGAGCACCCGTGCGGCGAGCTGGGGGCAGAACCCCGGGACGCGGGAGGACGCGGGGCGGCTGCGTTCAAAATTTTTTTTTTCAACTCCGGGCTTTGTAGGCGTCCGCAGGCGTCCACGACGGAGTGTAACGCCCGGCGGGACGTCTTAGGCATCGAAAGAAGTTGCCCCAAAATCATGTTTAAGCTGGCGGCGCACGGCGTGGATAAGAGAACCGAGTAAGCCATCACCTAGCGTACGTGGAAGAGATAGGACACGTTCAGGACGCGGGTGACGACACATCGCAGCCGTGAGCCGGCTGACAGAATTCAAATCGGCTCAGCACGGCCCCTAAATTCATTTGGGCGCCTGCTTCGTAAGAGCACCTCCGGGCGCTTCCCAGGGCCCCGTTAGTTCGCGGGGCCCGCAGCGAACATCTAGAGAAGTAGCGGCGCGCACCAGAACCGCCGCGGGCCCGAAAAGCACCATTATCAACACGGCCCAAGGCTACTCGCCGTACGGCGCCCCAAGCCCCACGGCGGCGGGCGGCCTCGGCGGCCCGGCGCCCCTCGACGACGGCGGCTGGGAGGCCGCGTGCGCGTTCCGCGTCCGACGTTTGTTGAGGAGCCTTCCGAGTCGTGGAGAGTCTGTCGCGCCCGCGCGTTCGAACGGCGGCGCCCCAGGAAACGATAGGATGGCTTTATGAAGACCGTCCACGCGCGTTCCGACGCGTCCACACGCCGTCGACGATTTGTATACCGCACAGGCGCCGCGCGCAACAGCCGCAGGGCCGCCAGGCCTACGCCGACTCGATGGCTCTGGCGGCGGCCTACGGCCGCCCGCCGGAGCCGCGCTACGAGCAGCCGGCGCCCCAGTATCAGGACCCGGGGCCCTACCGGGCCCAGGAGCCGCTGCCTTCTCAGTTAGCGCGACCTGCCAAAAAGAAGCGGCCCCGAAGAAAACATGGGGAACTGGCGCGGGGCATCGTGCGGCGGCGCGAGGACTGGGACGACCATTGTTTGATCGAGATGGACGACGGGCGCGTTTTCTGCGTTTGTGAACTTCAAGGCGCCTTCAACTCCCCAACCTGCGGTGCTTTATGCGGCCGGCGCGCGGCGCGCGCGTTGCCGGCGGCGGCGCGGTGACGCTGGTGTGAACTGGTGTGAACTGGCGGCCTCGCGGCACCGGCGCGCGCGTCGACGCCGTCGGCGCGCCGTCGTTTCTATGACGGTGTCGGCGCGACGGCGTGGCGGTTGTGCGACGGTGGCGCCGGCACCGCCATCGACGCGACGTCGTTCCCGCGACGGCGTCGGCTCGAGGGCGCATGACCCGCGCGCACGCCGCCACCGCCGCGCCGCGAAAGCGGTGGACACGTGTGGTCGCCGTCGCGGGAACGGCGCGTCGCCTCGATGGCGTCGAGGTGGACTTACCGTCGCGATTGCGCCGTCGGACACACACACACACGGTCGCGGCCGTCGCGCGCGCCGCCGCCGCGCGCACACAACACACAACACACGCCGTCGCCGCCGCGCAAGCAAGCAAAACCACGTACCACGCACAGGTTCGAGGACGTCTTCTGTCATAGACATCGGTGCCAGGGCAAGCAGCTGCCCGAGCAAGGCCAGGTCGTGGACTTCAAGCTCCACCTGTCCTCGAAATCTTTATGCTGGCAGAGCGGCTTTGTCACGTGGGAGGAGGGCGACATGGCGGAACTGAAGCGCCCCGAGCCGCCTCTAGATATTCCCAGAGCGCCGCCGCGCGTACCGGAACCTAGGACCTGGGCACCACCACCACAGCAACGGCAGCCGTACGGCGGCTACTACGACCAGCGGCCTAGAGCTTCTTCGTTCGATGATCGACGTGCCAGACTGCCCTCCGACCTGTCCGACGGCGTGACGGAGTCGTCGTACGCCTCAGATACGCCGTGGGGCTACCAACAACAAAGGCCGTCGCCCGCCGAATTCGCGGACCGCGGCGCCGCGTCACTCTTAGCGACGCTCGACGCGCCGGCCTGGACGCCGCAGCAACGAGCGCGACCACAAGCAAGACCAGACACGGAGCTCGCCTCGGACCTGCGGCAGCTGGGCCTCGCGGACCCGCCGCGACCGCCTC
>Ga0163111_10003296_pt1 | contig 10393 bp, 12 predicted proteins | sample CRUFie1St18metaG_FD_109645 | JGI IMG/M metagenome (GOLD analysis project Ga0163111, IMG submission 109645) | Marine microbial communities from the Costa Rica Dome - CRUD Field 142mm St18 metaG | ecosystem: Environmental > Aquatic > Marine > Oceanic > Photic zone | place: Costa Rica: the Eastern... | reverse complement strand
TTTTGCCAGGCCCGCCAGAAGATGCCCCAGAAGTATTTAAATTAGGGTATGAAGATGGTTGTCATACAGGATTAGCAGCGCACGGTAACTCTACTTATCGTACATTTTATGATTATAAAAAGAACCCACAATACGCATTAGACCCTGTATATAATAAAGGATGGAAAGATGCTGAAAACTATTGTCGTACATATGCACACTATTCAACAGTAAAAGGGGGAGGCTTTCCAATGGAAATTAATATATCCGGTTTAGATAATTTATGGAGCCAAGATGCACCAACTACTCCTTTTTGGCGCAGTCCTGGTGATTTTGGTGCATTTGCAACACCTGGAAAATCAGGCGATGTTTGGCAACAAAGTGGGTATGAAATATTAGGTAACCCTAGTCCTAATCAAGTTTGGGGGTTTTAATTATGTTAAAAATTATAATTGCATCGTTGTTTTTAGTGGGTTGCAGCACCTTATTACCTAAATATGTCCCTTTTGAGGAGGATATACCCGGATCACCAGAGTGGAAGCTAGGTTGGAAACATGGATGTGAAAGTGGGTATGTAACCTATGGCCATGTTATATATCGTGTAATTTATAAGTTTTACCAAGATTATAAGATGCTATCTAATCAAGATTATAACGTTGCTTGGCATGAGGGATATAATACCTGCAGGCACTATATGTTGAAATTATCTACCGCAGATATATGGAAAGGCGCACCATTTGATGGGTTGGGGATATATTAGCTTTGCTTTATTATACCTAAGCTTATTTTAGTTATTTCTTTCTGGTAAAAATCTCAGTATTAAAAAGATCGTAAACAGGCTCTAAGATCGCTTTGATTTAATGTTATTTTCTAAACTTATCTAAAGATACTACATTATTCTCTTTTTTGTTCTTACCTTTAGGTTTTGTCTTAGTCTTATCTTTTGTAATTTCTTTTTCAATTTCTTCTATATCATCAGCAAATTCTAACATGATTTCATCTTCGTCATAGTCTTCTGGCATAAATTCTACGCCATACTCTATATCTTCATCGTTGAATCCTTCTATTTCTTCTTCTTCAAATTGCAAGCCAAAGCGTGAGCTTGGGTCAGCAAAGCTAATTAATGCACTATATGGTACTTCTAGCTCCTCTTTACGGCCATCAAAACTTAGACCAACTGTAAATTTTGTATCATCAACTGTTAAGCCCCAAAACTGGTGCTGTAAAACTATAGTCATTTTTTCTTTATATGTTTTACGTAACCTATCTGATATCTTTGTTTTTGGGTGGTCAGTATAAAAAGTAATATAAAAATGATGATTAGCTGGCATTTGCATGTCTTTATCAATCACTACCTGTAGGCAGGTTTTAACAATGCTACGCATAGCCTTATCAATAATTTTATTATAGTTGATTTTTTTCATATTCTTAAAATTAATGCACTATAACTAAATAGTGAAGCGAATAGATTAATAATTTATGAAAATTATAAAACTTATAGTTAATCGAGTTAATACAGGTTGTCTGCAGTAGGGAATTCACCTGATTTAACCTCTGATACATGTTTGCTTATTGCATCATCGATATTGTTTTTTAAATTTGCATATTTTTTAACAAATTTGGGTGATATATCCGTTAATCCTAGTAAATCCTCTGTTACTAAAACTTGGCCAGCACATTTATTACTTGCGCCAATGCCAATAATAGGTACGTCTACAGCAGCAATAACATTGTCAGCAACTTTTTGTTCAACAGCCTCTAGCACTATTGCAAAACAGCCGGCCTTTTGTAAAGCTATTGCAGAGTTGATTAAATATTCAGCTTCAGCCTCACCTTTAGCTTTATAACTACCATATATATGTACAGATTGCGGTTGTAGGCCGATATGCCCCATTACTGGTATGGCTCTACTGGTCAAAAACTCTATAGTTTCTGCCATTTCAGTGCCGCCCTCTAGCTTTATTGCTTGCGCATTAGTGCGTTGCATAATTTTAGCAGCATTTTTAAAGGCTTGCTCTTTGCTTTTTTGGTAGCTGCCAAATGGCATATCTACAATTACTGGGCAGTTATGGGTGCAGTTTACAACAGCTTTGCCATGAGTAATCATCATTTCCATTGTTACTGGTAGGGTAGTATCAAACCCATATAATACCATGCCTAAACTATCACCTACTAGTATTGCATCAGCTATACTATCAACGGCAACAGCCACTGGTTTAGTATATGCAGTAAGTACAGATATTTTACTTTTAGCAAAAGCTTGAGTTAGGGATTTACGCATTAATTAAAAAAGTAAGTTTTAAACTAAAATAGACCATCATCGCCAAAACCACCGATGCCATCACTAACTTTTTTGCTGGCATAAGTATCAGTTTTGCCGCGTGTTGCTACATCTATGTAATGTATTGGGTCTACGGTTTCACCTTGTTTTTTTAGAGTATAATGCAGGTGAGGACCAGTGCTACGACCAGTGTTGCCTAGCTTAGCTATTTGTTCCCCTTGCTGTACTTTTTGGCCAGGCTCAACTATGTAAGTTTGTAGATGTCCATATATAGTCATCTCATTATCATCATGCATAAGATTTACAAAATATCCTAAAAATTTATGATAACCAACTGAGTGTACTTTGCCTGCACGACTAGCTACAATAGCGCTACCCTCTTTAGCTGCTATATCAATACCAGAATGGAAGGAAGGCTTGCCACTAACAGGATGTATACGCATACCATAACCACTGGTTACACGGTTTTGTTTGGCAAGTACTGGCCAGATATGATCAAACTCTTCTCCCGGGCGGGTTTGTGCAAATAGTACCTGGTCAATATTAGCATGTATTTGATGATTGAGCTCACGCTCCATCTTACTAACATCAATAGACTTATAACCTTTACTAAAAACAGGGGAGTTATGAGTTTTTAGCGTTACTCTACGTGTAGTTAGTTTTTGTGTATTTGGTTTTGATATTTTTACAGATTTAGTCTCAGCTTTTATTTTACTAGTTGGCTTTTTAACTAACTGCTTAGATTTTATTTCAGGCTTAACTATTTTGGTATTATTCTTTATAGCTTGCTCGTGCATTTTTTTACTGCTGTATTTGCTATAAAATTTGGCCGCGTCAGCATTGCCCGCGCATAAAAACAGTGCGAATATTATTGTATATTTTAACAAGCGTTGCATAACAGTACTGCAAAAATTCTACAACAAAAGGCGATATTACTCAATATCTAATTGTAGTTTTTGCAAGTGGAGGGAGATTTGTTGCTTTAATGCATCTTTATTAGTGTTGTCATATGCCCTTTGTAATAAGTATTTTGCCTCCATTAATCGGCCAGAGTTTTTATATACAATTGCTAGGTGAAAGTTAATCATACTATCATAAGGTAACATAGAGGCGGCTTTTTCTAAAAGTAGTGCAGCCTTTTTATTGTCCCCAAGCTTATGATATACCCATCCTAAGCTATCTGTAATATGAGGACTGATAGGCCGCAAAGAGTGTGCAATTAATAGCATTTTTTTTGCTTCTTCTAAATTTATGCCTTTATCTACCCAACTATACGCTAAGTAATTTAAGATATCTGGGTGATTAGGGGCCATACTTAGTGCCTCTTTAAAGTCGGCCTCAGCTTGTGGCCATTTATCTAAACGTTCATAGCTAATGCCACGGCTAAATAATATAGACCACTTATAATTATTACGGCGCTTTTTACTATCAAATATTTCTAGTGCATTAGTGTAGGCTTGTGCAGCTTTATCATATTGCCTAGAATATGGTGATTTATATAAATCACCTAAATTAATATAAGCATCAAGCGCATTAATATCATTACTGATCATGCGTTTTAAGATTTCTTCACTGCGCTTGTAATCACCCATACGTCTAAAAATAGTAGCCATGTTTTCAATAGCACGCGGATATAGTTTTGATCCAAGGTTAATGGTGCTTAGTAGCTCTATAGATTCTTTATAATTACCTATTTTTTGTAGTAGCAATGAGTTTAAAAACTTTATTTCATCGTGGTTAGGGTCCAGATACTGTGCTAGGCGCAATAGTGATATGCTTTTATCATTGTTATCATCATCTAAAATAATTGATGAGGCACCAAATAATATATGTGCTATCCCTTCTTGTGTATTAGTTACAGGTCTGTAGTAAAGTTTATCTTCTATATTTGTGGTATCTACTTGTTGTTCATAATCACGTAGTAATTTATCTGCTATGTGTCCTTTACCTTGCCGATAGTAAAAATCCACAATGGTTTGTATAAGGGAATATGGTATGTTTCTTACATCCTTACTAAATTCTTTATAAATCAGTTCGGCCTCATAGCTATTATCGCTTAAATCAGCAATTAAAGCCGTATGCCACATTGACAGTAGGCCCATTCGCCTGTGGTAAGACATGCCATCTAGTATAGCCTTAGCTGCGCTATATTCACCTTGGCCATACTTTATCCATGCTCTAATTAATTGGTACAAGTTATTATCATAGCTAGTGCCACCAAAGTGTTTTAAGCGTTCTTGGGCATCTTCATAATTAGCAAAATTGATATCTTCTATAGCTAAGATAAAGTTAGCTATGCTGGATTCAGGGTTAACCTCTATAATTTGATGAGCAAGCTTAAAGGCTTTATCAAATTGGCCGCTAATTAAAAAGAGATTTATAGACTCTTCAAGCAAAGCAGGATCATCTGTTTTTTTTATGCCAGATTTATAAAAATAGTTAGCAGCTGTATTGTATTTATCCTTACTAGCTGAATAAAAGCCGGCTAAGTATCCACCGGAGACAGAGTTATAATCTTTAGGTTTTATCGCATTGCCAAAAATATTGGTGGAAATAATATTTTGTAGGTTAAAATTAGTGCCAACCTTTAGCACATGGTAAAAAGCAAATATTGCTATTAGCATTGCTATATATATGCCCTTTAAGCGTATTCCCATAATGTTGCAATATACGAAACTATGTTGTATACACTCTATCCTTAATTTAACAAGTTTATGATAGGAGCTACCTATGGGCACTAAAAATAACCCTAAAAACCGTGGTGCAAAAGCCGCAGATAAAACAGTAAATGGCAAAATTATTAAGCCTGTAATGTATATGGGGAGGCGTATTGGCCATGGTAACTATATTGCTGGTCAGGATGATGGTGGCAATATGATTACTGATGCAGATGGTAAGCCTGTACCTTTTGCTGATATAAAAAGTAATTAAGATTAGTTGAGTGTTGATAGTGGATAGAGTAACATCCGCTAAAGATACAAATGGTTGAAACACAAGCACTTATAGATTGGTTTACTGCAGCCGGCGTGCAGCATTACGCTAATGATGAGCCAACCAATTTTTTTCAGCTAAAAGCCACAAAAGCCTTAAAGCCACAGCCAGAGGTTAAATCTACAACTAAAGACATTAAGTTTAACCCTGTTATTCCAAAGATTATAGATCTACCTGCTACTAAAAATGCGGAGGAGATAGTTGCAAACATAGATAGCACTGAGGCATTAATAAATGCCGCGCAAAATTTTACTGACTGCGAGCATAAAGATTTTGCAACTAATATGCTTTTTGCCCAAGGTAATTTTGCTAATAAAATTATAATAATTAGTGATTATCCAAATGCAGATGATGATAAATCTGGTACTATATTTAGTGGTGCAGTAGGGCAGTTATTAGATAAAATGTTGGCGGCTATAGGTATGGGTCGTGATAATTTTTACTTTGTAAATGCATGCTTTTGGCGCCCTGCAGGAGGTGTACGCCCCAGTGATGCTGATATAGACATGCTGCGCCCGTTTGTAAATAAGCTGGTTGAGTTAACCAAACCAAAGCTAGTTTTAGCTTTAGGTGGCTTGGGGTTATATAGCGTTACCGGCACGCGTGGTAAAATTAGCCAAAACCGTGGCAGATTAATAGAGCAGGGCGGTATAAAAATACTACCAACCTTTAATCCTAACCATTTGCTAATTACTCCATCACTTAAAAAACCAACATGGAACGATTTACAAGCATTTAAACTTTTAGTTGATGAGATAGCGTAATAAATTAAAACAGCATTATGAAAAAGATATTTACCTTATTACCAGTGCTTGCGCTAAGCGCCTGTTTAGCTAGTAATTCTAATAACACAATTAGTGGTGGTTTAGCTAATACAGTTAACAGCGCACTTAATACTGTTAATGCTGCACAGGGTTTGGCTAATAATGTAGCTGGCTTATCTGATGGCGCTAATTTGGCAAACATCGCCACTGATATGCTAGGCCTAAACGGACAAGGCTTAGGTATTGGGCAAATACTTAACACTATACTTAACTTATATGCGCCTAACTTTGGTACAGAGCAAATAGTGGGTGCCGCTTTACCGGCGTTATTAGGTAATACAAATCAATTTGGTACTAATGAGGTAGCACAAGGTGTTAATATGCTATGCCAGTTACAAAATGTACCTGGTTGCGCAACGGCAGGTAATGCGCAAGTGTTACAACAAGGCTTGGGCTTAATTAATGCTATTGGTGCAGCCCAGTAAATGCAGCAGTTAGGTTCATTAGCTCCGTTGCTAGATAAGTATAATACTTTTTTAGTAGATTTATGGGGGGTTATTCATGATGGATGGAGTTTATATCCAGGTGTGGTGAAGACATTGCAAAAGTTGCAATCGGCTGAAAAACAAGTGATTTTTTTAAGTAACTCGCCACGTCGTGCTGAGTTTGTAATGGGTGGGCTGGATAGGTTTGGCATAAGTAGAAGTTTGTACCAAACATGTGTAACCTCGGGTGAGGTCACGTTTAGCATATTACAAGATGCTCAAACCGATGAGACTATAAAATATTATTACATAGGCACTGATAACCCAGCTGAGCGCGGTTTATTATTAGGGTTAAACTATGTAGAGACCCAAGATATTAATCAGGCGCAATTTGTTTTTGCAACTGGTTTTGGACAAGATGGCGACGTATTATATACAGCAACGCCTCAGTTAGATAAATGCTTAGCAGCGGGTATACCAATGTATTGCCCTAACCCAGATAGGGTAATAGTGCGCCAAACAGGTGAAAAGCGCTTGTGTGCAGGAGTAATGGGTGATTATTACAGGCAGCAAGGTGGTGAGGTAATATTTGTAGGTAAGCCATATGCTAATGTTTATAACCGATGCTTTGATATAATAGGTAACGCAGTAGATAAATCCAAAATTGCAATGATTGGTGATAATTTAGATACAGACGTACAAGGTGCTAATAAAGCAGGTATTACCAGTATATTTGTAGCTGGCGGTATACTAAAGCAACAGATAGCTGAAAAAGGTATAGAGGCTATAATACCTAGTAAAGTCAAAACCCCAGATTATGTAGTACCGGGGCTATTAGTTTAATAGTTAGAGTTGACTCTAATCAAGTTTTACCAAAAACGGATAACCACTTAATCGTTAATAACTACTCCACCCTACGCCAAGCATTACGCTTAGCAAAGTAGAAAAAGATAGTCATAATAGTAAGGAAAATAATAACCTTTAAGCCCATACGTTTGCGTTCTTCCATCTCTGGTTCTGCGGTATATTGCAAAAAATTAGTTACATCTTTTGCCATTTGCTCCACGCTTGCTTCAGTACCATCGTCGTAGTCTACTTGGCCATCTAGTACTGGTGCACGCATTTTTAGTGCACGTCCAGGGAAGTAAGGATTATAATAAGTGCCTTCACTTAATTCTACACAAGTTTCTTCATATGTTTTTTTATCATGGGTAATATCTATACACTCAAAATTATTAGCGCTATTATTTCCAGCTTTAGCAAATTTTATACATTTGCCATCCTTAGCTTTAGCGCAATTATACTGTGGTATTGGCATATTATATCCAGTTAGTAATGAGTATAAATAATTTGCGCCATCTGGCCTTGCTTTTACCATTAGGCTTAAATCTGGTGGGTAGGCACCATTAGCAGCAATAGCTGCTTGTGTGTTAGGGTAAGGGTTAGGTAGTTTGTCAGATGGTAATGCTGCACGATCAACCATTTCACCGTCATCGCCTATTTCTTCAACTGTATATTCTGCTGCTAAGGCTTTTATTTGTGCCGCGGTTAGGCCTAAGCCTTGTAAGTTACGAAACGCAATTTGATCCATAGAGTGACAACTTGCACATACTTCTTTGTAAACTTTGTAACCACGTTGAGCGGATTGTTTATCTACAGTGCCAAATATGCCATCAAAGCTCCACTGCATTTGCTTGTTTGCCTCTTTATATTCATGGCTTACAGAGTCTGGCGCTTTAAAGCCAAACTGGCCCCAATATAGGGCTGCTGCTATAAAGGCGAATCCGCCTAATAATACAACTAATACTGATAGTAGTTTTTTATTCATAATATTTAACTCTATTTATCCTAGTGGGCTTTAGTGTTTTTTATAAGTTTCACTCAAATTAGCTGGTAGTTTGCGCGGTGTTTCTAGCTTACCAACTACTGGCATAATTACTAAAAAGTGGAAGAAGTAATATAAAGTAGCTAGCCTACCTATCCATACATATATCCCCTCTGCCGGTGCTGCACCAATAAAACCTAATAACACAGCATTAGCCGCAAATATCCAGAAAAACACTCGATAAACAGGGCGATAACTACTGCTACGCACGGGTGATTTATCTAACCATGGTAAAAAGAATAATATTACAATAGATGAAAACATTGCAATTACACCTAGTAGCGGGTCAGGCACGGCACGTAAAATTGCATAGAATGGTAAAAAGTACCACTCAGGCACAATATGTGCAGGTGTAACTAGCGGGTTAGCTGGTATGTAGTTATCTGCATGGCCTAAATAGTTAGGTTCGTAAAATATAAAATATGCAAATACTATAAAAAATATGCCAAACCCAAAGCAATCTTTTAAAGTATAATACGGGTGGAATGGGATAGTGTCTTTTTTAGTTTTTACATCTACACCGGTAGGGTTGTTAGATCCGTGTGTGTGCAATGCCACAAGGTGTAATATTACGATACCCATAATGATAAATGGTAGTAAGTAGTGTAGTGCAAAAAAACGGTTAAGTGTTGCGTTATTGATGGAGTGCCCGCCACGTATCCACTCTAACACACTATCACCTACTACAGGTATTACACCAAAAAAGTTGGTTATAACTTGTGCACCCCATAAGCTCATTTGGCCGTTAGGTAGTACATAGCCCATAAATGCAGTGGCCATCATGGTTAATAGTATTAATACGCCTAGAGCCCATAGCACCTCACGCGGGGATTTATAACTACCGTAATAGAGCCCTCTGAATACATGTATATATACCACGATAAAAAACATGGAGGCACCAACAGCATGTGTGTAGCGTAATAGCCAACCATAGTTTACATCGCGCATTATGTGCTCCACGCTATTAAAAGCATGATCCACGTGTGGGGTGTAGTGCATAGCTAGTAAAATACCGGTAAGTATTTGTATAACTAGGCAGATGCCAGAGATAGAACCAAAGTTCCAAAAATAGTTTAAATTTTTTGGAGTCATGTAATCTACCAGGCTCTCCTTCATGGTAGAAAAAATCGGTAAACGGTAATCTAACCAGCCAATTATACCAGGCTGTTGTGGTTTTGGTGCTCCTGCCATAATTACCCTATTAAAATTGTGTTATCATTTAAAAATTTATATGGCGGAATAGCCATATTAGTAGCAGCTGGCCCTTTACGAATACGGCCTGAAATATCATAATGAGAGCCGTGGCATGGGCAAAACCAGCCATTATACTCACCCTGGCCAGCAATTGGCACACATCCTAAGTGAGTACATACGCCAATCATAACTAGCCACTCTTCTTTACCTGGTTTAGTGCGTTGTTCATCAGTTTGTGGGTCAGGTAAATCTGCAAGTGGTACATTTTTAGCTGTTTGTACTTGCTCTGGTGTACGGCGATAAATAAATACTGGCTTACCACGCCATAATACTTTTTTACCTGAGCCAGCCTCTATATCAGATATATTTACCTCTTTACTGGCAAGAGCTAAAACATCTTGCGATGGGTTCATACTATCTATAAGTGGCCATGCAACTGCGCAAGCGCCAATGCCAAACATGCTAGTTGCTGCAAGGGTTACAAAGTCTCTACGCTCTTGTGATTGTGGGGCTGTGTTTGTATTTTTTTGAGTGCTCATATACAGTCCAGGCTTTTACAAAATTATGCTGCTAAAGGCAACTATAAATGAGTTGCTGCTAAGATATTGTTGTGATTTAATTTTTCTGGTTCCGCTTGAGCTACCAGCTAAAAAAAAGGCCTAAACCCATAAGTTAAGAGTTTAGGCCTATTGGGCATAATGGTAAATTATGGGTCGCTATTTTTTGATTTTGGGTGGTTTAGAGCTAGGAATCTGAAGGCTTTTTTCTTTCTTTTTGTATTCAACCCCCGGTGGAGATTAAGTTTTTCTTTTAG
>Ga0163111_10003294_pt1 | contig 10397 bp, 5 predicted proteins | sample CRUFie1St18metaG_FD_109645 | JGI IMG/M metagenome (GOLD analysis project Ga0163111, IMG submission 109645) | Marine microbial communities from the Costa Rica Dome - CRUD Field 142mm St18 metaG | ecosystem: Environmental > Aquatic > Marine > Oceanic > Photic zone | place: Costa Rica: the Eastern... | reverse complement strand
TACTAGGAATACTAACCAATACATCTTCTAAGGTAGGTATTCTAAAACCACCAGAACACCCTTTCAATACACCAGTATATGCATTTTTTACATGCTTTAACAATGTTTGATGTATATAACCAAAGGAATCTGTTTCACACTCAAGATCATAATTATGAGAGCAAACAAGTGCCCGATCTTTTGTACACATAACATCCAATTCAATCCACCTAAATCCTTTTTTAACTGCGTCAACATATGATTCAATTGTGTTTTCGGGCGCATTGGTTGTAACACCCCTATGCGAAACCAACTCAAAGCCCGGGCCACCTTCTTTTAAAGATACTTCTGATACCCAAAAATAACGAAAAGCGAATACAAACAAGATCAAGCCTAAACAAAACAGTGATAACATTTTTATGGAACCAAGACTAAGTGTCTTATGCTTTTGACCGCTTCAATACTATCTAAGTCAAACATAGTTTTTCTATATTCACCATTATGGTATAATTCTGCCTGGTCTCTATAATGTTTACTTTTAACATTACCAGACTGTCCAGTTGGTATAATCATTTGAGTGTTGTTCATATCAGAAAAATCAACAACCCTTCTCATTGAAGCACCAGAAGTTTGAGCAAAAGATTCACCGTGTTTGTAACCACCTGCGTTTGGCGTTAGCGACGAGCCGCCAGACCTAAATGGACCAACACTAAGAGAAAGTAAGTAGTCAATTATTTTTATTTTTGATAAGGTGTGTTTATGAGTAAGAAAGTGAGCGTCCCCCCATTTCCAGTTCTCACTATTAAGTCCATATGACTTAACAACCAACTCATAAGCACCCCCCAGAGATAGCACCACCATATCCATCAATGTCTCTCTTTTTTGCTTTGTTTTTATATCATCCAACCAACTTGACTCACCTTTTTGCATTATCTCTCGTAATTTTCTATTGGTTAAATACTTTAAAGATGCATATGCCTCTAGGTAGCCCTCCCCCAACAAACTTAATTCATCTTGGTATACGTTTGTAATAAACGATTTTAAAAACGCGTGGAAAAACAATGCCCCCTTGGAATCCACATCCTCCACTCCATCCCAACTAGCAACATAGTCAAAAGCCACCCTTTGCCCTTCAGTTAATTCAATCTGCCCTGCCTCTAGTAAGTACGGCAACACATCTAACGCAAAGTTCGACTGGTAATCCAATTGAGTGTTTTTCATTTCTTCCATTCCAAGCTTCCTTTTTCCCTCTAAAAGCTCGTTTATTCGATCGCTTCTACTAGGGTCTGCCCATAATCCAGATATATAGTACGGAAACTCATTTCCAATCGTTCTGTTGTTTGCAGTAACTATAAATCCTTTTTCTGGGTTATATAGATAGGGCATTTTTCCAAACGGAATTTTTCCCGCCCAGTCATATTCTTTTATATGGCCCGGGCGAGGAACCATGCTAAAACCTTCTTTTCTTAATGGTATGAAAACCGCAGGCCTCCAACCTATGTTTCCAGCCGTATCAGCGTAAACAATATTTTGGCCAGGAACACCAAATTTTCTTACGGCAGATGTGAAATCCTGCCAGTTGTTCATTGTCGTCATTTTTATCCATGCATCCATTTCATTCGTAACCCAATGACCTGTCCAAGACATACTTATTACTCTATTATCAGTTTTTAAAAGGGTATGCACATCGCTAATTACTGGTCCATGCACCGAGGTTCTAATTGTTATTGTGGTGTCCACTCCAGACTTTAGTGGAATTTTTTCTTTTTCTAACAAAAAGTCTTTCCACTTCCCATCATGATAATATTGGTTTTTATTTTTAGGGTTTATCTTTTCAATAAAAAAATCAAGGTCATCAACCATACTATTTGTGAAACCCCAAGCTGTACTTTTATTTTGACCAATCACTGGCATTGGAATTCCAGCAAGACAAACACCCGAAACATTAAACCTTCCACCGCTTAAATGGATTTCAAACCATCTTGGTGGCTGGGAAAATGCTAAATGAGGATCGTTTGCCAAGTAAGGCATTCCTGTTTTTGTTTTTTTTCCTGCAACCACCCAACTGTTTGATCCAATATCCGCACTATAGTCACCAAATAAATTCCGCAATACTGTCTCTTGATTTAACACCTCTCTATATATGCTAGCAAAACCTTTCTCTCTTTCACTTACTATTGTTGGAAAGTCGTATTCACCGTCGGGTATCAACTCTGATAGTTTTTCTTCACCAAAATAATCCAACACAGCACCAAATACGACCTCTGGTTTCCACGAACCAGACATTTCGTGAGCCATCATTCTTGTATAACCCGCAACAATAACAGGGTCCCAAAGAGACGGCTCCATTCCCAATATTTTAAACTCTAATGGCAAATCTTTTTTTGACTCTTGTATCCAATAGTTAATACCAGAACAAAAAGATTCAAAGATTTCCTTGTTTTCTGGCTCCATGTTTTTAACCAGCTCGGTTGCCACCTTTTTTATTCTCCATGTTCTAAGATATATATCCGTCTTTAAATAAGAGTCTCCTAAAACGGATGCCAATTCACCTTTTACGGCCAAGGCAACCATAGAAAGTTGGAACAAGCGTTCTCTTGCAGCTATATATCCAGCGGAAAAGAACAAGTCTTTTTCATTTTCAGCAAATACATGAGGTACGCCAAAGCTATCTGTATACACATCCACCTTTTTTTGAAGAGGGACTAATTTCTTTTTGCCTACATATTGAGGTAAGGGAACATGTAACCAATTCCAAAGCATGACCATAGATAAAAAGAACAGCAACCCAAAACCCAGAACCCACTTAATTTCTTTTTTCATGATCTAACGTTCTCCTAATTATTTAAAGCTTTTTGTAAACAACACCCATCCATCTGGGTCTAGATTAAACTGTTCATCAGATAACAAAGCGATTCTAATCGGTTGATTATTAATAAATAGCTTTCTTTTAACTTTTCCGTTCATTCCATTGTAAGAAATTTCAACAGGCATTTCAAAGTCTTCATTCTCCCACCATAAATCTAGAAACGTGCCCATGCCTTCTTTTGTTTTCTTAATATTGAGAACAGGGAGTTTGTTTTGATAAATATAAACATCAAAGAACCACTGAAGGTCTAGGTTTGTGTTTTCGTTAAGGAGCGAAATAAACTCTTTTGTTGTGGTTTGGTTTTCTCCTAATTCTTTAGGCATTTGCACAAATTCTTTTATACTAGACTTAAAAACTTTATCCCCAATTAGAAAACGCAAAGTATGTAAAACATGTGCACCTTTATAATACACATCATTTCCTGAAGGGTGTTTACTTGTTCCATCCTTACCCATAATGATAGGAAATTCATTTTTTATGTTGTTTTTATATCGTTCGCTTACAAATTGAACTGCCTTGTTCCAACCATATTTTTCCTCAACAAACAATGCTTCTGCATATGTATCAAACCCCTCATGAATCCAAAACTCTGACCAGTCCGCCACACTAAGATAGTTACCAAACCACTCATGCCCCATTTCATGAAACAATATAAAGTCATATCCAAGCTTTGTTTTTTTATAATCGTTTCCATATGCATTAATAGTTTGGTGTTCCATTCCCCAGTACGGTGTGTGAACAAGTCCAAACTTTTCTTTAATCCATGGATACTGCCCAAAATGGTTTGCGTAAAAATTTAAATACTCTTCTGATAATTCTAAAAGCTCCATTGCCCCGTTTTTTGCTTCTGGTAAAAAATAGTAAACAATTTTTAAAGGTTTATCTAAAACATAACCTTCTTTTTCAACAACCTCATAGTTTCCCAATGTAAAATTTATATTATATGTGCTTATTGGATATTTCGTCTTCCAATGCCAAGTTGTCCATCTTCCTTCTGTTTTGTTTTTAGAAATTAACAGCCCATTAGAGACAGCCATAACAGGGTCTGGCGCTGTGATTTTTATATCTGCACTATCTGCTTTGTCACTTGGGTGTTCTTTACACGGGTACCAAATGTATGCCCCATTCCCTTGGCAAGAAACACCAACCCAAGGATCACCGTTTTCGCCTCTCTCCCAAGTAAAGCCACCATCCCAAGGTGGGCGCTTTGCAATTGGTGGACGTCCACCATATTTAATTTTTAATCTATGTAAAACAAACAGATCAACACCTGGGTTTTCAACAAAAACCTTGTGTCCTTTATGCTTAAAATCTAGATTTGTTCCACCAATTGAAACTCCTGAAACGGTGAGTTTTTTATACAAATCTATTTCTAAAATAGGGGTGTGTTCTTTTAATATAAATTGAATAGTAGACGTACCTGAAATTGATTTTTTGTGCGGATCAACACGCAAATCTAAAAAATAATGTTTCACGTCCATAGCAGCCTGATTTTTAGAGATTGGGCCGCCGCTAGACACATCAAGGCCGTATAAAAACATACCCGTCAAAGAAAAGATAAATACCTGTGGTAGCTTTTTAATCAAGGTTTTACCACTTCATATTGATATTGAAAAATGCCCTTACTTCTATCCACTTCTAATAAATCTAAGAACCGTATGTTTAACTCTTTCATTTTTAGATTATCAAAAAGAGCAACGCCTGATCCAAAAACATGTGGGTGGGGGGTAATATATAAGTGTGTTAAAAAGCAAGAAAACCTATAAAACGTTTTTCCCCCGCCAATAACAAAACATCTTTTCTCTTTAATTTTGGTTAAAACACTTTTGGGGTTGTCTTTCCTTCCTACAACTATTTTTTTTCGTCCTCTTAAATTGCTGGAAAGAGTTTTATCCGTATTGGAGCCCATGATAACTGGAAAACCCATTGTTTGCTTTTTAAAGACCTGAAGATCTTTAGACCAAGATGTTACCTCTAAACTGTGTCTTGCAATAAAACCATCAACCGTTACAGCAGCTATTAAGACAACCTCTTTAGGCATTGCTAATTATTCATATACTCTGGAGTTTTTCCATTTTGCCAAGTCATCAAAAGACGTCTTTGCACCTGTTGTGTTTTCGTGGTTTTCTGCAAAAGAAAGGACATTTACCATTCTCCGGGTTTTAGGAGAAACTGTTTGATTTAAAAGACTTACAACTGATTTTTTTTGGAGATTGTTTAAAGCGTCAATTGTTTTCTGGTCTCTAAGATAATCAGCATCATTTTCAAAGATTATATTTTTTAACTTCATGGCCCGCTCTGAGATACTCATTGGTGATTTTTCAAGTTTTTCAATTTCAGACTTAATTAACTGATTAAATGTTTCATCTTGCATCTCATCAAATATTTGTTGCGTTGTAGATATAAACTTTTCTGCTCTTTGGTTTACATCATCAGCAGAATATTCACCTGACTGAATTAAAAAACTTAAATAATAATTTTTATCTTTATTGTTTGGATAAGAACCAACTATATAACCAAGCTGTTGATTTGTCCTCATTTCCGTGAAAAAGGGCTGCTGAAGAGCGGTTCCGATTACTTTAGTTTTTGCTCTTAGGTCTGGAGAATCTTTCCCAATTAGATATTCACGATAGAAACAAGAGTTGTTTACAAGAAGCTTGTTTGTGTATTGGATTGTTTCCGGTTGTCGTAGTTTTAAATATTCCACATTAAACGCTTCGTTCTTTTCTATTCCCACAGTGTTTGTTTTTTCTTGAAATAAACTAATTACTTTTTTTGCGTCGCTTTTTTCAAAGTCTCCATAAACCATGGCTTCCAAAAATGTATTTGCGTACAAAGATTCTCCAAAACTTTTAATATCAGCTAATGAGGCAGCATCGGCGACTGGAAGAGATTCTTCCCAAGAATACTTAACATTCATAAAAAGTTCCATACCAACTTCTCTAGTTTGTTGGTAGGCATCAGAGAGTGCAAAGTTTTTATAATCTCTAACTGTTTTATCTTTAATCGCAGAAAACTGAGATTCAGAGATCGAGAAATCAACCATGTGTTTTAATATAAGTTCATATAACACCATTGCAGATTCTTTATACCCATTCACATCTAGATAGATACCTTCGTATCCTTCTTTCACTGAAAAATTTAGCCCTGCCTGTTTTGCGGGATAGCTTATCTCATTAAGGGATTCATTCACACATTTTGCATAAATCTTGGAGTGAACTCTATGGGTTAAGTTCATTTTCTCTTTTGGAAACATTATCTTTAAACCAATAACCCCCTTTGGCCTAAGAAATTCATGATCTTGTCCAAAATACAGCTTAACGCCCTTTTTATCTTTTAAAACTTCTGGGTACACATCTTCCTTAAAAGCCCTATTTGGAACAGAAGCCTCTTTGGGGATAAACGGGTTAGGTTCAGGAATCAAAAAATCTTCGTACGTCTGCGTAACTATTAACTCTTTATAAAAAGCGTCATCCTCTGTGTATGAATATGGAGCTTCATAGAAGTGTTCTTTTTTGTTAGTCTCAACACCTTTAGCTATTAACATAGCCAGCATATTATTTGGCCTAATATGGTCAAGAATAAGATTATACCTGTCTGATGAAAAATCAGAATATAAGTAATTAACCCTTCCAACATCTTCCAAAGGATACATCATAGCTTCGTTCGCTAGTTGCGTAGCTCTCCACATACCCTCCCCTTTACTTGCATATATTTCATTAAGAGAGGCCATGGATTTAAGCTCATCAAAAACATGTTTTTGATGCCCTTCACTTCTCATTAGTTCAATATAGTCCATGGTAGCTTTAATCACGTCTTTATAATTTTTTTGACCTTCTTCCGTTAACCCAATTCGAACAGAAGCGTTTCCATAATCACTAGTTTCAGAACCCGCTCCTGCAGAAAGAGACAAAGCCCAACCTTTTTGTTTCAAGTAAGAAAGAAGACTTCCCTTGCCTTCATATCCCAAGATAAAACCAAACTGTCTCCCTGGCTTGCTTTTATAAAGGTGCCTTGTTGCTGGCAAAGAAAAGAGAAGATTGAGGTTCCGGACATCTTTTACTGGATCAATTTGAATAAGTCTAAACGTTTCTTTTTTCTCTAAAAAATTTGGGTCATATTTATTTCGATCAAGATTATGGTTTTTAATTGAAGAAAAATACTGGCGGCACCACGACTCCATCTCTTCTAAAGTGTGCGTGCTAAGCAACGCAACACCCATTCTATTTGCGCTGTAATGCTGCTTATAAAAACGAATCAATTCTTCTCTTGTTATATCTCCTAACGTTTCCAAGTTTCCAGTTCCAAACTTTCTTTCTGGATGCCCTTCCTTTGCAAACAAAGAAGAAACCCTAAACTGTCTCCAGTTATCATTTAACTTGTTTTTCTGATGCTCCGAGTTCACAGCGTTAACCTCTCGAGCGGTATACTCTTCAGTAAAAAGAGGGCTTATAAAAAACTGGGAAAACCTATCTAGCGCACCTTCAAATCCATCTGGTAAGACTTGAAACTGATAATTAGTGTGGTCACTTGCCGTATAGGCATTGGAATAACCACCGTATGTTTTTAGGTAACTACTATACTCATCAACATCTGGATACTTTTCTGTGCCTAAAAAAAGCATATGTTCTAAAAAGTGAGCTAAGCCTTGCCGGTCATCTGGGTTATCAAGAGACCCAACTTCTACAGAAACTGAAGCTGCCGAAACATTAAAGCTTGGGTCTGAGAGTAAATATACCTTAAGTCCATTTTCCAATACGACTGTTTTAGATTTAGACTTGTCTAAAGGGTGCTTCAATGCTTTATTAGAAGTGCAGCTTGCTAAGAAAACAGCGAAAACAAAAATTATTTTTTTGGTCATGTTTTTTTCCCACTTGTTAGGTATCTAGCGCCTTATCAATAATATATACAAGATGTTTGCGGTGTGCCTTTGTTTGATCATTAGCGCCACTAGTTTTTGCGGCGTATTTTTTTATTTTATTTAAATTTTCAAATGCCATAGCCACAGAAACATGATCAAATTTAACCTTGCCCTTATTATGAACAATAGAAACAAGCCTCTTTGTGTATTCGGTTTGAAGATTAATTCTCATTAAAGAGACATTGGACCCTGCATCTGCGGAAAAACAGGCGCTTGTTAAATCTTTCATCATTTCTGAAACACTGTATGTGTTGCCGTACAGCTCTGTGTTTGAAATTCTTTTTAGTACATTTACATGAAACAAATGGCTAAACAAGTCTTTTTGCATGTTTAAAAACATGTTTAAAACATTCGGGTCCTTTGTACCGCTCCAACCTCGTCTTTCTCTTTGTAAATAACTATAAATATCTGAAGGAATTTGAAAAGCGTCTGGGGAAAACGCATATTTTGTTAAAAGAGTCATTGCCCACTTTTGATCTTCTTTTGTAACTGGAACAAAGGGTTTTTCCTTTCCCTCTTGCCCAACCATAGACCTGTCCATATATACTCCACCCACATATCTCGAAATAATTCGGGTACAATTAGAATATTCACCATTTAAAACAGAGAAGGCATCCCGTAAACCATGGTAAGATTCTCCTTTTTTTTCGAATTTTTTATTAAGAGTTGGGTAAAGAGACCTTATAATATCCATTCTTTGTTGAGCGTATGCAATGGGATCATCGCTCATATCTGAAATCATAATTCTTGGGTCTATGGCTTTACCTGCCGATCTCATATCATCTGCATCGTTTCCATACCGATATTCGTTTTTCACAGATTTGCTCAAAAGCGTTTCCAATCTGTTTTTTTCATCTTCTGGATTCATCAGTCCTGGTGTGTAGCCAAACTCTATGGCCCAAATATCATAAGGCCCAGGAGTAGTTGTATAAAACTGTCCATGGTTTTTTGAATTAACACCCACATTTGCAGAAACATAATCCATGACTGAAGACGTTAAACCAATGGGTTCTGTTATATGCCTTTCATGGATGTTATTAAAACTGTGCAATTTGCTTGCATAAAAATTATGGCTTAACCCCAGCGTGTGTCCAACTTCATGTAGAGTTAACTTCACAAGGCTTTCATATATTATACGGTGCTGTTCTAAGTTTGAATAACTGGAAACATCTCCCATAGCCAACAACCCAAACATATTCCCTTGTTGAATGTAATTTCCCGCGATGCAACTTAATTCATCTTCTTGTGAATCACCTGATGTAAAGGTATCATAAATTTTTTCATATTTTACTCTGTTTGTAAAATATACGTACTCTAGCATTATGTCTGCCCCAAGAATTTGACCCGTTCTAGGGTTTACAAAGCTTGGACCATAACCGCCAAAAGGTGGCCTTGGAGAAGAAGTCCATCGAAGAACATTATAGCGAATGTCTCCCGCATCCCAAACAGCATCGTCTGGTTGAACCTTTACATCAACTGCATTTATAAGACCCGCTTTTTCAAAAGCTTTATTCCAAGCCAAAACACCTTCTTTAATAGCTTCTCTAAACTCGTGAGGCGTTGTGTTTTCTATCCACCATACAATGGGCTCTTTTACAATAGATCGAGATTGACTTGTGTCCTTTTTTTCTAAATGCCAACGGTGAATCATGTCTCGATAAGGAGTAGGGTCATCTGCAGATGTCATATCCGTTTGTTGTGTAGCAAAGTAACCAACTCTCGGGTCTTCAAACCTTGCCTTGTAATTGTTTTCAGGAAGCTGTATAAAGCTATGTTGCAGGGTAACATTTACAGATCGAGGGTCCGTTAAACCTACATCAGAACCCCAATTAGTTGGCATTGGATTTGTATAAACATACTGGACAATAACATCTGTGTTTTCTGGATAATTTTTAATTTCCAAATATTTAGTTCTTTCTTTTGCTAGCCTTCCAATTTTAAATGGGTTTTTATTAACTCCACCTGGAATAAACCCCCTAGATATTTGATGAATAGACTCCGTAAGAAAAACGTTGTCTACATCAATGAGGTATTCATTGTTTTTTTCGGAAACAATTAAAGAGGATGCCAAAATTGCGCTACTTACATTTGCATCTGAAGAGCGACTAAGCGGGTTCTTCGGATCAAAATACATTGCGTTGTTTTGAACCTCAAACTCGATTCTATTAAAATATTTTTTTAATTTAAAAATTTTAGATCCACGATAACTCCCCTTAAATACACCAGCATTTAATTGACCATTCAACCCATGAACAAAATGAATAAACTCTTTTTCTAGTTGAGTTTTTTTTATGAGCATATACGTTTTCCCACTTGTAGTATCCTGATACAAATTAAAGAGACCCGCTTTTTCAATTGTGTTTTTAAGAGCCTCCTCCATTGTCTTCTTTTTCGGTTTTTCGGCTGATTTTGGAGGATTAGCGGGTGACGTTTTTTCTTGCTCTACTTTGGTTTCCTGAGCATATAAAAACGAAGAAATTATAAATATTAACGTGAAATATTTAACCATGTCACTTCCTTTTTTGTGGGATAAAAAGATCTGTCATGGTTCCCTCAAGCACCTCTGCCGCAGCCCCTACTGTTTCTCCAAGAGTCGGATGAGGATGAACCGTTAAAGCAAGGTCTTCT
>Ga0163111_10003293_pt1 | contig 10397 bp, 8 predicted proteins | sample CRUFie1St18metaG_FD_109645 | JGI IMG/M metagenome (GOLD analysis project Ga0163111, IMG submission 109645) | Marine microbial communities from the Costa Rica Dome - CRUD Field 142mm St18 metaG | ecosystem: Environmental > Aquatic > Marine > Oceanic > Photic zone | place: Costa Rica: the Eastern... | reverse complement strand
TTTCAAACCTAAATAAATGCAAATTTACCAATTACATCCAGGTCTCAATCATTTTCTTTAAATTAGAATATTAAAAATCATAAATCATAGATAATGAAAAAAATACTTTTTATACTTTTTTTAGCAATTTCAAATTTTATTGTTGCACAAAACATAGCATTTGAACAAGTCGCTATAAAGGTAAAGCCCGGAAGTGGAGGTCAAGTACTTAGTTTATTCAACGACTTCTATGGGAGCATTGAAAAACCAGAAGGTGTGTATATTAGACTATCATATATTAATTTTAAACCCCAAGACATAGAGGCAACTCATTTTTTAACTTTCACCGGTCCCGTTGAAGGACTATCTAAACTAAGGGAAATGAGAGGTGGTGATAAATATTCATTATATAATTCAAATATGTTAAGGCATGCGGAAGTTATTTCTACTACAGCAGGGACATCACTTATTAGAATGAATTTGGATAAGTCATCACAACCAATAGCTCAAGTTTGGAGATGGAGAGTAGAAGATCCGGCAAGTTTTGCTACTGAATTTTCTAGCCTAATTAAAGCTTTTCCTCAACAAGGGTACCTTTCTTTAGGACAATTTACTCACGGGACAGGTAGTGATGGTGAATCTCATTATGTATACACTACTCACGAAAATTATGCAGGTGCACTGGGTTGGGGACCAAAAACTCAAGCACAACAACAAGCTTTTTTAAAATTTCAGAAAGCAACAACTAAATATTCAGATTTTTTAGGCTCTGTAACTATGTCAAATGTAAAAACATGGTAAGTTATTTTAATATTTAATTGATATACCCTTCTTTTGAAGGGTTTTTTTATTCTGAAAATCCTTTATCTTTAGTGAGAATTGTTTTGACATTTCTATGCCAATTATAGTAGTTTCTTTAGGAATCTTGCTTCTTTTTTTTCTCATTGTCTTATTTAGAGTTAATGCTTTTATTTCTTTTATAATAGTAACTATTGGGATTGGTATAGGACAAGGAATGAAATTAGATATTATTGTAAACTCTATTGAAAAAGGTATTGGTAACACCTTAGGATTTCTTGTATTGATTTTAGGATTGGGAGCTATGCTAGGAAAACTTGTAGCTGAAAGTGGAGCTGCTCAGCAAATTACTAACGGATTAATTAAGTTTTTTGGTGTAAAAAACACCAAAGTTGCAGTCATGTTTACAGGTTTTATTGTAGGAATTACTATGTTTTATTCAGTTGGCTTCGTTATACTAGTTCCACTTGTTTTCACGATAGCAGCATCTACAGGTCTTTCATTAATTGGAATAGGTTTACCCATGCTTGCTGCTCTTTCTGTAACTCATGGATTCTTACCTCCTCATCCTGCGCCTTCTGCTTTATCAGTAATGTTTAAAGCTGACATTGGAACAACTTTAATTTACGGTGTTGTTTTGGCAATTCCTTCAATATTGATCTCAGGTCCATTTTTAACTCGTTTTCTTCCAAAAGTGAATGCTAAACCACTCAAGGAATTTATGGCCACAAAAAAAATTCATACATCAAAACTTCCTAGCTTGAATAAAAGTTTATTAGTAGCTCTTCTACCAGTTATATTAATTGGTTTTACTACACTAATCTCAAGTATTTTTCAAAATAATGATACCTTATTTGAATGGATTAATTTTATTGGAAATCCAGTTATAGCTTTATTAATTACGTTGATTATAGGAACCTATACTTTAGGAATTTCGAGGGGTATCTCTATGGAGGAGATTATGGAAATTTTTGCAACAGCAGTTTCAGGAATCACTATGGTACTCCTCATAATCTCAGGAGCTGGTGCCCTAAAACAAATATTAATTGACAGTGGTGTAAGTGATTACATAGGAAGCCTTCTTGAGATTTCTAATATGTCTCCGTTATTTATTGGATGGTTAATTGCAACACTAATACGTTTTTCTGTAGGTTCTGCAACTGTTGCAGGTTTAACTACAGCTGGGATTGTATTACCACTATTAGAATCTACAGGAGTAAGCCCCGAATTGATGGTTTTGGCTATTGGCTCAGGAAGTTTAATGCTCTCCCATGTAAATGATAGTGGATTTTGGCTTTTTAAAGAATATTTTAATTTGAGTGTTAAGGAAACTCTATTTACATGGACAATAATGGAAACAAGTATTGGAATAACAGGGCTATTTGGAGTTTTAATATTAAATCAATTCATTTAGTATGTGCAAACAATTAAAAAATAGAATTCAGGAAATAGGACTTGTATTACCTCCTGCACCAAAGCCGGCAGGTGTCTATCGCCCGATACTAATTGTAAATGACCAGTTGTTAGTATCAGGCCAAGGACCTGTTAAAGGAGATGGAAGGTTGATGCAAGGTAGAGTAGGATCTGATTTAGACAAAGATCAGGGTAAAACTGCAGCTCGGCAGGTAGCACTTACTATGCTCTCAACAATAATAACTCATGCACCTAAAGAATTAATTATTAAACGTATAGTTAAAGTACTTGGTATGGTAAATGCTACTCCGGAATTTGAAGACCATCCTTATGTAATTAATGGATTTAGTGAACTTTTTTCTGAAGTATTTGGTGAAGAACATGGGATTGGTGTTAGGAGTGCCGTAGGTATGCATCTGCCACAGAACATACCTGTTGAAATAGAAGCTGCCTTTTTATTAGAAACTTAGATTATGCAAAAAAACAACTGGTACCAAGTAAAAAATAGTGATGAAATTATAACTCCTGGTTTGTTAGTTTATCCTGATCGTATTAAAAAGAATATTGAATCCATGATTTCTCTCTCTGGATCCCCAAATCGTTTGATTCCCCACGTAAAAACATACAAAATGAAAGAAATTGTAAAATTTCAAATGAGTTACGGAATCAATGAATTTAAGTGCGCAACGCTAGGGGAGATGCATATGTTAATCTCTTGTGAGGTAAAGCACATTTTAATAGCTATACAGCCTACAAAAGGAAAAATAATTAAAATATTGGAAGCACAAAAAAAATATCGTGATATCATTTTTTCTACCCTAGTTGACAATAATTTTTCTTTAAACCTTTTTTCAAAATTGGCAGCAGAACAAAATGAAAAATTAAATCTTTGGGTTGATATTAACAATGGGATGAATAGAACGGGTATTAAACCTGAAAATGCTAAAAATCTTTGTTTAGAACTAAATAATAATTCAAATTTAAATTTCAAAGGATTTCATATTTACGATGGACACATTAGACCTACCGATATAGGTGAGCGAATAGCATTATGCAATAAAGATTTTCTTGAGGTCGAAAACTTAATTCAAGAAATTAAAAATGAAGCTATCACTATTCCTGAAATTATAACTGGTGGGACTCCAAGTTTTTATCCACATTCATTGAGAAAGAAAAATAGATTGAGTCCTGGAACAACTTTATTGTGGGATTTAGGATATCAAAAAATATGGAAGGAGGCTCCCTTTTTATTTTCTGCAATTTTAGCAATACGTCTGATAAGTATACCAGACAATAACATACTTTGTTTTGATCTTGGTCATAAGGCAGTAGCTTCAGAAATGTCTTTTCCAAGAGTTGAAATTTTAGGTTTGGAAGATGCTATTCATATTGGACAAAGTGAAGAACACTTGATTGTTGAGTACAATAAAAAGAATGATTTTAAAATAGGAGATCTATTTTATGCTATACCTTTTCACATATGCCCTACTGTTGCTAAATATAAAAAAGCCTACATAGTAAAAAATGGAGAAATAGGTACATTTTGGGAAATTGAAGCTCGCGATTATCAATATGATACTTAGGTTATGGAATTAATTTTTGATGCTCACTTGGATCTTGCAATGAATGCTTTAGAGTGGAATAGAAACTTCCGTTTACCAACAGATAAAATACGTATTAGAGAAAAAGGAATGAGTGATTTACCTGATAGGGGTAAGGGTACAGTATCATTTCCATCACTTCGTAAAGGCAACATAGGTATTTGTGTAGCTACACTAATAGCACGTTATGTAAAGCCAAAAAATCCACTTCCTGGCTGGAATTCTCCGGAGCAGGCTTGGGCTCAAACTCAAGGTCAATTAGCATGGTATGAAGAAATGATTTTACAGAATGAACTTATTCAAATTAAATCAAAAAGCGAATTAAAATCACATATTGAAAACTGGAAGTCTAATCAAAATAGAACACCAATAGGATATATTTTAAGTCTTGAGGGTGCTGATTCTATAGTTTCTATGGAACATTTAGAAAAAATGCATAAAAAAGGACTACGTGCAATTGGCCCTGCTCACTATGGCCCAGGCACTTATGCTTTTGGAACTGATTCTAATGGTAGTATAGGTAGAAAGGGAAAATCATTATTAAAAAAAATTCAAGATTTGAAACTAATATTAGATGTAACCCATCTTTCTGATCAAAGTTTTTGGGAAACAATCGATGCATATCAAGGTCCATTGTGGGCAAGCCATAGTAACTGTCGAAAATTAGTTCCAAATAAGCGTCAGCTTGAGGATGAACAGATAAAAGTAATTATTGAAAGAAAAGGAGTAATAGGAATGGCATTTGATGCTTGGATGTTGTTTCCAGACTGGAAACGGGGAATCACACAACCTAAATCAGTTGGTTTATTAATTGATAATATAGTTGATCACATAGATCACATTTGTCAAATAGCTGGTAATAGTGATCATGTAATGATTGGTTCAGATTTAGACGGAGGATTTGGAACTGAACAGTGTCCTAGTGATCTAGATACCATTGCTGATTTACAAAAGTTAGATAGTATTCTTGAAAATAGAGGTTATGAAAAAAACGATATCAAAAAGATTTTATCACAAAACGGAATTAATTTTCTACTTAGTAATCTTCCTTACTGAAATATCTCATTTAATTAAATCAAACTGATGTGTATATTTTACTGTTATACTTTGATTATTATAAAGGTTAAATATATCGCTGTCTTTTACAATATTAAACACTATAAATAATCCTGTATTTGCACTATTTAACCAACCAAATCGAGCATTTACAGAAGCAATTTTAGTAACATTATTATATTGGATTAGACTTTGTAAGAACATTCTAGGAGTAAATGAATAAGCTATACGGTTACCTATAATAACGACATTTGTTTTTCCATTTAAGAGATTTAAATAATTATAATTAAAGTTTGTTTCAGTATTAAATTTATCTCCTATTCTTAATGCAATTGTATTGCTGCTTGAGACTCGACTTCCTCCAAAATAACCACCAACATATGATCTGTTTCTTAGTGATACTCTATTATTAGGATTAGTGTATAAAACAAATTGAAATTCTTTGTGATCATAAATACCTGGGTCAATTTTTAATTTTGAAATTGAAAAAGGACTTAAAACCGTCTCTTTTGTAAAATTTAATCCAGTATGAATTTCAAATCCACTTCTCCAAACCCAATGGTTATCAATATGTAAAAATCCTGTCTCTTGAATTCCTGAAAAATTTCTAAAACCTCTGTAAGATATGTGAGGTCTAACTTCTAAGAATTTGACAGTGTTTTTTGGTCTCCATTGTCTTAAAATTCTAAATTCTGTTTTCTTAAATGATGATCTTACCAAAAATCCAACTTCTGGATTAAAACCCTCACCAACTTCGGTATACCCTGCCATAAAGTTCCATCCATTCCAATTATAATCACAAAGAAGTTTAAATGCATGATCTTTTGAATCTATATTTGGAGTTGAACTTTTTGTTAAGAATCCAGAAATCTGGGCTTTTTTCCCTAAACCCAATTTACCGTCGACTGCAAAAACAGTATTATAGTCATTATTATCTCCTATTCCATTTCGATTTACAATTAATCCACCTATTGAAGAACGTGATTTAGCAAAATCATGATTAATCCTTATTGCATTGAAATTATTTTTTATTATGGAATTACCATTATTTAATTCTACTTCATCAGTAAACATATTTAGAAGACCTAAGTTAGTTTGACCAACTTTACCCGAAATACGAGATCCACCAATTATTGGCACTATAGCACCCCCTTGACCAATACCTATACGTCTTGAAAAAAATAAATCTATTTCCCCAGGACTCCCAACACTAAATTGACCTGCATTTTCTAAAAAAAAAGGTCTTTTTTCTGGAAAAAAAAGATTAAAACGATCTAGGTTTACTTGTTGATCATCAACTTCAACCTGAGCAAAATCTGTATTATAGGTTAGATCAAGCGTAAGGCCAGGCGTTAAACTGTATTTTATGTCACCACCAATAGCTGCATTTGATTTAGATTTAGTTGAAGATAAATTGTCGTTAATGCCTTGAATTAGTGTATAAGGAATGATTTTTAAATTTTTAGGGGATTTAAGATTAATTCCAGTTAAACTTCCTGCTAATGATAACCTTTTTAAATCTAATCCTAATGGAAGATTTGCCCAATATGCAGTTTCACTTCTTTTACTTATGTTACGTTGAAAATTAATTCCCCATGTTTTATTTTCACCATTGTTAAAACGAATAGATCTTAAGGGGATAGCAAATTCTGCACTCCATCCATATTCACCTATTTCAGTTTTCACTTCCCAAGAAGCATCCCAATTAATATTTGTACCACCAACTACTCCTCCCTGTTGTCTGTTAGCATTGAAATTTCCTTTTCCTTCATTATCTATTTGAGCATCATATTCCATACCGTTTGCATTAGTTCCAAATAAAAATCCATTTTGCTGATCTTTATATGTATCAATTATGAAAAGAAAACTGTCTTCGTCATTTAAATCTGAGTCACGCCTTGAATCAGAAATTACAATTTTGTTAGGATCATTATCATAACAAATTACAGCAACATAAAGCACTTTGTTTGTATGAGCTACACGGATTGATGTTTTTTCAGACACCAATGAATTATAGTCGGGTTTAATTTGTTTTAAATCTGTGATTTGAGTTACATTTTCCCAAATTTTTTCACCAAGAATATTCCCGTCAATAATGGGATTTTTTTCTAAAAATGTAATTGTGTATTTTAGGTTTTTATTTGGATTGATATTCTGTGCACTTATATTAAGTACTAATCCAATAAGAAAAAGGAATAAAATTTTTTTCTTCAAAAACCAATTGTATTTTGCTTAACGAAACTACAAATAAAATTTAAGTACTAATTTTTAAATATGTTCGTAGATTTAAATTAAAATTTTAAATAAATATTTACATGAAATTAAACTATTTGATTTTCATCTTACTTATTCAATTTTTAAGCATAAACGCACAAAGAAAATATGAAAACCAGGTAAGAGATATGGGTATAGAGAGTCTAAATAGATTCAAGTTCTTTTTATCGTTGGCTAATGACGCAGCAAATGGGAATGAAATTGAAGAAAATATCAATTGGGTTAATAAAGAGTTGAAAAAGCGAGATTTTGAAATTAAACTTATACAAACATCCTCTTTACCATTGATGATCGCTAATTTGAATATAAAAGAAAAACTACCAACTATTGCACTTTACATGCATATAGATGGACAAGCTGTTGACCCATCAAAATGGAATCAAGAAGATCCATATAAAGCTGTAGTTAAAAGAGAAACTTCCGATGGATTTGAAACTTTGTCATGGGATTATTTAAAAACCAATAAAATTGAAGATTTGAGAATTTTTGCTCGTTCAACTTCTGATGACAAGGGCCCTTTTGCAATGTTTTTAACTGCTTTAGATTATTTAAAATTAGTGAATAAAAAGCCATCATTTAATATTAAACTAATACTTGATTTTGAGGAAGAACAAAGTTCACCTGGACTTCCTGAGTCCGTAAAAACAAATAAAGACGAATTATTGGCAGATTTACTTTTAATTTTTGATGGACCTATGCATACTTCTGGAAAACCAACACTTGTTTTTGGTAATAGAGGAATTGCTACATTAACATTAACAACTTATGGACCACTAAAGGCGCAGCATAGTGGTCATTACGGTAATTATGTTCCTAATCCAGCTTTATCATTAGCAAAAGTTTTGGCTTCAATGAAAGATGATAAAGGTAGGGTAGTAATACCTAATTTTTATAAGGGTATAAATTTAGACAAGGCCACTAAGAAAGTTCTAGAAGGGGTGCCTTCTGAGGATTCATCGATTAAATACAGAACCCAAATTGCGGTCACTGATAAGGTTGGAAATACATATCAAGAGTCAATTCAATATCCATCTCTTAATATAAGAGGAATGAGAAGCGGTTGGGTAGGTAAAGAAGCTAGAACGATTATTCCTTCAACAGCAACTGCCGAAATGGATATTCGTCTTGTTGTAGAAAGCGATCCTTTATTTTTAATTGAAAGTGTCAAAAATCATATTAAAAAATTAGGATACAATATATTAAATAATGAACCCTCAAAACAGGAGCGATTAAATTTTGAAAAAATAATTACAATCAAATCAAAAATTGCATATCCAGCTTTCAGAACAGACACAAATGCACCTGAGGGAAAATGGCTAACAAAAATTTTAACTAATTATTTTGGAGAAAAACCAGTTATCATTAGAACCAGTGGAGGATCTGTTCCTATATCACCTTTCGTTTCTGAGTTAGGAGTTCCAGCTATAGGAGTTCCAACGGTAAATCTAGATAATAACCAACACAGTCCTAATGAAAATATTAGGATCGGGAATTATTTTAATGGAATTGAAACCTATTTAGCTATTTTAACAACAAGATTTTAGAGAATTTATTTTTATTGAAACATTTTGAAAAATTAAGAAGTATTATATTTGTTCCCATAAAATTTTTGGCTCTAATTATTCTTAATATTTTTTAAGATTAAGATTTAAGGAGAAAAGGTCGCGTAGCTCAGCTGGATAGAGCATCTGCCTTCTAAGCAGACGGTCATAGGTTCGAATCCTATCGCGATCACAATATATTACAAATAATAAAAGCAAACCCGAGAGATATCCTAGGTTTGCTTTTTCACTTCTATATTAAACAAAATCAATTACAAATATTTAACTTCGAATAAAAAGTAAATGAAAATTGGTGTTCCAAAGGAAATTAAACCCCAAGAAGCGAGGGTAGGGCTTACACCTGCTGGTGCTTTGTCAATTATTGAAGCCGGACATGAAGTAAGGATTCAAAATGACGCAGGGCTTTTGAGTGGTTTTACTAATAAATCATATGAGCAAGTCGGTTGTATGATTGAGAATGATTTATCAGCTATCTACGAATTTGCTGAAATGATAATTAAGGTAAAAGAACCAATTAGTGAGGAATACAAATTAATTAAACCCAACCAATTACTTTTTACTTATTTTCATTTTGCGTCTAGTAAAAAACTCACTGATGCAATGATTCAATCTAAAGCTATATGTTTAGCTTATGAAACAGTTGAAGATAATGGCAAATTGCCTTTATTAATCCCGATGTCTGAGGTAGCAGGAAGAATGGCTACTCAAGAAGGGGCTAAATATTTAGAAAAGCCACAAGGTGGGTTCGGTATTCTATTAGGAGGGGTTACAGGTGTTAAGCCAGCTAATATAATGGTTATAGGTGGTGGTGTAGCGGGAGCCGAAGCAGCATTAATGGGAGCTGGTCTGGGAGCGAATGTTACAATTTTTGACACTAATCTTGATCGTTTAAGATATTTAGAAAGTAATATGCCTGCGAATGTAACTCCAATTTTTTCCAACCAATATTCATTAGAAAAAGAAATAAAAAGATCACATCTAATTATTGGAACAGTCCTTATTCCCGGTTCAAAAGCTCCAAAACTTATCAAAAAAGAAATGTTATCTAAAATGATGCCTGGAACAGTATTGGTCGATGTTGCAATTGACCAGGGAGGATGTTTTGAAACTAGTGAACCAACAACACATGAAAAACCTATTATTATTAAAGAAGGAATTATACATTATGCCGTGACAAATATGCCAGGAGCAGTTCCAAATACATCAACTACAGCACTAACAAATGCTACATTAAATTACGCGTTGGAACTTGCAAATAAAGGATGGAAAAAAGCTTGTAAAGATAATAATGCATTAGCTAGGGGATTAAATATCATAAATGGAGAAGTTGTTTACAAGGAAGTTGCAGATGCTTTTAGTTTAGATTATGTTGAATTAGAATCAATTTTATAAAGCATGCCACTTACTCCTAAGGGAATCAACCTATTCACTTTCTTTAACTTACCCTCTGCTTGGTGGAGTGGTGTTCGTGTTGAGAAAATTACCTCAGTTACATGTGATGTTAAAGTAAATTTATTATGGATTAATAAAAATCCATTTAATTCTATGTTTTGGGCTATTCAAGGTATGGCAGCTGAACTCTCGACAGGTGTTTTGATAATGCAAGAGGCTAAAGATCTTGATATTAAAATTTCTATGTTGGTGATAAATAATAAAGCGAACTTTACAAAAAAAGCAAAAGGGAAATTAGTTTTTTCTTGTAGGCCAAATGATT
>Ga0163111_10003292_pt1 | contig 10399 bp, 3 predicted proteins | sample CRUFie1St18metaG_FD_109645 | JGI IMG/M metagenome (GOLD analysis project Ga0163111, IMG submission 109645) | Marine microbial communities from the Costa Rica Dome - CRUD Field 142mm St18 metaG | ecosystem: Environmental > Aquatic > Marine > Oceanic > Photic zone | place: Costa Rica: the Eastern... | reverse complement strand
GCAGTTTCAGGAGTAGCAACCAACAAAATCGGAGCACCGGGGGTTACTGTCACAACTTGGCTCGAACAAATTATACCAAAGCAAGCAGAAATCGTATGCTGACCTGTTGAATAAGGAGTAAATACTCCGGTTTGAGAGATGGTCCCGTTACTTGCAGTCCACTCTACAGGCACATTTACCGTGGCTAGGAGGTGGTCAAGAGCGGTGTATGAGAACGTAACAGGAGTATCTGCGTCAGTGGTAGGAGACGATGGCGACAAATTAATTGAAGTTACATTGGTGTGGTTGAGCAGAATTATTGGACGCAATGATTCACTCGGATTTTCACTGGAATAGAAGTTCGCAAGTAGAGTTCCCCGGTTTGGTGTAGCAAGAATAACCCATGCATTGTCGTTATCAATAAGCATTCCATTGACTCCAATATCAAACCAAATCCAGCGATTATCGGTCAAATTTGTCTCGACAAAGGACGAAATCGGAGTGGCTTCATAATCCACTCCAGCCAGTAACCCGGGTGAACCCCAAGCACCTGATGAGGCTGATGAAGAACCATTCCAAGTCGAAGAGGACTGCGACCATTGAGAGTTCAGAAGTCTGTGAACGCTGAATGTCATTTGGTTTGCACCACCCGATGACTCCCAAGAGTCCAGATACAATCCCAAACTCGCTGAATGTATGCTAGAATGGGAGGGCAGAGGAACTTGACCGTTATCCAATCCGAAAGTAATCCTTGTTTCTAATCGTGCGTTAATACCTGAGTACGTTCCTAGTTCGACAAAAGATTGGTCACCGAAATTCGTGTCTGGGGCTGCTTCACTCAAGAATGTCTCACGAATATTCGTGTGTCCAAATTGTGCCACCTCATTTCCGGTTTGGAAAGTGTAGGTATAGGTCATGTCTGCATTATCAGCATGGTTTGGAGAGCCGATAGCAAACGTCCATCTCGGCGATGATGGGCCAGGAATGGATTGGTTTACACCTTGAACCCACCATGTGAATACTTCACCATCATCCAATGCATTCGAAAATTGGAAAGTGGTCCCGTTGATTTCCGAGGAAGACCATGAATAGAATTTGTAAATTCCAGACTCGTTTGCCACAGTCACGATGTAACCTGTTGCGCCACTGACTGGAGCCCATGTCAGTAGAGGCTTTTCGTCGGATTGAAGAACAGGTGCAGAAAGATTGTAGAGAACTTCGCCATCAAGCGGCGAGACAAGAGTTGGTTGGCTTGGTGGAAGTATTCCTCCAACATTGTCAACATATTCAAACATAAGATATGGATGAAGGGAAGCATTTGACCCTTCACTTGAGTAAAATGCATGACTTGTCGAAGGGTTGCCAACTGTTTTCAGTAAAATTGTCATCGTCAGATTCCCATTCGCAATGTTGCTTTGAGCCAGACTGGTTAAATCCCAAGTATTCCATCCTGATGCAGGAGATAAGGTGAGCGTTGAACGGGTGACTTCAGTTGGAGAGCATGTTGCATTGTTACCCCAAGTTACCAAAGATTCATTGAAACTCGAACATGCATGAACCGAAATTGTTGTCGAAGTGGTACCTGTGACGCCTGTTCGATACAAGTTGAGAAGCATAGATGTTGGAGTAATTGCAGCCGGCCATGGCATTGAGCCCAAATCAAATTCAAAGTACAATTGGCTTTCACCAGTTCCCGAAGCAGAAGTACCAAGATTCAATTGACTGGAAGAGCCAAGATTACCGGTTACTGAGGATGAAATTTCGGCATCCGGCACGAGCGGTACTTGCCCAGTATTGGAAAAGACGGAACCACGAGCAATGGCGACAGAATAGTTTCCAGAACCATCAGAGTCGCCTTGAGAATCCGGTATCCGGAACTTATTCACATCCGACCAGTGTCCAATTCGCGAACCTTGGTCTGCACGAATTCTCCAGTAATTCCAAAAATCTCCCGTTTCAACATCATCGACAGTTAGAGTCGAATTCAACAGATCCCAAGTGACGTTGGTGCTGTTTGACAGGTTTGCTGATGAGTCTGCACAAATCGAGTCAATCATCCGAGCATTGCGTGAACTGCAGAGAATCCATCGGGTCTGATTTGAATCGACACTCGACCAATTGGAAACAAAGGAATCTTGACCTGTTGGGATAGGTGAAGAACTGTTCCAAAGAGTTGCGCCATCTGCAGGTAAAAGATTTACAGGGCTGTTTGGTGACCAAGGTGAGGTCTGCTCGTAGGTCATAGTCAATTTCGGTCGGCTGGCGACAATTGAATTCTCACTGCTTGCGATATAGTAGGTGCCCTCAACTCGATTTTGTATCTCTTCAGGCTGTATGATAATATTGAGGCGTTCTTCACCTCGCTCAATTGCGTGCTGCAGTATTGAAGTGATATTAATCTCGTACTCATCGGAAGAATTTATCCAAAATCCTTCGTTTTCCGGGATGTTGGAGTCCAAGGAGTGATAGGCTCCTGCGCCTACCCAAGATGTAGAATTGTTGCCTGGATATGCCCAAGAAGATGATTCACTCCAATTGGTAACCATCTCAGAAACAGTGACATAAATATCGTTGTAACCGTTAACGACATTGATGGTTAGCGAAGCATTGATCACTTCATATTCCGACGGAAGTGGGAGAGATGAGAAATCAATTTCCATCAAGGTACTTGCCCTTAGAGTATTACTGGAAGGACTGCGACCAACAGCTAAGAAATTTGATCCCCCGTTGTTTGAATAGATACTGCCCTGGTCAATGTAAGTGTCACTTGTTACCGTTGGATAACCAACGCTATCAATTATGGTCCCTTCTTGGAATGATGCCCATGCATGGGTTGAATTCAATTCGCCAGCATCAGGTGAAGGGATATAGAAAATTGTCGAATTGCTCTGCGAACCAATCATACCTGCAAATATAGGCTGAACTGTCCAACGAATAATATCTGAATAATCGACATCATTTGGCGGCATGAATGTCAAATTTGTCAGATCAAAAGAACTGGATTGTAGTCGCGAATCGAAGGTGTACCTACCCGCCATGTCATCATTGGAATCCTCAAATATGTGTATTCGCCATGCATCAACAGAACTCGGACTGGGGTGACTCCAAGTGAAGAGTGGAGTCTTTTCTGGCAGTAAGGCATGAGATGTTGAATTCCACGAAATTGAATTGTTCAATGGAAGGAGATTTGTTCCTGAATCACTTGGGACTGTTCCAGTACCATTTGACCATGTTAAATTGAGCCACGGATGCTGGGAGGCAATTCCCTCAGTTGATGTGAAGTAAATTAAGTTTGGAGAACTAACAAATGAAGTGATATTGTTTGAGGTGTAAATCGCTAACGATAGAGACGATGAGCCACTCGCAATGCTTGCTTGTACTGCCTCACTCACGTCCCATGTCATCCATCCCCCACCTACGGAGTTCTTGACATCGACATATGGACCAATATCAACACTAATGTTTCGACCGCCTGCAATGGACCAATTGTTCACACCATCATATGTCGTTGCATTTGCAGAAGAGTTCCATAACTGGTACACTGGACGCACTGCAACCGGTTCTCCAGTTGAAGACCCAAATTCTGCATACATGTTGAGTTGTGCATTTGTCACCCGTGCATTGATTGGCTGAGGGAATGAATCAAGCGGGATTTTAATCAGGGACATTGCTTGTCGGTTAACCCCAACAGCCCCTACCTGCAATTGTGTGGAGGATGCATGAGTTGCAGCAGAACCTGCACCCGATTCGAGGACATACGTATCGACGAAATTCGGTACATTCATTGAAGGATGCGCAGTTCTGTGATGCAATTCCACAGATGAACATGAACCATCTGGACAAGTTTGCCATGTTGTTAAATTAGGCAACATAAACATGAATGTGTTCGACCAGTTTCCAATTTGATTGGTTGCAGAAATAGCCCTTACTCGCCAATACCAAGAGGTCCCATCAGCCAAATCTGATGTCGGGGTGAATGTGGAATTCAATACATCGAAACCTCCGTCATTCCAAGAGGTCTTGGTTTGCAATGATGTCGATTCAAAAGTCGAAGATGTATCAAGTTGAATAGCCCATCCTCCAACGTTAGCAGGGTTTGCGAAAGACCAAGACATCGTGGGTCTTTTTATCGGGGTTTGATCAACACCCGTACCAATTGACCATGAACCGTTAAGTGGAGTTACTGGGACTGGTTCAGAAGGTACTGCATTGGAACCCGGAACATAGACAAAGCGAAGTTCGGGTTTCAAAGAAGAGGTCGATGAGAATCCAGGATGAAGTTGTACTTGTCTGTTTAATCCAGAGCCGATACCCAACATTCCGAGTATGAAATCAGCACTCTTGTTGAGCCTCATTGCATTTTGAACACCTAAAGTTACATTCCACTCCACGCTGTCTCCTGATATATACGACGATGAGTCAATTTGAACCGAGTCGAGTAGAGATGAACGTTCTGCTCCTTTAGCGCCGGCAGTTGCCCATGAATTTGTTCCATCGTATGAACTCCATGTTGCGCCGGAATCGGTCCAATTCGTTTGGAGATTTTCCCAAACAGCAACTGTAGGAGAGTTGGAAGGATTACTTGCGAGTACCATCGTTAGATAAGCAGTTTCAACAGCGTATCCTGGCGGGAGAAGATTTGTTCGAAGATTGCAATTGAGCAGAACCGCGGATTCAATTGGATAAGAATTGTACGATATACGAAGTCTTGATTCATCGTTGTAATTTTGATTTGGAGTACCGCTGTCTATGTATGTATCAAGACATTCGGGGTAAAGGCCACTAGATGTACCGTTTCCATGTTTGAGCCTAAACTCATATCTGTCCCCTCCAAGCCAAGTGCTCTCTAAAGAACTCACAAGGAATTTGGAATATTGCCAAGGTCCGTATCTTCCATCTGAATCCATGTAAGCCATGCGCCAAAAATACATATTCCCAGCTTCAAGTGAATTGCTTCCTGTCAAATTCAACATTCCGTCAGTAGGAGAAAAATCGTTATCAACGCCGGTATTTGAAACCCAACTTATGTCACGGAACTGTTCATCTGTGGCCATCTGCAACTCAATTTCGTGGTTTAATGAACTCGGGGTCCATGTTAACGTTGGAGTGAGGTTGGCAGTGAAGTTGTGACCAGACTGATTCCATACAGCATCTCCATCGACAGGTCCAGTCAAGGATACATTAGCAAGAGGAGAATTCTGGCCCCAGGCATATCGAATGGAAACTGAAGGCTTCTTGGAATCGTCTGAATAATCGGATGTGAAAAAGGACGCTGATTGTGTCCCTGTTGACGAAAAGGGATCGTATACACCACGAGCAGTTATCATAAAATCAGCAGAATCGTTCGAATTCGATTCTACCCAAGTTTGCAGCACGTCTGTGAAACTAAAGGCAAACTGCGAACTGGCCTGTGAGCCATTCAAACCAGTGGATGAGGCAACAGAGGCATAATCTCTTCCTCCATTTTCCCAGTTTGTAGACGATGTGCCGCGATTCCACGTCATGTCACTTTCAAGCCATTGCCCCGGAGACATTTCATGCATGGAGAGCATTGCATTGTTCGAAGATGAATATCGTTCGAGATTCAATTGGGCATCAACAATGGTAGCGTTTGATGGAAGACCGAGTAAGCCGAGATTCATACGAACATGGATGAGAGATTCTTTGTTCGAAGTTACGCTTGTCTCCATGTAGTTCGATGACCCATACTGAGTGTTTTTGCTCAGTTGGTTTGCATATGAATCTTCAATAAAATTCGCAAATTGACCTAGATCATCGACATCGACATCGATACTTGCAGTTCCATCTCCGTTATCAGTGACCGAATGGTAAGGCAGTAGGAAATGTTGAGTCGATGACCAGTTACTAAGCATGTCGGTAGCATCAATGCTTCGAACTCGATAATAAATCTTCGAACCGTTGTCAAACGCATCAGCTGAAGGTATTGTAAATGAACCGCTATTCGATGTCGTAGAGAAGGAGTTGTTCATTGTCGAATAGTGCCAATCAAGATCCAAGTCGCTCTTGAAAAATTCATCATATGAGAGTTGAAATTCCACATTTTGCCCCACCAACGAAGAATAGGAAATTGTGGGATTCGTATCTGCGGCAAGAATGAAGTCATCGGTCATGAGAGTCTGACCGTTCGCTGCAAAATTCGAGGTAACTGAACCTCCGTCTCCTGCTGGTGTGGATGATGTTACAAGAGTGAGTTGCGGGCGCTCGAAAGTTGAAGGATGTTCAGACATCTTACATTCGTAATTGGAATTTAATCCAGATAGCAAAAAGGTAAATCTACTTTGATTGGAGGCTGCAGCTTGCTGAGCAATGCTTGTCACGTTTATCGAAAAGGTTGCGTTCATTGAGGCCGAAAAAGGCGGCTCCCAATCGCCTCTATCGGAAAATCCATCTGCCCCAGAAACCGACCAGAGACTGCCCGTTTGGGAAAAATCCCAACTCACTGAACCAGAATCCCAAGAAGATGTTGAGGCGGGATAGACTCGAATTTCGGGTGATATTGCACCACTTTTGTTGCAAGAGATATTGAGGGTTGCTGAATGTATCGTATCGCTTGAAGTGTAGTTCATACCAAACTCGAACATTAATCGACTTTCAGAGCCAGCATCGGAACGACCAACGAATCCGGTTGCTGATTGATTGTAATTTAACGTTGGATTCGACTCGTCAAGATATGTATCAGACAACACTGAATTGTATGTTGTGGCATAAGAAACACCTTGCTGTTCATCGAGTTGAGTCTCGAAATGGAGAGCGTCAGGCAGCATTAAGTCGGCAAACAGAAACATCAAAACGAGGAATATGGATAATGCGGTTCGACGGGGGGCTGACTCGCGTGGCATGGGGCTCAAGGCGTTCAAGTCCTGCGACATATACTGTCTTTTCGCTTACGAGTGATGAGATGGCTTTGTCAGACCATGCCAAATCAGATAGTTTCCAGCCATAATCTCATTTCATTTGGAGGAGAATGTTCAAGGAGGCTCGACAACGACAATACATCATGAGCGAACTTTGGGTTGAAAAACACCGCCCTCAGTCGGTCACTGAAATTCGTGGACAGGCTGCGGTTGTTCAACGTCTTACCATTTATTCGCAAAAAAAGGAATTCCCTCACCTGCTGTTCGCTGGACCACCTGGCACAGGAAAAACAACAGCCGCAATGGCATTGACGAAGGATGTTTTTGGTGAAGAATACCGCCGAAACCTGTTGGAAATGAACGCCTCTGACGAGCGAAAGTTGGAGAGTATCCGCACCAAGGTCAAACAATTTGCTCGTACAGCACCATACGGTCAAGCATCTTTCAAGATTATTTTTCTTGATGAGGCAGATGCGCTTACGAACGACGCACAAGGAGCGCTGCGAAGAATTATGGAGCAATATGCTGAAACATGTCGCTTCATTCTATCATGCAATTATTCCTCAAAAATTATTGAACCCATTCAGTCAAGATGTGCTGTATTCCGATTTCGACCACTTGCTGATGCAGATGTGGATGCACAAGTACGCCATGTTGCGTCCGAAGAAGGAGTTGCCTTGGACGATGATGCCAGTGAAGCTCTCACCCGCATCTCCCAAGGAGATTTACGTAAAGCACTGACTGGACTTCAAGTTGCCGCTGCACTCAACATGAGCGTGAACAGAGATCTCATTTACGAAACTTCTGCGACTGCTCCACCGGAGGCACTCCACCAGTACCTCATGGCATGCAGAGACGACGGTTTTCATGCTGCACGTAGACGCCTGAGAGATTTACTGGATAAATACGGCCTTGCAGGTACCGACTTTGTAAACCAACTGCACAGAGAACTCTATACCGCAGATTTCCTTAGTGAAGAGGCAAAACTGGACATGACTGAGTGGATGGCTGAAGTCGATTATCGTCTTGTTGAAGGTGGCGGTGAACAGATTCAACTCGACGCTTTGACCGCCCGACTAGTCACCCATTTGAAAGCATAAATTCACTTTCACTTTCACTTTAGGGGACATCTCAAAACACTCCATGTACTGTACAATGGAATGACCATGACGACCGTAATCAATCGAATCCTCGACATTATGTGCTGGACTGCTGCTGCTCCAATGATCCATTATCTGCGAAAAAAGCAATTGCATAAAGAAACACAAGAACAACGAGATATCCGACGTATCAGTCGTTTACTGAATACTATTTTGGTAGCTCACGGCGACCTGCTGTCATGAAGCTGATTGGACGGGCAGTTTTTCGACAACCTTCAAACTCCATTCGTAAACGCGTGTGTTTTCCCATGGGTCGCCTTGTTCGACAATTGTCACAGTGATTTCATGCTCACCTACACTGAGGTCGCTACCCAAAAGAAGTGCGAATTTTTGGTCTAAATCTCCATGAGGGACCAAACGAGACTTACCAGATTTGGATGTTGTATTGTTGTTAATCGCGTCCGTATTGCTCTCCCAAAAACCCAAATCGTTGGAAATGGCCAAGTCAGTACCGGCATTGTTGGTCAACTCGACTGTTACATTCGCCCCTTCGACATTCACATTATCCGCAAGTCCGAACAGCAACCAGATATCACCTGACAAGCGGCTTCCAGATTCAACTTCCCATGTGAGAGCCGAATTTGCACCTTTGGTATTGGAAAAATTAAGTTCTCCGTTTTCATCTTGCACAAGAACCCATTTGTCAGCAAGTTGGGGCGCCACAATATCACCCATTGGAGGATTAACCAACAACAAAGCCATTGCCAAAAACGTAAATGTGTGCAGGAATCCGGCCTTAAACCATGTTCCTTTGGTATATCTCTCATTCAATGATTCCGGCAGAACCATGCGATGAAGTTGAGGTATGACTAAGATTGCTGAAAGAGGTGCGAGGTACAAAATATCAGACTTTTCAACTGTGGTTCGCGGCATGAGTACGTACCTCATCAGCAATGAAATAACAACGGAAAAGGCGATTACGAGCCACATTGAAACCGTTTCAGCTTTTTCTTTCGAAACATGCTTGACTGGGTCAAATGGTTCGATACCTAAATCACTACCACTTCGTCGCTTTTTTCGCTCTTTACCTTCATCAGCCAACCTTTTCTGCCGTTCACCAGCAGCGGCGGCCATCGCGGTATTGAGGTCAACCATAGACATCCGTGAGGCGTTGAGTGCATGAAGGCTACGGTGAATTTACATCACTTTTCCTCCGTATGGTTGAAATGGGGTACGCGACAGGCGAGAGACAAGCCGGGGTGGCGTAGTTGGTGGCGCGTCGGACTCATAGGGCAGCCTTCAAGGCAATCGTATGACGTGCAAACCCCTTGTGGTGTCTGAGACATCCGAAGGTCGCGGGTTCAAGCCCCGCTCCCGGCACCATGTTCAATTGCAATGCTGAAAGTACCTTGATTCAATGCTAAAATGGCGAACTGTTGATGTGCTCTCCCTCGACAGCAGGTTCATGGTTGAAATTCCAGATGCGGGCCAGAAAGTGTCACTCGAAGTGAAAACTCACAATGGAACAACGATTATTGAAGGAATCCTACTCCATCCATCTGCAAAAAACCATGTCACTGTCAAACTTGTAAACGGATACAATACGAGTTACCCGGTCGATGATGTGATCTCAATCGAAATTACTGGAACCCTGCAAATAGATGATAACACTTCTTCTCAACCGGTCCAACTCAACGAGGCACTGCCACGAGTTCGAATTTTACATACCGGAGGCACAATCGCTTCGAAAGTCGATTACTCGACTGGCGCGGTTGTAGCTCGTTTTGAACCTGAAGAAATGATTGCAAGTTTACCAGAACTTGCAGACATTGCAAACATTGAGGCTGTTAAACTCGGAAACATGTTCAGCGATGATATTCGCCCTCAACACTGGAATTCAATGATTCAAGCATCTCAACAAGCATTTGAAGACGGTTGTGACGGAGTTGTCGTGACTCACGGAACCGACACTTTGCACATATCATCTGCTGCTATGAGTTTTGCATGGGGGGGCAAAGGTGGAATTCCACCTGGCAGGATTGCATTTGTCGGTTCACAGCGCTCTTCAGATAGAGGTTCCTCGGATGCCGCTGAAAATCTTCTATCAGCAGTGTACTGGGCAGCAAACGGACCGGATGTGAGCGGAGGTGCAGGAGACGGCGTTGTTGTCGTCATGCACAGTTCAAGTAACGATGGAGAATGTGCGGTCTATCCTGGAACGGGTGTGCGCAAAATGCATTCCTCTCGTCGCGACGCATTTCAACCGGTAAACTGTGAGGCGTTGGCCACGGTCACAATTGAAAACGGAGAAATCAGTCATCAATTGACTGATTATTATCGGTCTCTGCAATCGAATACTGAAAACAGAACTGTCGCCCAACGACCAACTTTCTATGAAACCGGGACAAGGATTGCACAATTTGTTGCGGGCCCTTGGCTTCATTC
>Ga0163111_10003291_pt1 | contig 10399 bp, 10 predicted proteins | sample CRUFie1St18metaG_FD_109645 | JGI IMG/M metagenome (GOLD analysis project Ga0163111, IMG submission 109645) | Marine microbial communities from the Costa Rica Dome - CRUD Field 142mm St18 metaG | ecosystem: Environmental > Aquatic > Marine > Oceanic > Photic zone | place: Costa Rica: the Eastern... | reverse complement strand
GTGGCCGTCGGAGGCAGCCTTGCACGTTGAGTTTCTACGGTCGGCGGGGGCGGGCGGGCTGCAGCCGCCGGCAGGGAAGCTGCGCGTCGGAGTTGCGGAGATGATGGGCCGCCGTCTTCGCATGGAAGACGCATGTGTCGCAATCCGATGCTTCCGAGGACGTTCCAACGAGGCATTCTTCGCCGTGATTGACGCTCATGCGGGCTCAGACGTCGCCGAGGAAGCGGCCGTCGAGCTCGCGACCGAGCTTGCGACGCAGCTCGGCGATGGGCCGCTACCAGCGGCACACTCTGAGGTGACGACGGCGATGTCGCGCGCGTACCTCGCGATCAACGAACGAATGAAGCCGAAGCGGGTCGTCGGCGGCGCCGTTGCCGTCGCCATCCTCCTCGACTTCAAAAGCGAGGGTGGGCGCGCGGTTGTCCACTGTGCAAACGTCGGCGACGCGCGCGCCGTCCTGTGCCGTGAGCACGGAGGCGTCCGCCTCTCGCGTGACTTTAAGCCGTTCGACGACGACGAGTACCGCGATCCTCGGACCCGGCCGCCCCACACTACGCGGCGCGAGCCTCTTCCTGTCGAGTATTATCGTTCCGCTTCGCCCACCACGGCAGGTACGATCGCATCCTGTCTCTCGGCGGCTTCGTATCACTGCGCGACGGGGGTCGCGTCTGCGACGACCTCGCGCTCACGCGGGCGCTCGGCGACCTCCACCTTGCGAGGTACATTGAGCCCGTCGCGCATTGCAACTCGGTCGAGATTGACGTCATCGACTGCCCGTTCGTCGCGGTCTGCTGCGACGGGGTGTGGGACGTCCTCTCGGACCAACAGGCGGTGGATGCCGTCCTCGCGACCGCCCCGGAGTACGAACGCGGCGCCGCGGCGCTTCGCGACCTTGCGTTCCTGCACGGGTCGACAGACAACGTCGGCTGCCGCCACTGCCACGTCGCGCAGACGCCACCACTTAAACTGACCCCACGCACCTACCTCTCCAGGTGAGCGCGATGGTGATCGACCTGAGCCGCATTGCGGAGTGAGCCACCGTATATGGTATAAACTCACTCCGCGTCCCGTTTATAAACGCACTACCTTCGGCGGCATTTGCGGCGGCGGGGCGGCGGCGGACCACGCAGCGATGTCGAGGGACCCGCCGAGTCGGGTCTCGAGCTCGCGGACGGCGTCGAGCGTCACAGCGAGCACGGAGTTGCGCACGAGGTCGTACACGGTCGCACGCGATGAAGTTGTGACGTGCGTGCCGAGTAGGGCGCGTGACGCGAGCTCGAGGTTGAGCTGCCGCTGGCTGTCCACATTGTTGCTGCACACGATCATCGTCCGGTGCGGGCCAGGCTCGAGCCCAAGCGCGCGCAGCTGCGTGAGCAGGTCCTTCGTCTTCGGCCGAGACAGCCCGGCATCGTCCAGCACGAGCAGCGCACCGCGTCGGTACTTGTCCGAGAGCGCGACGCGCAGCCCGAGCTGCACCACGCTGCGCTGCAGCGGGTACGACCAGTCGCGCGGCCGCTTCGGGTGTGCATTGCCGCCGCCCTTCCACTGCGGCGCGCGGATCGACCCCTGGCGCGAGCGGCCTTGGCCCTTCTGGGGCCGCGGCTTCCGCCCGCCACCCTTGACCTCCGCGCGGCTTTTCGTCTTGGCGGTGCCCTGACGGCGGCCAGCGCGCTGCCACGTCACCACGCGGTGCACGATGTCGGGCCGCAGAGGCATCGCCCAAACATCGGAGCGCAGCTGCACAAGCCCGCCTCGCACCGCCGGCCGTTCCCACGACGAAACCCAGGCCTCGACATACGGAGCGAGCGTCTCGGGGATGGCAGGCAGCAGGCGCTCCTCGTGTTTGTCATCGCGACGCCGGTTCACCTGCTGGAAGGGCCGGCGAAGCTCCCACGGGATGTCTGACTTGATCGTCTGCACGCCGCGGGCCAAAGAATTGAGCCGCGTCGCCGCGAGCCGGGAGACGCGGCAGAGCATGCGAGAGACAGGGGAGCAGCAGGCGGGCAGGAATTGGCCTACAGTGCTCTACAGCAGGAGAGTACTCTCCTTCGCGAAAAAGTCCTTCCTTCCGCGCGGACTGCCAGGAATTCCCAGGCGTGTAGGCTGATGTTAGACGACCTTCGGTTGGCGATTGCGCTTCGCGGCGCGCTCCGCACGGAGGACCGGCGTGTGTACGAGCAGGAGCTGCAGGAGTGGGAGCTGGCGCCCGGCTTCTGCAGCGCGTTGCTCCGGCTGTATGCAAGCCCGCCCGCGCAGTTCGGTGTGCCGGAGCGGCTGCTCGCGGTGCTCTGCCTGAAGAATGCGGTGGCTCGGCGGTGGCAGCACCGTGGCGTCGATGAGGGCAGCGGTGGCCTCGCCGACAGCGAAAAGGCGGCGGTCCGTGCCGCGCTGCTCGCGGCGCTCGACGAGCCCGAGGCACAGCTGGCGGCTCAACTGCTGCTCGTGCTGGCACAGGTGGCGCGCCTGGATGGCCTGGCCGCGTGGCCAGAGCTCATGCCATCGCTACTGCATGCAGCGGCGCGCACGGCACCACGCGACGCGGCGCGCGGTACCTTCGCGCTGTTCCGCGTGGTGAAAATGCAGGCGTCGCGCCGGCTGCTCGTCCACCGCAAGCAATTCATTGTTCTCGCGGCCGAGCTGAGCCCGCGTCTGCAGCCGCTCCGCGCTCGCCTCCATGGCCTGCTGCAGGCCATCCGCTGCCGCTCTCTGCACGAGGCCGCCGCGTGGCTTTGCGGCGGCGACGGCAGCGGCGGCGACGGCGCACCAGCGGTCGGGGTGGAGGCGGCGCTCGCGCTGTGCAAGCTCGACCGCCAGCTCCTATCGGCGGGGTGGGCGCAGCTTCACGGCAGCGCGGAGGCGTGCGCGCTGCTCCGGGAGTGCGCTGGGCTGCCTCCTGCGGACCCGGGAGCCTCACCTAGTCTGCCGGATGGCACACGCCTCACGTGTCCTGGAGCTCACGCCGCAGGTACGTTGAACTCCTCGCAGCGGCGGACGCCGAGCAGCGGCGGCTGGCGGCGGCGGCGCCACACACGGCGTGTCGAGTTCTGCAGCCGCTTTTGCTGCAGCTGGCGAAGCTTCTTCTCGAGGTGCGCTCTCCCTGAGCAAGGCCCGCTTTCGTGCGCCGTGCGTGCGCGCCCCCACCCTCTTTTTCCTGGCTGGGTTTTTCTCTGTGTAGGTGCAAGAGCTCCACCCTCTCGCCTTTGGGAGTTTCGTGCCGCGACTCATCGCCGTCGCGCACGAACAAGTCATTACAAGGCTGGAAGCGCGGCCGCCAGGCGCCACCGACGCTGGTGATAACGGAGGAGGCGACGCGGCGCCGGCGGATGGAGGTGGCGACGGTAGCAAGTACACGGTGCGGCTGATGCTCCTCCTGCGAAACACGCTGTGTTGCTCATCGTACGACGCCGGCGGGCGCTTGCCCCACGCCGTTGCGCCCGCCGCCGCGCGTGCGTCGTACTTTGCATCGCCGGCACTCACGCAGCTCTGTGTCGCTCTTGTCAGGCACCGCTTGCACCACACCGTGCATCCCATTGTTCTCAAATCTCACATCCTGCGTCGCCGCCGGCAGCCGCGGGCTCCTGCTCACCGCCGAGGACGTGTCCGCATTCGAAGCAGAGCCCGAGGGCTCGGTCTTCGAGGAAGGCCTCGTGCGCGAGGCGAGCTCCCCGGCTTCCTCCCTGGCGTCCTCCCAGCCTCCCCAACACTGTCCAACGGACGACCCCCGGGACGCACCCTGCCGCGACAGGTCGACTCGCTGCGGAAGTGCGCCGAGAGCTGCCTGCACTCGCTCGCCGAGGTGGTCGAGTGCGCACAACCCGTGCAGGCCGCCGTACTTGATCTCGCTCAGCACGCCGCTGGGCGTGCGCCGGGCGCGTCACTCGAGCATTTGCTCGCGCTCGACGCTTCCTTCGCGGCGCTCGGCCTCGTGATCACGGCGGGCGCCGCGCAAAGCATCGCCTCCCCTGAGCAGATTACGCGGGTCCTCTCCGCCCTCCAAGAGCACTGCGCCGCCTCCTCCCCCGACCACGCCCACCTCCTCCGCCGTCGCGCCGCGTGGCTCCTGGGCTACGTCCTACGCCTGCCGCAGTACACAGCTCTCGGCGCCGGTGCTAGCGCAGCCGTCGCACCGGCTGCGTCGGCGGCGCCGCTGCTCACGGCGGATGGCGGCTCGGCGGCGGACAGCGCGGCGGGCGGCGTCGCGCTGTGGTCATGGCGTGCTCGCTGACCTGGGAGCCACCTCGCACCTCTCACTCCCGACATTTCACCATCTTGCCACTCCCGTAAAGGTATGGCATTCTCACTCAGTTGCTTGGCGACGCCCACCTCGGCGTCCGCCTCACTGCTGCGGCGGCACTCCGCCAAACGGCCCGAAGCCATGACGCGAACATTGAGCAGCAATTCTCATTAGCCGGACCCAACATATCGCGCGTCTCCTGCTTCAGGTCGAAGCAATCGAGTCGTCTCCGCGCGCGCACGCGTCGCTCGACGCGTCTCCGCCTGCTGTCGACGGTGGCGAAGCTCCTCCCGCCGAGCCGACGCCCCTGGTTGCGCAGCTCGCGGGCGCGGCCCTCCTCCCGGTGACGCATGCGGTGTCTCGGGAGCATCTGCCCATCTTCTCGTGCGTCTCAGGCACGTCCCTGGCCGCAGGTGATGCAAACGACTCTCGCGGTGAGCGAGACTGATGCGCGATGGCGACTCGTGCAGCTCATTGCCCGACTGCTCGCCCGCCTCGGCGGCGCGGCGCACTGTGAGCGCCCCCCTCTCCGCCGCCGCCGCCGCCGCCGCCGCCGACGCCCTCGCTCCCACCCTCCGCCTCTCTCGCGCGCGTGCTGACTGCGTGCGGCTTGTGGTCCGCTCAGGCGCAGCGCCGCACGCGGACGCGATGGCGCTGTGGCTTCGTGCCGCTTGGCAAGCGTCAGAAGGCGAGCAGTTGCTCCTCGAGGCGGTGATCGACGTGGCGGCATCGATGGTCACCACACTCCGCCCAGCGCCGCCGTCGCTGTTGCGCGCGGCGCTCGAACTGGTCGATGCGGCGACTCAGTCCGCCGCCGCCGAGCATGCAGCGGGCGCCGAGCATCCGGCTGGCGCACGTTATCCCGCGGTGGGCCCTGGTCTACATGCTCTCGCACTCGCACTGCCTGGGATACACGAGCAAGCTCTGCGGCTGTGGCGTGCCGTGCTCGCCGGCCTGGCGCCGCCAGTGGGCGCCGTTGAGGGCGGCGCGCTCGCAACCCTCGCGGCGCGGCTTCCCGCCGTCGTCTCCCTTGGCGACGAGGTGCGTCGCAGTGCCTTACACCTTAAAGCGATCCCCCAGCCGCTCCGATGGCACGGACCCCGCACCACACACCCCGGCGCAGCTTTTCCGTCCCGCAATGCTCGTGGTCGACTGGTACCTTCTGCACGATCGTCAATACGGCGCTGCCGGCGGCAGCTTCGTCGTGACGCACGCCGCGGCACTCGCCGCTCTGCTTGACGCCGCGCTGATAACCAACGTCGGCGGGCGGGGGGCGCTATCGGCGGTGGCGACCGCCCACGTCGTTCTTCTCTGCGCGTCGGAGCACAACGCCTCGGTGCTGCGGGCCGCGCTCGTCCACGCGCTCGTGGTGCTCATCGGTGGCGCTGCCGACGCAGCTGCGGACGAGCACTCAGACCTACTTCTGGCGTCGTTCGCCGGCCTCCTGGGCCGCTGCCTGCTTTGTGCGCCTGCGCTCTTCTCCGCCGCGCTCGGCGGCGCCGCCGAAGCGCTCCGCATCCCTGACCCGCTGCCGCGGTTCGTCGCACGCTGGCACCGCGGGCATAGAGGCAAACTCGGGAGCCGAGCCGCCCAAACTCCACTTCCCGAAGGTCTGACGGGCCGGTTTCGCGCATCACTGCAGGCTCGATCTAGGGGACTCTGTGCTGCTCTCGCGCGAGCGCAAGCTCGCCTCTCTGGCGCTCGCGACGGCGCTCCAGCACGATGCCGCCGTCCTGCCGCTTGCCACGGAGTGCGGCGCGGCGCCTGATGGGGCCGAAGCCGGCTCGCAGGTCTCACGCCTCGCGTCCCTCGCCCCAGGCTCCTCTCGTACGCCGTCTCGGTGATCGAGGAGCTCGAGCCGCCGGAGCCGTCGTCGCCGCCGCGGTCGCCGCCCCGCGAGCCTCGCCACCTGCGCGCGGGCGCCGAACACGCAGACTTCTACCGTGCGCTCGACGCGGCGGCGCTCGACCCGCTGCCCGAGCTGCCGCTCCGGCCGGCGTTGCAGGCCATCCTCGCGCAGTGCGCCGTAGCGCACGGAGAGGCCTTCGCAGCGCAGATGGCCGCGCTCGACCCCGCGCTCCTCGAGCAGGTGCAGCGCGCGTTCGGGCCGCCAAAATAGTGGAGACGTGTGTGAGCAGTCGAATACAGGGCTCCAGTACATGGGTTGAGCTGCCTTGCGCTTTCAGAATGCAGCTGCATCTGCCTGTGAGCGCTACCACATACGCCCCAGCCACGCTGTTCTGTCTCGAACGTCAGTGTCGAGGAAGACAGCGAGATCTAGGAAGACATACTTCGGAAAGCTAGTACTTGTAGTACCAGACTTCGCGTACGACCTCGTTCAGTACAGTATGGTTTGAGCTGGTTTGAGCTTTTCACTTTCCGACACACAGCCGATCGAGCTTCGTAGGATCCAACAACGGTTTCACAGAACACGTGTACCACGCTGCTTGCATCTTCGCTTCGGCGTTGTCCTTCCTCCGATCCGAAGCACGATACGATCCGAAGCACGATGACAGACGTCGGCGAGGTGTTGACATCGACCGCTGAAATTGGGGCGTTGCTATCATTCACGAGGTGCCGCCCCCCCTTCCCGCGCCCGCCGCCACCGCCTGCCCTCACCTCCACCTCCCTCCTACTAACCCTCGCCCCCCTGTGGACGTGCAGCGACTCCGCGCTGAAGACAGAGCTCCTGAAGAACGAGTGCACCGCACGCTATCAGAGCGATAGCGGCTCGTCGAGCCCGCAGCACGAGGAGCGCGAGCAGGAGGGGGTGACCTTCGATGTGATCGATGACCTCGACAACATGTGGGACGTCCTCGAGGTGCTCGACGAGAGGCCTGTGACAGTCGACTTAGATGTTCGGCACGCCGGGGCCGCCGGCGTCGAGCTCACACCGACCACGCCGCCGCAGTCGACGGCGGCCGCCGCGCCCGCGACACCGGCGAAGAATGCGCGGCCGAAGGCCAAGAGGACGCATGCCTCGTGCGATGCCGCCGCGCCCCCCCCGGGGGACGCCGACGCAGCCTCGCCCGCCGAGCGCGATGCCTCCGACGATGGCACCGATGGCGTGGACGCCTACGAGGAGAAGCGGCTCAAGCGCATGCGGTGCGCCACTCGGCCGACCCCCCCCTCCCCCCCTGCCCCCTCCCCACCTTCTCTTCCGTTCCCTCAGCTGTCCTGAGCCCGCTTTGCCCTGCCCCGACGCCCGTTCGCACCACCACCGCAGGCGCAACCGTGAGTCGGCTGCGATGAGCCGTAACCGCAAGAAAGCGCACATGGAGGAACTTGAGGCGAAGGTGAACGAGCTGTCCGCGACGGTCGCGCGGCTGGAGGCCGAGAATGCGCGGCTGAAAGCCGAGAATGCGCAGAACGCGCGGCTTGGCGGCCCCGCCTCCGGCCCGCCGCCCGCCGCCGCCGCCGCCGCTGCCGCCGCCCCTGGGCCGGCGGCGGTGGGCAAGAAGGTGGGGGCGGCGAGCCTGGCCCTGATGAGCGCGCTCACATTCGTCGCCCTTACTGGCACACCGATGGGCGGCCTTCCCACGATCGCGTCGCGCCACGTGCCGGGCGCTCGTGCGCTGATGTCGCTTCCCGAGGAGCGCTCCGTGGGCTTCGGCGCTCGCGCCGCGCCTGCTGTCGCTCCCGGGAACGCGGCGGCCGCCGCCCTCCTCTCCGCTGAGACCGCGCCGCTGTGGCCGGCGCTCCACGCGGCGGCATCAGCAGGGGCGGCGGCGTCCGAGCCCGCCGTCGTCCCCGTCGCCGGCCCCGCGGCACAGCCCGCGCTGCTGCCGTCGCCAGCCGATCGCACCAGGGAGGCTAGCACCGGCGCGGCACTTGCACCTGCGGTGTTGATGGCGGCGCCTCCTATCGGCGCCGACCGCGTGATTCGCTTGCCGCAGAATTCGTCGTGGGCCGACGCGCTGCGCACTGAGGCGGCCGAGCGTGAGGCGAGTGAGCTCGCCGCCGCCGCCTCGGCCCGCCGTCGCGCGGGCAGCAAGCTGCTCGCGTGGCCGGCCCAGAGCGAGCAGCGTCACGTGTACGAGCCCGACTGGAAAGACGAGGAGGACGACGATGAGGAGGCCACCCTCGGCCCCGATGACGGCGTGCCCCCGCTCCCCTTCGCCGGCACGGGGTTCTACGACGACGGCTTCGCCGACGGGTACGCAGAGGCGCGGCGGCGGTTCATTTTTTGCTCGCGTGCGTACACGTTCGACGTCGACGGCCGCGGCGGGGCTGGGGTGGCGTCGCCTGTTGTCCGCCGCGGCGATGTGGCGGAGCGACCGAACGATAAGCACCTGCCGGCCGCCATGCCCGCCCGCTTTCGCCACGCTGCCTCGCAGAAGATGCCGATGGCAGCGCTCACCGACGGCAGCAACACGACGGCTGAGCTGCCCGCCGCGCCCGAGCCCGTCGTCTCGCTTCTCCTCCCGTCAGCAGCGCTCCATGGCGTCGTCACCGTCGCCGACAGCGAACGGCGGCCGTCGTCACGCGCGGAGGACGAGATCCCGGGCCTCGTGCAGGTCACGTGCCAGCTGCTCAACGCCACGCGTTGGTCGTGAGGAGGGCGCGTAAGTCGTGGTAGATAAAGTCTCGAGTAACGATTTCTCTTGCCAAGCACCAGTGAGCATACCTACTCGGCAAAGCGTAGGCTAGAGCTCTACTATCGTACCCGCGAAGTACCAGGTATCTGATACCTGGCTGACCATGGTACTTCAAGGGTAGGTTGTAAAGCGTTGTGCTCGATGACGGTGCAGGAGCAACTTGGCCAGTGTGCCTTGCGCACCGGCGCGCCTGCCTCACGCATGCTCTTCGTGCTCACATCACAGGCGCGAAGCGGCAGCACCGCGTTCTGCAACAGTACGTGCCCCATGGGCGCATCCCTGCTTCCGCCCGCTTCCGCCCGCACACCTCTCCAACACCTCCTCCCTGTTTTGGTCGCTCGCAGTGCTAAACCGACACCCGAACATCACGTGCGCGGGCGAGATCTTCAATCCGCACAATGCGAAAGCGGATCACCTACGACGGCAGCTCGGATACACGCTCGCGGCACAACGTGCCGACATTGGGGGCTACCTTGGGCGCTGGCTTGCGCGATGCACGACCCGAGTCTGCGGCTTCAAGATCTTCCCGTACCACCTCCCGTTTGCACAGCTGCCTCAGCTGTTCCCCGACGGATGCGGCGTGCGCAAGCTGGTTCTCGAGCGCCGGAATATCACTGCACAGTACGCGTCTTGGCGGCGTGCGATGAGCTCTGGCAACTGGTACGTCTCGCCGCTGAACGTCACCGTGTCGAACACGGTACTACCGGGCGAGCCTGCGACACCGGCAGTCGGCGGCAGTCCATTCCGCGTGAGCAACGCGGCCAACTTGATGAGCCTCCCGAAGTTTGCGTCGCAGCACACGCTGTGGTACCGCAAGGTCCGAGCGCTCGCGCCACACGCCGCGGCGTACAGCTTCCTGTTCGAGGACATGATCCTCCACCGCGCCTCAGAGATCGATGACCCGGAGAACTCGCGCGAGCGCGTCCTCGGAGAGCTGTACTCCCTCTTCGGAATCCCCGTCGCCGACCAGCTCTGCCTTTTCGACCGATGCTCCTCTGCGCGTCTGCGCGCGCGAGAGAACCACCGCGAATTTTGGGAGCGCGCGCTGGGCGCAGACTGGCGTCGTAGTCGTGCCGACAAGACCTGGGCCGGCGATGTCTCCGCCTTTGAGACCCCGCGTGAGGGCGTTGCGCTGCGGGCATGGTTGAGCGCCACTGCGCTGCGCAGCCCCGCTACTTAGACCGTGGGTTGTAACTTGTTAGACGGTAGCAGCGTCTGCCGACAGGAGGGCGTACAAGTCCACCGACTAAATCTTAGTCCGGAACGCTTTCGTTGCCCTGCGCACGCGTGTTCGCCCGCCCGAATGCCCCTGCGCGCGCGTAGCGCGCGCGTAAATTTTAGCGATTTTAGGCCGATTTCGGCCGCCGAACGCACTTTTTAGTGCGCGCACGGGTGTTTCGCGGCGGTGAACACCCCTGCCGGCACCAGCGTTTCGGGCGAACGCACGACTAAGATTTTAGTCGGTTGACTTGTAGTAGAAAACAGATGCTCGACGCGCTGTGCCGGGCGAGGAAGGAGCGCGGTTGAGGGGAGGGTGGGGACGGGAGAAAGGGAAAAAAGGGGTGGG
>Ga0163111_10003290_pt1 | contig 10402 bp, 18 predicted proteins | sample CRUFie1St18metaG_FD_109645 | JGI IMG/M metagenome (GOLD analysis project Ga0163111, IMG submission 109645) | Marine microbial communities from the Costa Rica Dome - CRUD Field 142mm St18 metaG | ecosystem: Environmental > Aquatic > Marine > Oceanic > Photic zone | place: Costa Rica: the Eastern... | reverse complement strand
ATGATCAAGAAGCCATACCCCACAGAGTAATCCACATACCTGACCTGCACTGTTTACACTAGACTTCTGGCGACGCCGATGCTAAATTAGTGTAAAACAAAGGAACAATCACACAATGATACCATACACACAGGACGAGATGGACTGGATCAGTTATCCACAACATCGGATGGCGAAGAAGAAGCGAGTCAGCAACCAGACAGCGGACGGACAGCCGCCCAAGGAAGACAACAGGATGTACACCAGAACATGGGGAATCAGAACAACAATAGAAGTGGACGGCAAGGAGTACACTGTGCCGATACAGTTATAATGTCAGAGAAACAGAAATACAATCTAGTGGAGCATTACCGACTGGACACCTGGGCGTTCATCACGTTCATGGCGGTCTGCATAGCGGTCGCACACATCTAGGTTATAACAGCATATTTGGTCCCAAGGGTGACCCACCATTAAATACCCTTATATGCGACACCCCACCACAGTATCACTGACCCTGAGAGCACGACTCTCACCAGGGCAGACAGCACCCGGTGCCAAGATGAGGCTGGGTGACAGCAGAGCAGAACACCAATTCACACACGACCAGGAACAGCACAGGATCACAGTCACGGCAGATCTCGATGAGGGACAGCACACGGTGTTCCTGCACTACAAGTCAACAGCGGACGCACAAGGCACCATGGAGATAGTGCAGATGCACATACAGGGAATGCCCATAGGCAGGTCCATGTACGATGGCACATACCACATGTGGGAAGAACCCAACCACGAGATCCAGGGCGAACTGAACATGACACGCCCGGGCACATGGAGATACAACATAGGCGTACCCGCACACACCAATCACTACGGAGTCGGTTTTGCCTAACACACTGGACACATGGAACAAACACGTGGATCCAGCACACCTGCGATCGATGGCCCAACACGTGTGGGGACCGGATGCGAAGGCCATGGTGGAGAACCACGTACCCCAGGACGCACTGCTGATGAAGTACCAGCACAACATAGTGGACATGGAACAAGCACTCCGAGGCAAGCGGATACTGGACATCGGTTGCAACCACGGCTTGTGGAGTTACATGGCACACAGGCACGGCGCAGAACATGTGGTAGGACTAGAACCGCGGGGCATGTTCACAAAAGGACTTAACGCTTTCGCTAAAGAATACGCACTGCCTATGGAATTCGTGCAAGGCTACGACACAGACGCAGGCAAACTGATAGATCAACACAACATAGACACAGTGCTGTTGATGAGCCAAGAGAGTCTGATACAGTGGGAAAGACTGATGTACGACATACGAAACTCTCGGGTGGAATGGATCATCATGCAGACCGCGGCGTTTCCAGACGAATGGCTACAACCAAGCGATGAGCTCAAACAATGGATAGGTCAACACAAAGACAAAGAAGCCAAAGGTTACACAGTCCAGTACAGGGTGCCTAACGCAACGGTGCGTTCAGGACTAGATCCCATAGCCAAAGACAAGGTAGATCCCGAAACAGGATATAGGCTTACAGACAAAGGACAACCTGAGCCAAACGAAGTTTCCGAGATAAGGTGGACCAAGAGCAGAGGCTACATAGAGAACTTTCTAGAACACGCAGAATTTGAAACAGTAAAAGTCACAGCACAGGACGAAGAAGTCAAGCAGACAGTGGGATCAGACGCACTGCTGAAACTGATGCAATGGTGGTTGATAAGGAACAAGAGATGAAATTTTTCATATCCAACAAGACAGAGACAGGCAACAAGTTCGGTAAGTGGCACTACTTTGCTGACAGCAAGTGCAAAGTAACCGAAATAAACGGAACCATGTACATTTACTTTGGATACTTGATATCAGGAGACTTAGAGTCCAAACTCCATAACAACTTCGATTCGCTTATAAGAGCCAACGGCTCGTTTACAGTGGCTAGGATATCAGCAGACAGGGTGGACGTGATTGTTGATTACTTCTCAAGATACAAAGTGTTTGCTAGGCAAAGCCAAGGCCTGATAGAGATCACTAACAACTTTGGTCTACTTTCTCTAACCACGAAAGACCTCGACACAAACGAGACCACCAAAAGGATGGCAGTTCCACAGGAACTAATAGAGCGACCTCACGTGACCGATCGTCCAGCGGGCACATGGACAGACTACCACACAGAGAACCTCGGGGGCATCACCGCCCGGGATCACAATCCTGCAATCAGCAGAACAATCTTCAACAATGTTTACATGTTGGAACCCGGAACCCAGTTGTGTGCGACGGACCGTGTGTTTAGAATCAGGCTAGTGGACTATGACAAAGATATCAGTGACGCATTCAAGACCAAGTCTAGGTTCGACACTGTGACGCAACTCGAGGATCACATACACGAATGCATGAGCATCCATACAGAATCAATCAAGAAGAACTACGAAAACATTCACTGCACAGTAAGTGAGGGAGTGGACTCTGTGTTACAAGCGATGTACTTCAAAGACACAAAGTACAAGAAGTCGATGTACAAATACACACCAGAGTTGACACCACACATTCACAAACAAAGGATAATAGATCACTTTGCTGATGTGTATCTAGAGGACTTCCCTTTGCAAGATATAGAAGAATACTGCAAGTCACACGCCACTGATCCCACTTGCCTGGATTTCGACACACTGCCAACCTACGGCACCATAAAAAATTTCCCGAATCCCATAGACATTATGCTCTATGGTGCGGGCGGCGACGACGTGTTCTTACACAGGAAACAGACAGTTGAGCCACAGGTGTTTCAGATGTTGCTGGAGCAAGGCAGAGACAACATAGTAGAAAGATATAACAGTTATCTAGAAAGCAAAGACAACACTTATTCGTCTAGAAGGAACATAGACACCCCCACCGGATATAGGAAACTACAGGAGAAGTATGCAGAATGGGACTGGGAGAACGATTCGGACAGAGCCATCGAATGGATATGTCGTAGACACACTTTCCCGGAGGACATCAGAGATAATGACCTGCCCCGCTCTCTGTCCGGAACATGGCGCGGATACTTGTACTGCAGACAGATATCTTCTGAATGTGACAAAGAGATAACCTCACTGTACCATGATTTGAGTTTCTCTCACGAGGTAATGAAACTGCCTCTGGAAACTAGACTTGAAGCCACAATGGATGTGGGAATACAAAGGAACATAATGTCAAGGCACTGGAATTATAATTTCCAAACGCCTTACAAGGACCAAGCAGTGTTCAACACCTACAAGGCAATAAAACCATATTATAAAAATTCCATTGCACACGTGCTTAAAGACAACCTCAAGGAGTTATTAGACAACGAAGGTTGACCAATGCCTGTTAATCGTGTAAAATAAAACTATGCCACTTACACCAATAGTAATAGAACAGACATCCAAAGGCGAGAGAAGTTACGACATTTTCAGTAGACTTCTAAAGGATAGAATCATTATGTTGGAAGGACCGATAGGAGAGAACACCGCTTCAGTGCTGTGTGCTCAACTGTTATTCTTGGAATCACAAGATGCCTCGAAGGATATCACACTGTATATCAATTCGCCGGGCGGACTGGTAACGGCAGGCATGGCGATATATGACACCATGCAGTATGTCAAGTCAGACATACAAACAATAGTAGTGGGCCAAGCATGTTCCATGGGCTCACTTCTAGCATCGGCAGGAACCAAAGGCAAAAGATATATGTTGCCACATGCAAGACATATGATACACCAACCACTAGGTGGTGCAAGTGGACAGGCCACTGACGTAGAGATCAGAGCAAATGAATTATTGAGATGGAAGAAAGAACTAACAGAAATATACGAAAAGACAACCGGACAACCTTTACAGAAGTTAAAAGACGATATGGAAAGAGACAAGTTCATGAACGCCGAAGAGGCAGTTGCTTATGGACTCGTTGATAAAGTTATTACCAGCAGGTCCGATGATGATAAATCAAAATAACAATGAAACACCCAGAGTTTGATAAGGCCGGATACAGCATCTGGGACATGGAGATATACAATCACGCACTCACATATCCTCTAGACAAATTCCACCCAACCGATATTCCGAGATACATTGACGAGTACGTGGATCGTTTCCCTAAATGGATAATGAGTTCTACACTCAATACTGTGAAAGGTCTAGACACTTTCCCTAACCAAGTGGTCACACACGGCACTAGTCAAGCAATGGACTGGTGGCACTACTGGTGTGAATGGAACAACCTAACGTGCAAAGTGTTCCGTGGAGAGTACCCTTATCACAAAGACCTACGTCAAGGTGCGTGTCCGTTCATAGAGGAACATCCTTTACAGAAAGGTGATGCACTGCTGATCAGTTTGCCATTTAGTGGCAACGGTGGCACACATGAAAGAATGCTAGAAGCGTTTGACACCTGTGACAAGTTGGGCATACCTGTGTTCATAGATGCATGTTGGTTTGGATGTTGCAGTGGACTGGACTTCGACTTTGCAAGAGATTGCATACAAGCAGTTGCGTTCAGCACAACAAAGAGCCTCAAGACAGATGCATGGCGTAACGGAATGATATTCAGCAAACACAGAGTGGGCGGCATACAGAAACTTTACGAATGGCGTTGGTTGAGCAGTTTCAATCTAGCGATAGGATTACACCAGATGGAAAAGTTTAGTCCCGACTACATGTATACGAAGTATAGCGGCATCTATAATGATGTCTGTGAAAAACTAGAATTAAAACCAACCAACACTATATTCATAGCATTGGGAGAAGGAGAACAGTATAAGGACGAGAAATATGAAAGGTACTGGAGAGATGGTGCCTATTGCAGGATAAATGTACGTAACCATTTGAAATTTTATTATAGACTAAAAAACAAGAAGGATAATTAGTTGTATGTTTTATATTTGGCACACATTGATAATAGTGGCATTCATATCAATCGGGTATTACTTAGGCTTCGAGCACGGTAAAAAATTAAAAGCAATTACTAAATCAAAAGTAAAATAATGGAGTTGTTTAATAGCAATAGATGGGAAGGCATTGTTAGACCATACTCTGCCAAAGACGTAAAAAGACTATCCGGCACAGCAAACATCAAACATACTCTCGCTGAAGAAGGTTCAAAAAAACTTTGGAATTTGTTAAACAACAAACCTTATGTAAGTGCCTTGGGTGCTCTTACAGGAAATCAAGCATTACAACAAGCCAAAGCAGGATTAGATGCTGTATACTTGTCAGGATGGCAAGTGGCGGCAGATGCAAACTCATCTGATGAGATGTATCCAGATCAATCATTATACAATACTGAAAGTGTACCTACTGTTATTAAAAAAATTAATAATACCTTTATACGTGCAGACCAAATTCAAACAATGGAAGGTAGTGGAGATATAGATTATTTCTTACCTATTATTGCTGATGCTGAATCAGGATTTGGTGGTGTACTGAACACACACGAATTGTTTAAACATATGATTGAAGCAGGTGCGTCGGGAGTTCATTTAGAAGACCAATTATCATCTGCAAAAAAATGTGGACACATGGGTGGAAAAGTTTTAGTACCTACTAGCGAAATGGTTTCAAAACTTATATCAGCCAGACTTGTTGCGGACATAATGAAAGTACCATTAGTAATAATTGCAAGAACAGATTCACTTGCAGGTAATTTAATTACAAGCAATCACGACGAAGTAGATCAAAAGTTTATAACAGGTGAAAGAACTAGTGAAGGATTTTATAGAACAAAAGCAGGAATGGAACAAGCAGTTGCTCGTGGACTTGCATATGCTCCATATAGCGACTTAATATGGATGGAAACAAGTAACCCAGACATTGGTGAGGCTAAAGAATTTTGTACAGAAGTACGTAAACAATTTCCAAACAAGATGTTTGCTTACAACTGTTCTCCGTCATTTAATTGGAAAGCCAAACTAACTGATACGCAAATAAGAAGTTTCAAAGACGAATTAGGTGAATTTGGATGCAAGTTTCAATTCATTACACTTGCAGGATTCCATTCATTAAATTATAGTATGTTTGATTTGTCTAAAAAATATAATGAAACAGGCATGACTGCATTTGTTGAACTACAACAAAAAGAGTTTGCGGCACAGGCACAAGGGTTCACAGCAGTTAAACACCAAAGAGAAGTTGGTGCTGGATACTTCGACGAAGTATCAAAACTAGTTACAGGTAGTAGTACGTTAAGTGCTTTAGAAGGATCAACAGAGGAAGAACAGTTTTAATGGCAAAAGATAAACCAAAGTCAAAAAAACCATATCTAAAAGTTAGACTAGTTCCTGAAGATTCCAAAATGAAGGATCACGGGTTCTATTACTACGCAATGAAACCCACAAAAGGTGAGAAGAAAAATCAGAAACTGAAAGTTAGAAAGTACGATCCCATCACAAGGAAACACATATGGTGGGTTGAAAAGAAACTACCCCCACATTCCAAGTAATAGATTATTTTAGATAAGGACCTTTCTTGGTCCCAGACGATTTGGTGTTGAAACGTTTGACTTTTATGTAACGTTTCTTGCCTAGTTTGTAGACAGTGGGTTTAGGTTCGTAAGAGTCCAAGAGGGATTTTTTCCATGCCTCGAACAGTCGTCTGAGTTGTCTGAGCATATGGTACCCTCCATTGATTATTTCCTAAACGGATTTAAATTCTTAACGCCCTCTTTGGCACCTTTGGCAGTTGACTTAACGCTCGAACCAACTTTCTTACTCAGGTCCTTCACGTTGCCCACCACGTCTGGCATTTTTACTTTAGGCATTTTAATTTTTGGTAATTTAAACATGATGTTATTTGCTCCAGAATTTGAGTTTCTTACTTGCTTCTGCAAGGTCCTCAAACTTCTCGTTCACATACCATCCTGCTATGAATCCTATTATTAATCCAATTGTTAAAAACATATAGTTCTCCTTTGTTAATGGTACACGTATTTATTCAGTAGACAACACTAGGAAACGTGTTATAATGTGCGTACATAAATACCATATATGAAAAAAATACTTTCAATAATGTTCTTAATCGCGGTTACAGGGTGTGCTATACCAAGCAATCCTGAAGTGTTGGTTGGTAAAAAATGTTTAGTAGAAGGCGATAACATCAGTTACTCATGGGTGTGGATTGCTGATAAAGATCTAGACAACAAACCAACTGCAGAAGCCTGCGAATTACTTCCTAAAAAAGAGAAGTAAAATGTACAAAATACTGATACTGGCCTACCTGATAGGCCAGGATCCTTCGGCCACACTGCAGACCTTTCAAATGGAAAAGCAATTCAGCACAATGGATGAATGCAAGAAAGAATTACTAATCAAAGATCCCAGCAGAGGCACGTATGATGTCATGTGGGAATTCATAGAGGACACAGGGTTCAAGTATGATTGGTTGGCGGCAGGTTGCAAGAACGAAGAGACTGATGAGGAATTTATCATAGAACCTTCATATCCAAAGGGTAAACCCAAAGAACTACAAGGTCTAGAAATTATTCCTGGCTTTCCGGCTTAACGTTTTTTTGTTCTTCGCTTTTCTTTTGGCAAGGTGTAGGATCAAACATACACCCCAGCACATTCGCGATGGCATCTAGTTTACCAATAGTTTCCAGTGTTGTTGGTTGTTTTGGGTGATCCATCTCGACGTGTTTTTTAGCACAGCCGGTCAGCCCACCAACAACCAAGATTACTACTATCAGTAAGATAAATTTCTTGCTGTTAAAAAATTCCATAGTAATATTTAAACTGTGGTCTCTAACAGTTATCTACGTGGTATTATATTTTTCTGTTTTGATGGTCAACAGATACATGTCCAGCAACCTTGCCTTTGTTCTGGCCTTCTTTGATTCTGTATCCTGATGTACCATTACCATTCACGGCAACCACTGGTCTAGACTTTGCAAGAGTATTGTTTGCTCTGTCTTTCAGTCTTTGCTCACGGAATGTTTTGTGTAAATGATCGAATCGTCCCATGACACCCTCCTTTGTAAGTTAGGTGCGTTCCTTCGGCTGAAGCCTACTTCCGTCCCCTTTGGGATGAACGTATTTTATTTATGCATACCTGATATGCAGTAAAAACATAACATAAATTACGTGGTAAAACAACCACATATATACTTACTCCATTCTTCCCTTTACCATGCGTGTACGTGCATCTGTGTGCGTTTAAAAGGTAGACTAGAGTGGGTTTATAGTGTAATATAATTACTGTGACGCCGCTTTAGCTCAGTTGGTAGAGCAACTGATTTGTAATCAGTAGGTCCGCGGTTCGAATCCGTGAAGCGGCACCAGAAACAGCATTTTAAACGACTCAATGACTTTTTTGGTAATAAAGGCGAACTTGGTGTTTTTGGTATCGCAGGTTCATGGGGGATTAGCTCATCTGGGAGAGCGCCTGATTTGCATTCAGGAGGTGGCTGGTTCGAGTCCAGTATCCTCCACCACTCACGGAGCATTAGTGTAGCGGTTAACACGTCGCCCTGTCACGGCGAAGACCACGGGTTCGATTCCCGTATGCTCCGCCAAGTGGTCCCTTCGTCTATCGGTTAGGACACGTGGTTTTCATCCTCGAAAGAGGGGTTCGACTCCCCTAGGGACCGCCAAGTACAAGTGCCCGTAGTTCAGTTGGATAGAATACGAGTTTCCTAAACTTGGGGTCGCAGGTTCGAATCCTGCCGGGCACACCAAATGCCACATAATTAATTGTGTGAAGAAATTCTATTCAGTAAAGATAAAACACCACAAGGAAAACATACCACCAAAGTTGGCAGAACAGATGTTGTTAGACGAATCTAAAATGATCAAGTACCTTTGGAAAAACAAAGCACTGTACTTCAAATATCCAAAAGGCAAGAACAGACTAGATGTGTACGCCGATGAGGAATACCTTATGTTGGCCAGGATGAAGTATCCAACCATATTTGGTCGCAAAGGTAGGATGGGATTCTTGGAGTTATACATATCAAATTTGATAAACAAAAAATTAAATGCGGCGAAAGGAACAACCTGATGAAGTATGGAATGTACTCAGACAGCGAACTGCCACCCGGAGACTATAGATGTCCCAGTTGGGATCCAATGCCCGATGGCAAGAAGAACGTTGTGGTGTTAGGATGTTCACACACATATGGTGTCGGACATGATGAAGAAACCCATTGGGTGGCACACCTATCGAAACATAACACAGATCGTTTGCGTTATTGGAATCTGGGACAACCGGGTGCAAGTGGAGACAAGGTAGTTCGTATACTGTACGGATCACAGAAAGTAATATATCCTAGCCTAGTCATAGTGTGTTGGCCTTTCTGGAGTCGGAGAGAACGACTAGGTGAAAAAGCGGAAAATCTTGTAAGTTATGATAGTGTGCTCAAAGATGAGGATGAACATACAGACAAAAATAATTTCTTGAAAAACGTTTTCTTGGTTGAAAAATTTGCCGAGCAGAATCAATGTAAGACGTTCCATTGCTTTGCCCAAGACTCCTATCACGAACACATTCCTAATCTCAACGTGTTAGACACCTACACGATAAAGAACTGTTGGCCCTACTGGGACAAGTTCGAACAGAGACAGCAACACAAGGAACCCGATCTTGCCAGCGACGGAGAGCATTATGGTCCCAACCACCACAAGCGGTTCGCTGAACTCTTCATCGAAAGATTTAAAAATAAACTGAAATAAAGTCTAGTCTTTGCCTAGCAGTTCGATCCTGGATATCCAGGTTTTACCTATCTTGGATCTAGTGCACCTGTCCAACATCTCTTTGAACCCGTCATCATCCACAGGCGGCAGTTTTGACTTGAAGTCTGGTAGCACTCCCCAATCCTCGATCATGGAGAAGTTTACTCTGTCAGCACCATATCGTTCACCCAACGCCAGCATGTCATCCATCTCGTGGTGGTTGTCTTTCTGTACCACGAAGTACAGTATGAACTTGAATCCGTGTTTCTGCTTTGCGTCTGCGATGCTTTGTAGGTTTTCGTTGATCTTGTCCCATCGTCCACCCAACCTCAGTTTCTCGTAGGTGTCTTTGCTGGCACCGTCTATGCTCACTCCCAGTTCGTTGAGGTTCCTTATCACGTAGGGCACCCGCGGGTGGAACTCCTTGAACATCAGTGCGTTGGTCAGTATGGAATATTTTATGTTGTCACGTTCGGGCGTCTGTTCCATGAAGTGCCTGTACACGTGCGATGCGAACGGATCACCATCCGATCCTATGTGCACCTGTATGGGTTTGTCGTGTGTGTAGAGCCATTCGTTGATCCTGTCCGCCAGCCTGATGCCCAGGTTGTATGCGGAGCCCTCCTTGTGGAATATCAGACCCTTCCGGCAACTGCCACACCTGAGATTGCAACTGTCGTCTATGGCCAGCCTGAGATGCTTTATGCCACCCGTGGGCTCGTCGAACCAGTTGGTCCT
>Ga0163111_10003289_pt1 | contig 10402 bp, 6 predicted proteins | sample CRUFie1St18metaG_FD_109645 | JGI IMG/M metagenome (GOLD analysis project Ga0163111, IMG submission 109645) | Marine microbial communities from the Costa Rica Dome - CRUD Field 142mm St18 metaG | ecosystem: Environmental > Aquatic > Marine > Oceanic > Photic zone | place: Costa Rica: the Eastern... | reverse complement strand
GTGACTCAGTATTTTGACTGGTTGGTGCTTTTGAACATGCGGGTAGTGGCGTCGGGTCCGGCCGACGAGGTATTTACGAGAGAAAACCTGCAAAAGACCTATGGAGGAAAGCTGAGTCTACTTGATGACGTGGCGGACCGGTTGCGTAATGTGGGCACATAAGAGACAAAAGGGGATTTTTCTCCTGTTGCTTCTCGCGATCTTAACTCTCCTCGGAGGTGTCGCAGAAGCCGCTTTGCCGACGGATGAAGGCAAAGCGGATGTGTGGAGAATCATTACCCTCCAATCTTACAATTCCCGCCTCGTCACTCTATCAACAGCCCTCCTTGGAGTAACCTCTGGCTTAGTCGGTGTATTTTTGCTTTTGCGAAAACGCTCCTTGATGGGTGATGCGCTCTCCCATGCCACTTACCCCGGGATCGGGCTCGCATTTCTTATAATGACCTGTCTGGGGGGGGAGGGGAAATGGCTGCCAGGCCTCCTGTTGGGCGCATCCATAACCGGAGTGGTGGGCGTGATTCTGGTTTCAGCAATCAGGCACACTACCTTGCTCAAGGACGATGCAGCCATGGGTATCATTCTGGGAGTTTTTTTTGGTGCGGGGGCAGCCATCATGAAAATGGTCAGTAATCTTCCCGGGGCCGACGCGGCCGGAATGGACGGCTTTGTTTATGGAACAGCCGCATCCCTGATATTTGGCGACTTCGTACTTATTCTTGCTGTTACAGCATTCGTCTGCGGAGCTGCGATTCTTCTTATCAAGGAATTCACTCTGGTCTGCTTTGATGAGTCATTTGCAATAAGTCAGGGCTGGCCCGCGCTGCGCTTGGATCTGATCATGCTTGCTCTGGTAACAGCAGTGACAGTGGTAGGGCTCCAGGCTGTCGGGTTGGTGTTAATCATCGCGTTCCTGATCATACCAGCAGCGGCAGCACGATTCTGGACTCATAAGCTGCATGTCATGCTTTGGCTCGCAGCCTCGATAGGTGGAGCTAGTGGATGGCTGGGATCGAGCCTCAGCTCTCTCCTCGTTGACCTTCCCACGGGGGCAGTCATCGTTCTGGTTGCGGCAACAATATTCATGTTAAGTATGCTTTTTGGTTTCGCGCGTGGAATTCTTCCGCGAGCTGTTCGTCAAACACGCCTTCGGCGTAAAGTCGGAAAACAGCACCTGTTACGGGCAATTTACGAGATTCTTGAACGAGATCAGCCTGATACCGCTGAACCCGTCAGTAATCTTCCAATAGACCTCGAACTACTTGCTCTTCACCGGTCCTGGTCATCTGCGGAGCTTCAGCGTCTCCTGAGAAGGGCCCGGGGAGAGGATCACCTCGAGGATGAATTACCGGGCAAGGTGCGCCTCTCAGAGTCAGGATTTGGAGAGGCAGCGCGCGTCACCAGAAATCACCGCCTTTGGGAGCTCTATCTTATCCGCTATGCGGACATAGCTCCTTCTCATGTCGATCGAGATGCCGATCTGGTTGAGCATGTTCTTGATGCTGACATTGTGCGTCAGCTTGAATTGGAGCTGCGCGGACAGCCTGTCAGAGTGTTCGTGCCGCCTAGCCCTCATCTGATCAATCAGCCATCCGGGTAAGCAATGGGATTCAACTGGGATAGCTTGGATACGTGGACGGTTGTGATTGCCGGGCTCAGTGCAGTGGCCGCGGCCTTGCCCGGATGCTTCCTGGTCCTTCGTCGGATGAGTATGATGGGCGATGCTATCAGCCATGCGATTCTTCCGGGGATCGCGATGGGTTTTCTGCTGACACACACCCGTATCACGGCGGTGATGTTCATCGGTGCAGCATGTGCAGGACTCCTGACTGCGGCATTTACACAGTGCGTTAGTAAATATGGCAAAGTCGACCGGGGAGCTGCGATGGGCATTGTCTTCACTACCCTTTTCGCCATCGGCCTGATTCTTATCCGTCAGTCCGCGCAGCATGTGGAGCTGGATCCAGCCTGTGTTCTCTACGGGGCGTTGGAGTATAGTGTGATTGATACGTGGCAGATTGGAGGGGCCGAAATTCCGCGTGCAGTGGTTAGCATAGGGTCTGTAATGTGCATCAATATTATCCTTATAATGTTTCTGTATAAAGAGTTGACCGTTTCTTCCTTTGACCCTGCTCTGGCCGATACTCTCGGAATCAGCTCCGGGATCATGCACTATGTTCTCATGATCATGGTGGCGGTTACCACTGTGGCTGCTTTCGAGGCCTTGGGCAGTATCATTGTGATCGCGATGCTGGTCGTGCCGCCGGCTACAGCACTCCTGCTCACCAGGAGACTCTCTTTTATGCTTATTTTAAGCGCAGGAATTGGGATGCTTTCTGCTTTCCTTGGGCATCTGGGGGCCGTGGCGGTGCCGCCCGCATTGGGGTTTCAACCAACGGTAAGCTCCGGAATGATGGCGGTCGCCGCTGGTGTTTTATTCGTGTGCGCTTGGTTCTTCTCGCCTTCCCAGGGGTTGTTGATTCGTCTGGGAGAGAACAGAAGGCAATTATCCTCGCTTTCCGGTGAGGGCTCCTAACAGCTTGCGGGTTCGGATGTAGGTGTCTCAGACGAGCTCCAATACTTTGCAACAATAGTTGCACGAAGTCTGGAGGGTGTGGTATCATGACATTCTGCCGGGTGCTTTGTAGAGAGTCGAACCCGCGGCGCCAGCTACCATACGTCATGACAGAATCAACGATGTCCGCGCTCAATCCGGACCGAGCGACCTTAAACTTTCTAAATGGGTTTCCCGAGAAGGTCCGGAAAAGAGGTGAAAAGGCGCAGCAGGATGGTGCTGTCACCCAGATCTTCGGAAACCACCTGTTTATTCAGGGAAGAGTTGAGGATAAGGATGGAGTTCATCGCACTACCCTGCGACTGCAGGGCAACAGGTGGTTCGGTAACTGCACTGAAGAAAAAGAGGAGGTCGCTGGGGCGGCGATGTATGCGACGATGCTCGAGAGGATGCACCGGGGAGAGGATTTGCCGGAGTCGCCAAACGAGTTCGATGACACCCCGGTGATCGACCTGATTGAAGACAAGCTTGATCGAGAGGTCGATGATCAGGAGGCTGACTTTGTAAGCAAGGTGGAAAAGCGTTACCGCCGTTACGTGATCGAGGGTGAAATCCACGACCACGATATGGTCCGACTCAGTCCCAGATGGGAAATCAGCAGTTATGAGCCGCTCGAGCTTTGGCCTGTGCCTCCCGGCGATATTATCGAGTTCTGGAATTATATCGCCTACGCTTTCTACAAGCGGAAATTGAATTACCCGGAGTTCATGAATGCGATCACTGATCTTGGCGCAGTGCAGCGCAAGATGAGCGACTGGGAGCAGGAACGAGAAATCGCAGCTTGGTATGACCGCATCGAGAGGGTGAATGACCGGCCACCTCAGATGACTCCAGTTGAGGCGGAGTTCCGGTTGGTTTCGACAATTAATGAAGCTCGTGTAGAGGCCCGGGAGAAAGATGGAGATTGGTATGCGTTGCGGGAGAAACAAGAAATTGAGCGTCTTCTGGATCTCTATCGGGACTCTGCCTTGAGGATTGATGCGGCGAGTCAGATCTTGTGGGAGCATTTCCTCAGCTTTTACAGCCAGTCTGGGGAAACCGGACTGGATCTAGACGAGGAGGAGTCCTGCCGATTCCTCAATAGAATGTTCTGTCAGGAAGCGGTCAGAGGTCGTTTGGTCAACTTGGATGCTCGAGAGTTCAAGGTCGTCAAGGAGCCGCTGAAGTGGGTATGCGACGATGATCCGGCCAATCCTACCTGTTTCGCGCTCCAGCTGGTAACCAAAGGAGGAGAGGATGTCTCGCACTCGGTTCGTCTTCTTCCGGGCCGTGAGGAACTCTATCAGTCCGATGAGACTGTCTTCCCGGGTCCTCCGCGTTGGCTTGAAGAGACGGAAGTGATGCCGAGGTATTTGATTCCCAAGACTGTGATCGATAGTCTTGAAGGTGTTGAGTTTCTCAGGAAAATTGGGGCGAGGCTCCCTGAGTCGATGCGTCGACGGGTGGTGGATCTTGATCTCTACCCCAGATTTGAAATGAAGATCGTGCAGGGTCTGACGGCGGCCGAGACGGAGCACCTTGTCATCGATGTGGCAGCCTTGGAAAAGAAAGAGCGGCGGAGCGAAAAACTGATCAAGGGAGGATGGGAGCTCGTAGAGCAGAAGCCCGTCAGAGGGAAGCAGCTTCTGCGTTTTGCCAGAGAAAAGCTTTATCCGATACCTGGAATTCTTGCGGAACTCGGCCTCTCCTATGATGAGAAGCTCGATGCCTTCAAAACAAGAATCACAAAGCAGTTCCCTGAAAAATTTGCTGAGTGGAATGAAAGAATGCCTGATTCTGTCGAGATCGAGATGGATGGTAAATTGCGCACCATTCTTGCTGATCCGGTTTCCGCTGCAGTCAGATTTGAGGTTGTCAATCAAGAGATTGACTGGTTCGACCTCAGGGTCGTAATCGATGTGCAGGGTGTAAACCTGAGCAAGGCTCAGATTCGGCAGCTGGTCGCTGCCCGCGGGGGTTACGTTCGGATGGATGACGGGTCGTGGATGCGCCTGGAGATAAAGCTCGATCCGGACCAGCGCGATGCAGTAACGCGTCTGGGACTGGATCCCTTCGACCTTTCCGGAGATACCCATCGAATGCATGCCATGCAGCTGGCTGATCCAAAGGCAGCCGAGGTATTTGATCCCAAGGCATGGAAGCGCATTAAGGATAGCGCAAAGGAGATTAATATCGAGGTTGAGCCTGAGCTTCCTGCTGAGTTGAACGCCGAGTTGCGTCCTTATCAGGTGGATGGGTTCAACTTCTTGGCATACCTCGCGACGAATCGTTTCGGAGGAATTTTAGCCGATGACATGGGCCTCGGAAAGACGGTTCAGAGCCTGGCGTACATCCTGTGGTTGCGGCAGCTTGCCAAAGGTCAGGGTAAGCATATGCCGGCTCTGGTTGTGTGTCCGAAGTCCGTTCTCGATGTCTGGGCCATGGAGGCTGAGCGCTTCGCTCCAGATCTGAAGGTCCAGGTCCTAAGGAGCCGAGATCAACTGGACGTAAAGGCATTAGAGACTGAGCTGGATGTTCTCGTCCTCAACTACGCTCAATTGAGGGTAGGGGGTGATGAACTCAACAAAGTCAGGTGGCTGGTAGTCATTCTGGATGAAGGCCAGCAGATCAAGAATCCGGATTCCAAAGCGGCCAAATCGGCGAGGGAGCTGAACGCAGAAAACCGGCTGGTTCTCACGGGAACGCCGATCGAGAACCGCCTCATGGACATGTGGTCCCTGATGGCCTTTGCGATGCCCGGTGTTCTTGGTTCGCGAGCCTATTTCAAGAAGCGTTTCGATAAGAGGAAAGATCCTAATTCCCAGAACAGGCTAGCTGCGAGATTGCGTCCGTTTCTACTGCGACGAACAAAGGGTCAGGTCGCGAAGGATCTGCCGCCTCGTACTGAGGAAGAGGTCTATGCCAACATGGACGGAATCCAGATGGAGCTTTACAAGGCGGAATTAAAACGAATCCAGAAGGCCTTGCTGGGCCTCGATTCTGACGAGGCAGTCAAAAAGAACAGTTTTGCGATTTTACAGGGTTTGATGCGGTTGCGGCAGATATGCTGTCATCCCGGTCTTATTGATCCCAAATATCTGAAGGAAGAAAGCTCCAAGTTAACTGCGCTTTTTTATCTTCTCGATCAGCTTCGTGAGGAAGGACACAAGGTTCTGGTATTCTCTCAATTCGTGTCCATGCTTGAGATTATCCGGACTCAACTGGAGGTGGACAGCCGCCCCTTCAATTACCTGACCGGTCAGACCAAGGACCGAAAGGGAGAGATTGAAAAATTTCAGACAAGTAAGGACCCCTCCGTCTTTCTTCTCTCGTTGAAGGCAGGTGGTTCAGGCCTTAACCTCACCTCAGCTTCTTATGTGATCCTGTACGATCCATGGTGGAACCCGGCGGTGGAAAACCAGGCAATTGACCGGACTCACCGTATCGGACAGAAAAACAAGGTAATCGCCTATCGACTTCTTACCAAGGATTCGGTGGAGGAGAAGATCCGGGTGCTCCAGCACCAGAAAACCGCCTTGGTGACGAATGTGCTTGGGGATGAAGGTTTTGCCAGCAATTTGGCGCTCGAAGACCTCCAGTTTATCCTGAGTCATGGAGGAGAGCTCGATGGGGAGGCAGAGGCTGGATCTTGAGCGGGTTCCTTTCGGAGTGCAGAGTGCCATCGGGGCGGTAATTAGCGCATTTTGAGCTTCCAGATGGAGTGGTCAGGCTGTGGAGATTTTGTCGCGGATTTGAGCCTCCTTTGAAGAGACGATGTAGGCTTTTAAGTTTTCCGTTGTTTGATGGCGGAAGAAGTGCTCCGTTTATATTGTGGCCAGAGGCAGGTTAAGTTGCCACCCGCTCACGGGCACAAGCTCCCATCGAAATCGTCATGAGTCATAGAAGTCGTTTCCGTTTTGTCTTAGCCGCCTTGGCGGTGTGTCTTGTCATCCCAGTTAAAGTGACAGCCAAGTCTGCTGCCGACCGGGATGTTTACAAGGGGGTGGTAGTTCCAATCCTCCGGGCCAAATGCTATCAATGCCACGCCGATGTTTCTGACAATCCGAGTGGGAAAAAGAAGATCAAGGGGAAGCTGGAGCTGACCTCCCTTGATTTGATGAAAAAAGGCGGGGACGAAGCGCCTGCCGTCGTGGCAGGCGATTTGGAAGAGAGTATTCTACTCATGCGGATCAATCTGCCCCACGATGATGCAGAGCACATGCCCCCAGAAGGTAAGCCCCAGATTGAGGAGAATGAGCTAAAGGTGCTCGAGTGGTGGATTAAGGCTGAGTTGCCAGTGGGCAAGACCATGAAGGATGCTGGCGCGCCTGATGACGTTCTCGCAGCAGTAGAGGCTCTTCCCACCGATCAGGAAGTCAAAGAAGCGCTCGCCAAGATGTATGCCGAAGCTGGCGCTAGCGCGGCACGGCTCACTGCTGCGCGGGACGCGCTGAAGGCTCCGATCGCAGAAGTCTCCGGCCACTTTCCGAACTCGATTGGCTTCATCTCCCAGCAGGATAGCGACCTCACATTCACTGCCGTCAGCATGAGGAAAGACTTCAATGATGAGCACCTCGCCAAGCTCAGTCCCGTAAGTTCGGGGCTGGTCGACGTAAACCTGAGCGCGACATCAATCACGGATGCAGGTGCTGCGAGCCTGGGAAAAATGTCCAGACTTCGCAAGTTGTGGTTGAACGGGACCGGAATTACGGATTCTGGACTCGATGCTCTGCAATCGCTGCAGGATCTTGAGTATCTAAACCTTTATGGGACCGAGATTACTGATGCGGGCCTGAAGAAGCTTGCCGGACTGAAAAACCTCAAAAAACTGTATCTCTGGCAAACGAAGGTAACCGCGGGCGCGGTCGAGGAATTCAAAAAAACCGTCACGGATTGTGACGTGAATATGGGGATAAAGGTAGAATAGAATCGGACAGGTTTACCTGTCGCCCTGATTGTCACGAAAGCGGTCACGGAACTGCTGTCGGCGATCTGCGTCTCTGAGAATTCTTTCCTGCTGGTCCCCCGAGAGGCCGCTTCCTGGCAGCCATGCGCGAGCTCCTTCTGGATCTCTTCTTATCCAGGATCGGGCAACTCCATTCAGCGTTTCAGAGCGCATCTGATCATCAGCAATCGACCCAGCCCACTCCGCCGCCATTTGAGGATCTGACCCGTCGAGTTCATTCGCATAGCTCTTTACGGCAGCATCACGTGATTCCGATGGAGCCATATCCTGAAGGAAGTTGCCGGCAGCTACAGGGTCCTCTCTGGTCCAGCGCTCCATAGACTGGCTTATGGCGCGAGACTGGTTGGCGTCGGGAAGATCGGCGACCCATCGTACCGCCTGTTCCGGATCCTCTCGCCCCAGTTCCTCTGCCACCTCGCGGATTGCGCGTTCCGCATAGTCCTGATCGGCATGGCTTCGGACCCACTCCGCCGCTGCGGTAGGATCCTCACTCGCAAATCGGTCCGCAATTCTATCAAACGCGGATGCCTTGATGGTTCCCTCGGGCAGGTTCTCTGCCCACGCTGTTGCGGTGTTCATGCCCAGAGCGATCTGAGCAGTGGCGATGGTATCAAGCTGCCTGTCAAATGCGTAGGCTCGTCCGCGGTCGAGCCATTGTCTGCGCTCGTCCCGGGTGTCTGCATCGGCCACCTGAGCCCGTTGTATCCGGTCGAGTTCCAACACGTAATCTGTAGCTCCATCCGGGTCCGTACTGGCCATCCCGCTGACGATTCCTTGAGTAAGAACGCCCTTCACCATTTCACTGTCGATTGTAGTCAGATGCGCTTTGGCTCCTTCGGGATCCGAACTGGCCCACCCTGAGATAGCCGCAATCCCGGCTTGTGCCTGCCGCCGGGGATCACCTTCGATTGTAGCGACCGCCTCCATGGCAGAGGTGCCATCGAGTTGTCCCCAGGCCCGAAGAAATAGCGCCATTTGTTCATCAGAGCCCTGAGCTCTTCTAGCCTTGAGTTCCTCAAAGATTCCTCCTGCAGAAGAGGCATCCATGGATAAGATGAGTTCCGCAAACATACGATTTGCCAGCAGGGGATCGCGCTCGTTGAGGAACTGGCTGACAGTCACCCTTGCGCCATCTCGTCCCACACTTTGGCCAATGCGACTGGAGCTCCCGGCATTGCCGGGCGTATTCCCTAAGGAACCACTCCGGGAAATTGATCCTTTGCTTTTACTTTTCCGGATGAGGGGTTCGTCCGAGCGTGCAGCATCTCCGGTGGTGGAGCGACCAACGAGGAACGCGCCCAACGCCAAAGCGAGCCAGACGAAATTTAGAAGGAGATACTTTTTCATGGGAACTATGCTCTTGATTATATCAGCGTGCTTGAGATGGCAAATCCGCGTGAATTTCGAAGATTAGGTGGAACTAGGGTTGTTTTTTGATTTCTCTGTGGAGCCAGGCCTTTCCGTAAGTCCAGAGAGCTTCGGCAGCTCGCTTTTTGAGATCCATGGCTTGGGCGGCCTCAGCCATGGTCATCCCGACAAAGTAACGGAGTTTCACTAGCTGGGAAACCTGTGGATCTTCTCTCTCCAGTTTGTCGAGAGCTTCATGAACCGCAATAAGCTCTTCTCTCGGAGCTTTCACAATAATGGAAGACAAGGCCGAATCTAACTCGACTTTCTGTGCTCCTGATCCGCGTTTCTGACTGAGATGTTTCCGGGCGTGATCCACCAGGATTCGGCGCATTGCCTCAGCGGCGGCCCCGAAGAAATGATTCCTGTTCTGCCAGGATCCGGAGGCGGATTTCTCCAGTCGTATCCAGACCTCATGTACAAGCGCGGTTGCCTGTAGAGTATGGTCTGATCGCTCACTTGCCATTTTGCTTCTAGCAAGCCGGCGCAGCTCGTCGTAGACGGCAGGAAGGAGATCTTCTGCTGTGCACGTTCCTTCTTCCAGGCGGCAAAGGATGCGAGTAACTTCGTCCAAACTTGTTTCAGGTTCCGAAATCGCGCAGGCCCTGTCAATTAGACAGCATGCAAAGAGTTTTGGCGGGGAAATGGCTAAATTGCTGCATTCATATGATGTAAGAAAGTGGTAGACTTCTTATCCCGGGAGGATGGAATTCATACACGGCCCCGGGCGTCTGTGGCCTCAATGTATCGTTCTTCAAAGTGAGTCAGACCGAAGGTGAGGAGATGCACCCTGTCAACAGGGTGCGCGAGATATTCACCGCTGTGATTTCTTGTGAGAATCCCGATGCAAAGGAGGATCTGCTCACACGGGAGTGCGGTGCTGACCATGGTCTGCGCGAAGCCGTTGAGTCGTTGCTTTTTGAATCAACCCAGGCAGGAAGTTTTCTGGAGCGGCCGGCGGTCGAAGATCCAACCAGAGAACTGAAAGGTACGGTAGACGTTGGTGCTGGTGAGGGACCGGGTGACCGTATCGGACCTTATCTTCTTCAGGAAATGGTTGGAGAGGGAGGAGGCGGCAGGGTGTATAAGGCGGAGCAGCAGGAACCCGTACAAAGAACGGTCGCGCTCAAAATCCTTAAGCTCGGCATGGACACCCGGAGTGTCATTCGCCGGTTCGAAGTCGAAAGACAGGCTCTGGCCGTGATGGATCATCCACATATCGCGAAAGTTCTGGATGCGGGCGCAAGCCCTGATGGGCGTCCTTACTTTGTCATGGATTTTGTCGAGGGGACAAATATCACAAAATACTGTGACGCAAAGAAGCTGTCTCTAAGAAATCGGATCGTGCTCATGCTTAAGGTGTGTCGAGCAATCGAGCATGCGCATCAGAAAGGGGTTATCCACAGGGATTTAAAACCCTCAAATATTCTTATTGTAGAAGGCGATAGCGGGCCAGTTCCGAAGGTTATCGATTTTGG
>Ga0163111_10003288_pt1 | contig 10406 bp, 3 predicted proteins | sample CRUFie1St18metaG_FD_109645 | JGI IMG/M metagenome (GOLD analysis project Ga0163111, IMG submission 109645) | Marine microbial communities from the Costa Rica Dome - CRUD Field 142mm St18 metaG | ecosystem: Environmental > Aquatic > Marine > Oceanic > Photic zone | place: Costa Rica: the Eastern... | reverse complement strand
GAGTAAACAAGAAACAAAACGACTCTTCTTCGATTGCCCAAACAACAACAACAACAACAACAACAAAAGTTGGTGGATGCCAATAAAGATGACGACGACGACGACGAAGCTCGTTACAAACGTCTTTTTTTACGTCGTTTTCGTCGTCCAATTTTTGTGCGTTTTGGTGTCGGGAAGAAGAGGAGGAGGAGGAGGATTAAATGTCGTCGACGCGGTCGAAGAAACGCGCGCGTTAAAATCAACCTCCTCTTCCCTCCTCGACGAAGGACGACGAAGGAGAGCTTTGCTGCAAGACGGAGACGACGAACCAGAGAATGATGTGAAAGCAAGGCTAGGCGATTTGCTCCCGGTGAAAGGGACCAAAACGAACGAAAGAGGATCGGGAGCAAACGAACGACTGCAACAAGAACCAAAAACGCCAACGGGAGGAAATAAACATTCGTTATTACACGCCAATGTAGTTGGCGCACACACACCGACCGCGCAAATGAAAGACGAAATCATCGTGGAAAAAGTGATCGAAAAGCAATCGGAGGAGAATACAGATGCGGAATCGTCGGAAGCTATCGTTGCCGCGGACGTGAGCAAAGAGGCGCCGGCGACGAAGGAAGAAGTGACCTCGGAGGATGAAGATGCGGAAGATATCGCAGAGGAAGAGAAGGAAAAAGCGGATTCGGAATACGCGTCGGAGAATGCGGAAGAGTTGGCGGTGGAAACGGCCGCGGCGAATGCGATTGCGGACGCGGTGATTGCAGAGTCAGACGAAGAAAACTCGGCGGCGCAGGATGGGGAAACCGTGGACGAGAAGATCACGAAATCGGCGGCGAGTAAAGCGGCCAAGTTTTTCGCTAACGTGAAAACCCGAGCGAAAGAACGGTTCGAGAAGAGAGCGCAGGAGGAGTTGGCGTTTTATGCCGATTACGAGGATTATGAGGACGATTACGGGGCAGAGCCAGACGCGCTCACCGGGGACGGGTACGATTCGCCGGCTGATTTAGTCGCCTCGGGCAAGGAAACCGTCGAGGAAGCAAAAGAGGATATTAAAGATATCGAAGCGGAAAAAGCGGCGATGGCACAAGAGAAAGGAATGAAAATAGCGTTGGAAGAGATTCAAGCTACAGATTTAGCGGAACCGACGGCGGACGTCGCAGATCCAATCACCGGGATTTCCCCGCAAGGCGAGCAATTGGAGGAACAAATGGCAACTGCAAATGGCGAACCTAAACCAGTTGCAAACACGCCAATGTACAATTTCGAGTCTGGATACGACGTTCGCGCGGCGTTACAAGGGGCCAGATCGAAGGCGAAGAAGTGCGATCCAAAAAAGCGCGTGACGAGAGCGGCGCAGTGCAAACACATCAAGAACACTCGCGCGTGTGGTGGGAACTTGTATCCATACTTGAAGTTTGCGTATTGCACGAACGCGGGCATTATTATCCCCACCGTCACCTACGTCTTCGGTTTAGGGGTTTCCTTATACGCACTCGCACTCGTCGCGGATGCGTTCTTTTGTCCGGCGCTTGAAACGGTGGCGACGATTTTGAAAATTTCGCCCGAAGTTGCGGGTGCGACGTTGTTAGCGCTCGGAAACGGTGCTCCGGATGTGTTTGCACAAGTTGCGGCAGTTACGTCAGGCACAATGCCGGATGTCGATATGGCTGTCTCTACCGTGTTAGGTTCCGGATTGTTCATCACGACGGTCGTCTTAGGGGTTGTCATTTTGATGGACAGGACGAAAAATGCCTCGGATGGATCATTAACCGGCGTCCTCGTTTCTGCCGCACCGTATAATAGAGACGTTTATGCGTATTTGATTGGCATTTTAACTGTCTTTGCCATTATGATTAAAGGTGTTATCGCACTGTGGCACACCACTTTACTCGCCTCGGCATACGCCGCGTACATCATCTTAGCAGTGTTCAAAGACGAAGGTATCGACGACGACGACGACGACGACGAGTCCGCGCCAGTCTTTACCTTGGATGGGGACGAGGAGAACAACAACAAGAAAAAGAAATCGCGAACGCGCGAAGTTCCTTTGTTCGATTTGGCTTCGCAAAAAGGCGGACCGGACGACAACAAAGGTGCGGATTTACCGCGCAGAAAAAAACCTAAAATGTTGCGATTAGGACCCTCGGATGGGTTACTCGAAGGTGCATTCGCCTGGGCCATGTCCGAAGCGCAATGGGATGACATGACGCCGTCCCAAAAGGCTTTGGCGCCAATCACCACCCCGATTTTCCTCATCATGTCCTTGACGATGCCAGTTATTCGCGAAGGTAGATTAGGTAAAGGCTACGCAACGGCGTTGGCATTCTTCGCCCCTTTGTTCTTCCTCGCAGCGCCAGGTTCGGCGACTGCCATGTTCCGCGATAACTTGCCAGGCTCTCCGTACTTTTGGATCCTGTGCATTTCCGCTGGCTGCTCCGTATTAACTGGCATCAAGCTACAGTTTGAAAAAGAAGGCCCGAAAGCCGCTTCGGAACCGATCGCCATGCTCGCTTTTATCAATTCCATCGTTTGGATGCATTTAGCTGCGGAACACTTGGTCTTGATCATCGACGCGTTAGCGAAAATTGCTGGCATTTCTGAAGAATTTTTAGGCGCCACAGTCCTGGCCTGGGCCAACTGCGTCGGCGATTTAGTTTCCAACATGGCCGTCGCCAAAGCCGGTCAAGCGGCCATGGCGGTGACCGCGTGCTTCGCCGGCCCATTGTTCAACTTACTCGTCGGCTTAGCCGCCAGTTTAGTGTACGTTAACGTCATTTTAGGCGACGTTCAAGTTCAAGTTGGCAATTCCGTCTTAGTCTTATTGGTTGGTTCCCTCGCGAGTTTACTAATGGTTCTGAGCTTAACCGTTCGTAAATCGGATTACGAATACGCGTTGAGCGCCAAACTCGGATGGAGTTTGATTGGTTTCTACGTAGCGTTCGAGGTGTTCTTTTGTTTGGTAGAGTTGGGAAAAGTTTTCGGGAGCAGACAGGTCATTCCTGGTGGGACGATTGCTGCCATCGGCCGGTAACGTGTACACGGATTTGTGTTGTTAATTATATATCTATTTTCGTACCGTACCTTACTACCTTTTGCAGCTTTAATCTTTCGCTTCTCGAACACAACAAGGGGACGTCACTTTCTTTCTTCGTCATTAAAAATTGAGGGAATGTCGTTCATCTGGGAAGCCTCTCCTTTATGGCGCACGATCGTCCGATCCACCCGAGATTCCCGTCCGCTTTTCTTCACTTTCATTGCCACCACCATCGGCGCCTCCACTTTACTCTGGTACGGGACCCAGCAGTTCACGAACCCGGACAATTTGGACGAGAAAGCCGTGGCAAAATTGAGAGCGAAAAGTGGTTTAGACGCGCGAGTGGTTTCTGAAGTGAACAAACAACGATTGGGCGTGTTATTAAAAGAAGTCTCTCAAAGAGACGGGGCGAGTTTAGATAAGCAGGAGAAAAGGTGGAGAGACGCGTTGGATGGTCGAACGACTGGCGATGCAGATGGAACAACGAAACGAAATTTCGGATGGAAGTAGTTGAAAGAGAGTTTTTCAATCAATCAGTAGTAGCTTTGGTGTTTGTAGAAGAACTTTTGTACCGTAGATAGATGGAGGGTCCGCACACTTTTCTCGCTACTGGTTTTACTTACACTCGTTTGTTTTTTCATCGCTCTTCGTGCTATGCGTGCGCCTCTAACGCGCGGCTATCGTCGTCGTCGTCTTTCGTCGTCGTCGTCGTCGTCCTTTGCTAAAACACCCCAGACTTTGTCTTCTTCCCTAACAACACCTCTTTTGCCTCGTTCACTTTCGTGCTCACGAACGGACTTCCCCCGGCGTCTGGATGATTCGCCATCATGACTTTCCTGTGCGCTTCCATCACTTTATTCTTCGCCGCGGATTCCCGTATCCCTAAAATCAACGCCGCTTCCCGTCGGCTCATCTGCTCGTCGAATCCACCTTTGTAAAATTGTCTCAGCTTCGGAGGCGCGAGCATCCACGCTTCGCCGGCGAGGATGAGCTGTCGAGCCGTCAACGCCGTCGCCGCGAAACCCAAACCGAGGACCGCCGCGGATGTCATGCTTCTTCGTTTTCGTCTTTTGAAGAAAGTCGTCGTCGTCGGAAAGTCGCCACAAAAGACAACTCTTTTGAACGCTCCTCCTCCTCCTCCTCAAAGTGGTGTACTACTACTCCTAAAAGGAAGTCTCAAAGACTTTTTGGGGGCCTTCGTGCGTGTTTTTTTTTGGTGGGATTATTTATGTGGAGAAAAGTGAAAAGGGACAACACGACTTTGTGTGATGTTTTTTTAATAATAATTCGTAAAAAGGGAAAATTCGAAGAAGAAGAAGAGAAAATTCTCTCTAATAAAAGAAACCTCTCTCACTCTCTCTCTCTCTGTCTGTGTGTGTGTGTGTGTGTCGCTCTCTCTCGGAAGATGGCGGCAAAAGCGGCGGCGGCGGCGTCGAAGAAGAAGAAGAAGAAGACGCCTGCGACGACGACGACGAAAAAGACCGGGAAGAACGAGGAGGAGGACCTCTCCGTCTTGACCGTGAAGGAATTGAAAGCGAAGTTGGAGAAGAAGAAATTACCCGTGGATGGATTGAAGAAGGATTTGATTCGACGCTTGGAAGAAAACGCGAATACTCGTCGATCGAAAACGGCGGGTGGTGCCACCGAGAAAAAACGCGCCGCGGAGAAGGCGCCGCCGCCGAAGAAGAAAAGCGCGTCGCCGTCTCCTGCGAGAAAGAAGAGAGGGAAGAGCGAAGAAATCGATGCGGGAGACGATGCCGTTCGGAAGAAAACGAAACGGTCGCAGACGCCAGACAAAAAGACACCTCCAGCGGCAGAAACAGAAGAAACAAAAGCAGATGCGAATGAAACGAAGAAACGAATAAAAGAGAAAACGCCACCGCCTCGATCGAAGCCGAAGAAAGAGGAAACACCTCCCCGTCGTGCTCAACCGCCAAGTCCAAAATCGTCGAAGAAAAGTCCTCCTATACCTCCTTCAAAAACGACCGAAGAAGTGAAAAGGGCTAAAGATATAGATGACGTGCAAACAACATACGAGACGACGATGAACAGATGTGCGTGCGCAGACAAGGTTGTCGAAGAACTCATTGACGAAGGCTTCCTCGAAAGGTCGATATGGCCAAAAATCCTCGCTTCGACGAGCGAGAGCGAACATCCAGACGAAAAGACCGCATTGGCGTTTGCGAAATGTATCGTCCATAAAGCGAGAAATATGAACGTTCCGGATGCGTTTGCAACTTTAAGTAGTGGTAGTGGTAAGGAGGAAGGCGAAAATGTGATGGCGTTGAAAATGCTCGTGGAAACTTTGACGAACGTCGCGTTTGACAACGTCAAAAAGAATGATCCTGAAATTCTCGCGGAAATGACCACGGTCGTTCGTTTCTTTAACGTCTTAATGAACGCGTTAGAGAACGATATGGCACGTAAGAGCGCGTTGCCATTAGTTTCTATTCAGATTTGGAAGTCTCGAGACGAGAAAAGGTTGGAGATTGAACTCGAATCCGCGCCGGCGGATGTGCAAAAAAAATGGCAAAAGTTGATGAAGAAAGAGGCAAAGCAAGAACCAACAAAGATGCAAGTCAGACGCAACTTGTGGCTGTTCAATCTCACTTTACTTTTTTTGGACACTTTACCAGTTGCGCACGAGAGCGAGAACTCGATGACTTTTTGCGCGTATTACCTCGAATTTATCGTCGATTTGCTCTCTCAACTTCCCACGAGACGGTTTGTGCGTGCAATTCTGGGCGACGCGAATATCTTTGTTAAAGCAAATGTGGCCATAAATGAAATGATGAGCGATAAAGAAGGTGATTTCGCAAATATCAATTTGTTGAAGCAGCTTTTGGAAATGGCAAAAGATTTCTACGACTTTGAAGTGGACGACCACACGGGAGATGCGTTGAGCGAGGAAGAAATGGAAGCGAGACGCTCGAAAGTCACGTACGCGTTCCAACGGTTACTGTTCAAGCAGTGGCCGGACGAGTTGAAAGAGCTCGCGTTATCTTCCTCGAGAATGATTGAAACGCGCTCCAGTTTGACGAAACAGTTAAAGAACTTGGAGAGCGACCAGTTGCGTACGCTGTGCTGTGACCAGTTGAAGTTAGCGTCAAGTGATGACTCCAACGATATTGACTTTATGCAGAGGGATCAGGACCAATTTTTAATTGATGTTATCGCGTTTCACTTTGAAAAACGTCAATGGAGAAGAGAAATGGTGAACAAATTGCCGCTATATCCAACAGAAGACATTTTATGGGACGAATCTCTCGTTCCTTTTGACGATATCAAGAAGAAGGACGGGATTAATACGAAGAAAAAGACGACTACTAACTCGTTACCGTTGGCCCTGCCAAAGTTGAACTTGCAGTTTCTGACGTTTTCAGATTACCTGTTGCGTAACTTCAACCTATTTCGCTTAGAAGCGACGCACGAGATTCGCGATGACGTCTCCGACGCGGTTCGACGCATGCAACCTTCAAAAGACGGCAAAAGCTTTCGAGGCTGGGCACGAATGGCCATGTCGATTCCAAAAGATGATCCGCGACACGAACCTATCGAATTCGTGCACATTGGTAAAGCTAACGTTGGAGAAGATAAGCCGTCGAAGGTTCGGATCAAGATGCGCTTGAATTTCTCCGCTGCTCGAGAGGACGTTTTCAAAGAGTGGGACGAATTGAAACGATTCGATGTTGTGTTTCTCGTACACGCGAAACAAGATGCAAAACACGGAGACGCGAATAATGTGGAGTACATTCGAGGTGCGGAGATTGTTGACATTCGCGACGAAGAAGGGGTTCCGGCCAACGAAGGCTTCCCGGAACTGCCGAAAGATACGAGCAACAACAACAAACATCCACCGCCGCCGCCGGATGCGATGGACGAAGGACCAAAAAAACCATCTGGCTATGATCGCGTGTTTACGTTAGAAGTAGATTGCGCGCAGTACCAACGCGATTTGGAAACGTTTGATGGAGATGTCACGAGACTACACGAGATGTACAAACGTTTTAACTGCGTTATTCGCAGAAGACCGAAAGAGAACAATTTCAAAGCCATCTTGGCGTGCATTCGCGATTGTTTGAACCAGAATATGAACGCACCAGAGTGGTTACAGGATGTCTTTTTAGGTTACGGCGATCCATCGTCGGCGTCACCAGATGCCTTGGAACGAGAAAATGTAGAAAACAACCGAAAAAGAACGAAAATTGACTTCAAAGATACTTTTTTGGACGAAGCACATTTACGCGAATCCTTTCCGGAGAAGAAGGTTATCTTCGATTCAGGAATGCCCGTCCCGCCATTCAAGGTTACATTTGCCATTGACGAGGGTGGCGCCGACAGCAACGTTGTCAACGTCGAGTCGTACATTCCGCCAGATCCAGGTCCATACCCGGAAGATGTTAAAAATCAAAACATGGTTCGGTTTACGCCGACGCAAGTCGAAGCGGTTAAATCTGGCGTTCGTGAAGGTTTAACCTTAATCGTCGGTCCTCCCGGGACTGGGAAAACTGATGTCGCGACCCAAATTTTGCACTGTTTGTATCACACGAACCCGAATCAAAGAGTCGTGCTCATCACGCACTCTAACGCGGCGCTGAACGATTTGTTTCAGAAGATTATGATTCGTGACGTCCCGGAACGATACCTTTTACGTCTCGGACGCGGTGAAGAAGATTTGACGACAGATAAAGATTTTTCGAGAACCGGTCGTGTTGATTACATGTTGCGCAGGCGCTTAGAGCTTTTGGAAATCGTTGAAAGACTCGCCATGAGTATCGATGAAACCTTGGCGAACGCTGCGGAGACGTGTGAAACTGCTGGTTTCTTTTGGAAATCAAAAGTCATAGCCTTGTGGGAGCGTTTTACTATGCTCGTACTGAACAACAAGGAAACACCAGTTTCTTACGAACGCATTCGGACGCAATTTCCGTTTGCAAAGTTCTTCGAGGACGTTCCGGGAGGATACGAGAACTTATTCGGCGATCCATCGGAGGCCAACGTTGAATACGCCATTCGTAAAGCTAAAGGGTGCTTTCGCCATTTAGTCGAAATGTTCACCGAACTCGAAGAGTGTCGCTTCTTGGAACTTTTGAAAATGCCAAAGGACCGAGCGGAGTATTTGCTGACGAAACAGGCAAAAATTGTAGCAATGACGTGCACCTACGCCGCGTTGAAGCGCTCGGATTTTCTCGACTTAAACTTCAAATATGATACCGTCGTCTTTGAAGAAGCCGCGCAAATCCTCGAAATTGAAAGTTTCATTCCATTAGCGTTGCAAAGAGCAAAAGATATTGATGGTCACGCGCGATTGAAGCGCGTGGTAATGATTGGCGATCATAATCAATTACCGCCGGTGGTCAAGAATCAAACGTTTTCCAAGTTTTGTCACATGGATCAAAGTTGTTTCTCCAGGTTGGTACGTTCGGGCGTTCCGAATATCGTTTTAGACGCTCAAGGTCGAGCGAGAAAACAAATTTCAAAACTGTATAGCTGGCGATACAAGAAGTTGGACGATTTGCCGCACGTTTCCACGGAACAACGGTTTCAGCTCGCCAATGCCGGTATGGCGAAAGTCGCGCAGTTTATCGATTGTTCATCATTCGCACCGGAATCATGTCCACAACCGCATTATTTCCAAAATTTGCAAGAAGCCGAGTATTTGTGCTCGTTGTATCAGTGGATGCGCTTGTGCGGTTACCCCGCCCAGTCTATTTCGGTGTTAACAACGTATCGAGGACAAAAACATCTCTTGCGAGACGTCTTCAAAGCGCGGTGCGACACGCATCCGCTCTTTGGACCGCCAGCTTCAATTTCTACCGTCGATAAATACCAAGGACAACAAAATGATATCGTTTTGTTATCGTTAGTACGAACGAAACACGTTGGACATTTAAGAGACGTTCGTCGTTTAGTCGTTTCATTATCACGCGCTCGATTAGGGGTGTACGTCTTTGGCGCGAAGAAGATTTTCGAAAACGTGGACGAGTTAAAACCGGCTTTGAAGACTTTGATGAACGATACCAAATTAGAAGTCATTAAAGGTGAAGTGTTTGGTCACATCTCGCGAAAATTTGACGATGTCGTGTCGGATGACGCGAAAAAATCCTTCAAAGATAACGACGAATTCGCTTCATTCATCGACCAATGTGCGTTGGAGTATAAAAAAGCGGCATTGCAACATCTTAAAAACCAACAACAGTAGCTCAAATTGAAATTATAGTTTTGTGCCGATTTACCTGGTACCAAGTGGTACCGTTGATAATAATACACTTCTTCTTTCTTCTTCACTTACTTCTATGCAACTCTACATTCTACTACACATCTACTACTTTCACAACAGTCGGAACGTTTCTGCGGCGTGTTCAAACTTTTCTTTCGTTTCCTCCCACCTATCCACTTTCGCGGACATTTTCAAAACAAAATAACTGTTATCGTTCGCGTCTGGAACCGACACCAAAGTCATCGCTCGTCTCTTGATGGTATCAATTTCATCTCCTCTCGGACCAATGCATATCTTTTTCCCTCCACCAATCTCGGTAATTTCCGCACGGCAGACTTCGCTTATCGATTGAAAAACGTAATACGTTTTGCCGTCTCGCTCGATCCTCCTCGTCGTATTCGCGTCGTCGTCGCTCACGTCGACAAACTTCATCACTCCACTCTTGTTATTTTCCACGCCAACAATCACATCTTGCGCGATTTTCCCCGCCGCCGCTTCTCTTTCTTCTTTCGTAAACTCTCTCTCGATGTATGTCGCATCTTTATTCTCCTCTGCTAACTCGAACGCTTTCATCACCGAATCGTCCGCGATTTCCATCCTCACCGACATCGTGTCTATCGTCTTGAACTGACCGACGACAACTTTCGTTTCCGCTTTTCTCCTGCGCTGTTTCTCTTCCACCGGTCGGTCGATGGCGACCACCCAATCCGCCGGCACCTCGAATGCAAACGCGTTCGACGCTTTCCCCGCGAACGGTTTGTATTTTCGACTTTGAAGGTCGTCGTTTTCACCACCGAACGCGACGCGTCGCGTTGTTTCGGGTTTTGTCTCTTCCAACACCAGCGTCGTCGCCATCGTCGCGCCACTCATCAGCAGTTGTTTCCGCCTCGACATCATCATCGAAGACGCGTTGTTGTTGTTGTTCTTGTTCATGTTCTTGTTCTCCGTCTCCTCCTCCTTCTCGAACAGTAAAGGTGGTCGTTGTGTCGCGTGTTTCTGTTTTATTCCGCACGACGACGAGGAGGCCATTTCGCGCCACCGCGCGCGAGAGAAACTTTTGTCATTCGCGGCGGCGGCGGCGGTGGGGGTCATCGTGCCGTGCTCCTCGCGCCCTACTCTCTCTCTCTCTCTCTCTCTCTCTCTCTCTCTCTCTCTCTCTCT
>Ga0163111_10003287_pt1 | contig 10406 bp, 11 predicted proteins | sample CRUFie1St18metaG_FD_109645 | JGI IMG/M metagenome (GOLD analysis project Ga0163111, IMG submission 109645) | Marine microbial communities from the Costa Rica Dome - CRUD Field 142mm St18 metaG | ecosystem: Environmental > Aquatic > Marine > Oceanic > Photic zone | place: Costa Rica: the Eastern... | reverse complement strand
TTTTACCACCTAATTTAAAATTATAAATTATGCCAAGATCAGTAAATTCAGTTGCTAAAAGAGCAAGAAGAAAAAAAGTTTTAAAACAAGCTAAAGGTTATTTCGGAAGAAGAAAAAACGTTTGGACAATTGCAAAAAATGCCGTTGAAAAAGGACTTCAATACGCATACAGAGATAGAAGAGCTAAAAAAAGAAATTTTAGAACATTATGGATAATGAGAATTAATGCAGCCTCTAGATTACATGGACTTACATACTCACAATTAATCAACAAGTTAAAATCAAATAATATCGATATAAACAGAAAGGTTTTAGCAGATTTAGCCGTAAATGATCCTGATGGATTCAAGGCTATAGTTGAAAAAGTAAAATAAAATTTTAGAAAGGTAAATCACTGTCTTCACTTGAATCATCCATGTTTCCAGCATCTGATTTAAATGTGTCATCATTTGCAGCTGCATTCATCTTTGAATGAAACTCATATGGTGAATCATATTGTTCTATATCCTCAAATTTTGCAAGAGTAGAAATAAATCTTAATCTAATATTTCCTAAACCTCCATTTCTGTGTTTTGAAACTATAAATTCAGCCTCGCCCTCTGTCGAAGACCTTTCGTTGTCATCCCATGTATCAATATTATAATACTCTGGTCTATAAATGAAAGAAACAATATCAGCATCCTGCTCAATTGCACCAGATTCTCTTAAATCAGATAACAATGGACGCTTTGAAGTTCTTCCCTCAACCATCCTGGAAAGCTGAGAAAGAGCAATAACCGGAATATTTAATTCTTTTGCTAAAGCCTTCAAATTTCTTGAAATAGTGGATATTTCTTGTTCTCTATTTCCAGTTTTGATATTTGCGCCTGTTGTCATTAACTGTAAATAATCTACTATAATAATCTTTACATCTTTTTGTGATACTAGCCTCCTAGCCTTTGCTCTCAAATCAAATATTGAAAGTGAAGGTGTATCGTCAATATATAGTGGGGCATTTTCTAAGTTTTTAACTCTGACATTTAACTGTTCCCATTCATGCTTTTCTAGTTTACCAGTTCTTAATTTATTTGCATCTAAGCCAGTTTCGGATGAAATCATTCTTGTTATCAACTGTATTGATGACATCTCTAGAGAAAAAAATGCGAGAGGAATTTTATTATTAATCGCAATATTGCTGGCCATTGAAAGTGATAATGCCGTTTTACCCATACCAGGTCTTGCTGCTATAATTACAAGATCGCTTTCCTGCCAACCAGCTGTAAGTTTATCAATTTTAGTAAATCCTGATGCTACCCCGCTTAAACCTTCTTTATTTGAAACAGCCTCAATTTTATTTTTAGCTTGGATTACAAGACTTTGAGCAGATTCAGATGATTTTTTAATGTTACCTTGGGTAACATCATATAACTTTGATTCAGCATTATCTAAAAGATCAAAAACATCTTTTGACTCATCATAAGAATCATTTATAATTTCGTTTGAAATTTTAATCAAGCTTCTTTGAATAAATTTCTGCAGTATAATTCTTGCGTGAAATTCAATGTGCGCTGATGAAGAAACCTTTTGTGTAAGAGAAATTAAGTAAAAATCTCCACCTATTAATTCATGATTATTGTCTTTTTTTAGCTGATTTGAAACTGTCAATATATCTATAGGCTCACTCATTTGAAATAAACTAAAGATAGATTGAAAAATTAATTGGTGTGACTCTTTATAAAAAGCCTCCGGAGTTAATATATCAATAACTTCATCAACCCCTTTTTTATCAATCATCATTGCTCCTAAAACCACCTCCTCTAAATCAATTGCCTGAGGAGGTAATTTACCTTTTTCAAGATTGACAATTGAATTCTTATCTATATTAAATCCTTGAAAAGATGCAGAGTTTTTCATGTTAGCTAAAGTAAATAAATAAGATTGATAAAATGTTTTTAATTTTTTTTAATAATCAACAACAAAGATGTTAATAAAACCTTGTAAAATGTTAATAGAGAAAAATTATGAGGTGTAGACTCCCATATTTGAATATTTTTTCATTCTATTTGAAATCAAATTTTCAGAGGAAAGACTTTTTAATTCATTATATGAAGATATAATATTTGATTTAACTATTTCAAATGTTTTTTGTTGATTTCTGTGTGCACCACCTTCCGGTTCTCTAATCAACTTATCAACTAGATTCATTTTCTTCATATCTTTTGCTGTAAGTTTTAAGGCTGATGCTGCTGTTTCCTTATATTCCCAACTTCTCCAAAGAATGGAAGAACAAGATTCTGGTGAAATTACTGAATACCAAGTGTTTTCAAGCATTAAAACTCTATCACCTACTCCGATACCTAAAGCACCACCTGAGGCACCTTCACCGATTATTATGGTAATAATTGGGACTTTTAACCTGGTCATTTCCAAAATATTTCTTGCAATTGCTTCGCCCTGCCCTCTTTCCTCAGCTTCTAACCCAGGATATGCACCTGGGGTGTCAACCAATGTAACAACAGGGATACCAAATTTCTCAGCCATTTTCATTAGCCTTAAAGCTTTTCTGTATCCTTCGGGATTTGCCATTCCAAAATTTCTATATTGCCTGTCCTTTGTATTATGACCTTTTTGTTGACCAATAATCATAAAAGTTTGATTATCTATTTTACCCAAACCACCTACCATTGCTTTATCATCCTTAAAATTTCGATCACCATGTAATTCCAGGAAAGTATCTCCAAGAATATGTTTTATATAATCAAGAGTATAAGGCCTATCAGGATGTCTGGAAATTTGAACTTTTTGCCATGGGGTTAAATTTGAATAAATTTGCTTGATAGTCTGCTTTAACTTTGAGCGAATTTTATTACTAGTTTCTGTAACATCTATATTTGATTTTTCACCAAGGTCTAAGCATTCTCTTAACTGCTTATCAAGTTCTTTTATTGGTTCTTCAAAATCAAGATAATTCATGACCTATTTATTTAATATAAATATATAAAAACTTAGTTCTCATAATCATTTATTGACTCTCTTTTTTAAGTACATATTTGTTAGAATTGAAAATAAAATTAAAAATAATCCAACATAAAAAGGAAAACTCATTTTCTCATTATTACCAAAAAATATTAGAGCAAAAATTATACCGTATATAGGTTCTAAATTATATGTCAAAACTAAGGAATATGGAGAAATATATTTTAACAAATAAACCGAAGCCATGAAAGCATATGCAGTACAAATACTTCCAAGTAAGAAAATATATAAATAATTAAGGGAAATTAAATCGTCGATTATTATGGAGGAAAATTCGTTATTTAATATCATAAATATTGATATAAAAAATACACCAGCAATAAACTCAAAAAAAGATATTAAAATTGCACTATTTTCTTTTACCATTAAACCATTCAAAACAGAAAAAAGAGATGCAAGAAAAGCTGATATTAATCCCAATATGATTCCTTTAAAGTATTGAAATTCTGCATTAAAAATTAGAATAATCCCACACACAACCACAAAACCTAGTATCACTTCATAGTTAACGATGTTTCTTTTGTAAAGAATTGGTTCAATGAATGAAGTGAAAAATGCTGCAGTTGAAAACATAGCGAGAGTGACAGAAATATTTGACACTTCAATAGCTTCAAAAAAAGTGATCCAATGCAAAGAGATTAATAATCCTAAAAAAGAATATTTTAAAAATAACTTAAAATCAATTTTGAAGCTTCTTCTAGAAGCTAGCATGTATAGCCCAAGTAAAACTGATCCAATAAGCATACGATGCCAAACAATAACTTCCGACGAATTTGTGATAAGTTCACCTAAAATCGCTGTAAACCCAGCAATTAAAACCAAGAAATGAAGATGAAAAAAATGCTTTAGATTATTTTTTTGCATTGTAAACTAAATATATTGCCAAAAATCCAAAAAGAATATTTGGAAGCCATACTGCTATAAGAGGAGATAAATCAGATTGTTGAGCCAATACACCAAAAATTTTATCAAAAAATACATATACCATAGCAATACAAATTCCGAAGGCTAAATTGACACCTGTACCTCCTCTTCTTTTTTCTGCTGAAACAGAGAAGCCGATTAGTGTTAAAATGAAAATTGAAAATGGAATACTCCATTTCTTATATTTTACTACCAGATACCTTTCAATGTTAGTTGATCCTCTGCTTTTTTCAACTTCAATAAAATTAACTAATTCGTTATAATTAAGAGATTCAGCTACATAGTTTAAAGGGGTTAAATCATCAACGTTAAATGCAAATATTGTATCAAAAGTTCTTCTAGATTCCAATATATCAACAGAATCAGTGATTGTTCTTTTTGTATAGTTGTTCAATCTAAACTTTTCAGTTTCTGGAATGTACCTTATACTTGTTGAACTTATTTTAAAATTTAACTTTTCACCAGTGAAATTTTCAAGCGTAAAGTTAGTTCCAACGTTGTTTTTTTGATTAAACTGAGTCAAAAAAATATACTCATCCTCATTAATCTTCCTAAAAATATTTTTATTATCTACAGCTTTTCTGTTTCCTTTTAAATATTTGTAAGAAAAATCATTGTACATTTTTGTAGATTCTGGAACTATGAACATTCCTGCAAATAATGAAAATAAAGCAATAATTACTGAACCAATTATATATGGACGTAAAATCCTTCTTATCGAAATTCCAGATGAATACAATGCAATTATTTCTGAGTTAGCTGATAATTTTGATGTAAACCATGTAATAGACAAGAAAAGGAATAATGGTAATAAGCTTGAGGAAAAATAAATACTAAAATTATAATAATGTTCAAGTATTTCATTAAGCGGAACTTTTTTAGCTAGTAACTTATCAATATTATCCGCTAAATTCACAACTATTGCTACAGGAATGAATAATACTTGAATTAAAACATAAGTAAATAAAAATTTTTTTAATATGTATTTGTCTAACTTATTCAACTATAATCTTTTATTTAATTTCTTTACCATTTTATCCTTCCAATTTAAAAAATCTCCATCGATTATTTTTTTTCTAGCCTCACTCATTAGAAAACAGTAAAAACCCAAGTTGTGGATTGAAGCTATTTGTCTTCCCAGCATTTCATTAACAGAGAATAAATGTCTTAAATAGGATTTTGAATAAGTTTTATCCACCCAGGTAGTACCATTGTCATCAATGAAAGAATAATCAAATTCCCATTTTTTATTTTTGATATTTATTATTCCCTCCGAAGTGAATAACATCCCATTTCTACCATTTCTAGTTGGCATTACACAATCAAACATATCAATCCCAAGAGCAATATTTTCAAGTAGATTTACAGGTGTACCTACGCCCATTAAATACCTTGGTTTATCCATGGGTAAGATTTCACAAACTACTGATGTCATTTCATACATTTCATCATGAGGTTCACCAACAGAAAGACCACCAATTGCATTACCAAAACAATTTTTTGAAGATATAAAATATGCGGATTCCTTTCTTAAATCTTTAAAAGTACTACCTTGAACAATGGGAAAAAAAATTTGTTCATAACCATATTTCGGCGGAGTGTCATTGAATTGATTAATACATCTATCTAGCCAACGATGAGTTAAATTCATTGAATTTTTCGCATAACTATACTCACAGGGATAAGGTGGACACTCATCAAATGCCATAATAATATCAGCTCCAATTGATTTTTGGATATCTATTGCACTTTCAGGTGAAAAAAAATGTTTACTTCCGTCAATATGGCTTTTAAATTGTACACCTTCTTCGGAAATTTTTCTATTGGAGGATAGTGAATAAACTTGATAACCACCTGAATCAGTTAAAATATTTTGATTCCAATTAATAAATTTATGAATACCACCGGCATTCTCAATAATTTCAATTCCTGGTCTCAAATAAAGATGATAAGTATTACCTAAAATAATCTTTGATTTGATTTCATCCTTTAACTCTCTTTGGTGAACTCCCTTTACAGTTGCCTGAGTTCCGACTGGCATAAAAACAGGAGTATTTATTTCACCATGATATGTCTTTATTTTACAAGCTCTAGCATTTGAAAGATTATCTTTACTCTCAAGTATAAATTTTGGAATCATATAAAGCAAATATAACTAAGATACTTTCATAAATCTTGATGTTACTAAAAAAGTATAATTGTTAATAAATGACATTTAAATAATTTTATTAATGTGTCACATTAATTTAAATTGCTAAAAGGAAATTAAGCCTCCTATGATTGATACAAAAAGCCTAGAGAAAATAACAATCCAGACCAGAAGAGATATTTTAAGAATGGTTCACAAAGTGAACTCAGGTCACCCTGGTGGTTCTCTTGGATGTGCTGAATTTTTGGTAACGTTATTTAATTCTGAAATGAAAAGAAATAAAGACTTTTCAATGGATGGAACAGATGAAGATATATTCTTTTTGAGTAATGGTCATATATCACCTGTTTTTTATAGTGTTTTGGCTAGATGTGGTTATTTTGAACTATATGAACTTAACTCATTTAGATTAATTAACTCTCGACTCCAAGGACACCCAACGACTCATGAAGGACTTCCAGGAATAAGAATTGCTTCTGGCTCATTAGGACAGGGATTATCTGTAGCTATTGGGGCTGCATTATCAAAAAAGTTAAATAATGACGATAATCTTGTTTACTGTCTAATGGGTGATGGAGAGCTACAAGAGGGTCAAAATTGGGAAGCAATAATGTATGCATCTGCCAATCAAGTTGATAATATTATTGTTACAGTTGATTTAAACGGTCAACAAATTGACGGATCTACAGAAAATGTATTAAGTCTAGGTAATCTAAAATCTAAATTTAATGCTTTTAACTGGGAGGTAATCGAATGTTTTGAAGGAAATAATATTGAAAATATCAAATTATCACTAAAAGAAGCAAAAGAAACCTGTTTTAATAAAAAACCTGTTTGTATTTTATTAAAAACTATTATGGGAAATGGTGTTGATTTTATGATGTACACTCACGAATGGCATGGAAAAGCACCAAATGATGATCAATTAATGATTGCTTTAAATCAAAATGAAGAAACTCTAGGCGATTATTAATATGGAAAATTTTACATTCAGCGAAAAAAAAGATACTAGAAGTGGTTTTGGAGACGGGCTTACAGAGCTAGGACTTAAAAATAAAAATATCGTCGCGCTTTGTGCTGATTTAACTGGTTCTCTAAAAATGAATGAGTTTAAAAATAATCATCCTGAAAGATTTTTTCAAGTGGGTATAGCTGAAGCCAATATGATGGGTATTGCTGCTGGTTTAACAATCGGTGGTAAAATTCCTTTTACTGGAACCTTTGCAAACTTTTCAACTGGAAGAGTTTACGACCAAATAAGACAGTCTATTGCCTATTCAGGAAAAAATGTTAAAATATGTGCATCACACGCTGGGATAACCCTTGGTGAAGACGGAGCTACACATCAGATTCTAGAAGATATTGGAATGATGAAAATGTTACCTGGCATGACTGTTATTAATACATGTGATTACAACCAAACCAAAGCAGCTACAATAGCAATAGCTAATCATACAGGTCCTGTTTATTTAAGATTTGGTAGGCCAAAAGTCCCAGTATTTACTGATCCTAATCAAAAATTTGAAATCGGAAAAGGGATTAAATTATTAAACGGTAATGATGTAACAATTGTAGCAACAGGACATTTAGTTTGGGAATCCATTGAAGCTGCTAAAATTTTAAATGCATCAGGTATTAGTGTTGAGCTTATTAACATCCATACCATAAAGCCATTAGATGAAAAAATGATTTTAGAATCTGTTTCAAAAACCAAATGTATTGTTTCTGCAGAGGAGCATAATTATTTAGGAGGATTGGGGGAAAGTATTTCCAGAGTTTTATGTAAGAATATGCCTTTACCTCAAGAATTTGTGGCTACAAAAGACACCTTTGGTGAATCTGGGACCCCAACTCAACTAATGAAAAAATATGGTTTAGATGCCGATTCAATCATTGAAAAAGTAAAAATGGTTATTAAAAGAAAATGATCTAATCATCTCTAGATGCAGAATCATCAGGATCTAAATAATTTGGAATACCATCTCCATCTGTATCATCATTTGTTGGGTCACCATCACCAATATCATTAGTTGGATCACCATCACCATCTCTATCTACTGTCAAGTCTGAATCGGGTTCTAAGTCCTCATCAACTGTTAATGTACCATCATTATCATCATCACTATCAACAAAATCAGCAAAGGAATCATTATCAGAATCATCATCAGTTAAATCATAATTTCCATCAAGATCTTCCAAATGAGAGGGAACATTATCAAAATCATGATCATTTTCCTCTGATTGATATATTTTAAATTTAAAAATTAAATTTGAATATACCGGAACAGAACCTGCTGCGGCAGAATAATAACCTAGGCCAGATGGTAAAAACATTATTCCAATTCCAGGATTATTGTAACTCACCGTTCCGTCAGAATTTATTATAAAATCATCAGCGTTGTTGAATTCTGGTAAAACTCTTCCCCAACCAGCAATTGTTGCAGTTAAGTCAAAATCAACAGGTGAAATTGAACTATCAAAAATGTTGTTATTCATTAGTATTCCTTCATAAGAAACTCTAACTCTGTCAGAGAAATTAGGTGAATCCTCAGATCCACCTTGATTAACTTTTAACACATAGTACTCATAATCAACATCAAGATAAGTGGTTGTGAAAGTTTCAACTAAATCAATAAGAAGTGAATTTTGGTCCGGATCTGGTAATTCACCATTTTCAGGTATTTCATTAAATTGTATATCGTTAAAAGAAATAGAAGGATTATTTATTAAAACATATTGGTTAACATAGTGCGTTTGTAAATATGCCACAAGAGAGTCATTATCTATTACCTGTTGTTCAGTTCTGTCAGCTTCTGGAATTTCAGTAATATTATTATCATCGTCATCACCACACGAAAAACCAAAAAATAATGTTATGATTAAAAGTAAAAACAGTTTTAATTTCATATAATAATTAACTTTGTCAGCAAAAATACAATTATATGGAATATATTGTATTTATTTAACATTCTTTTATGGACAAAAAAAAGATTTTAGATTATCAGCAAGTTAAAAAAAAGATTAGAAGAATTTCTCTTCAAATAATTGAATCAAACGATGATCAAGATAAAATAATTATTGCTGGTGTTGATGTAAATGGATTTATTATTGCGAAAAAAATATTTCAAGAAATAGGCGAAATTTCGAATACCAATATCAAATTATGTAAAATAAAAATTGATAAAAAAAACCCTCTAAATGATATCTCAACATCAATAAGTTTTGATGAGTACCAAAACAAATATGTAGTTGTAGTTGATGATGTTTTAAATTCTGGAGCTACATTAATGTATTCGGTAAAATATTTTTTGAATACCAAAATTAAAGCTTTAAAAACAGCAGTTTTGGTTGATAGAAATCATAAAAAATATCCTATCAAAGTAGATTTTAAAGGACTATCGCTTTCAACTTCTATTCAAAATAAAGTTGAGGTAGCTATAGATGAAAAAAAAATTGAAGCATTCCTAGTTTAGATTTGAAATTATCAAATCACAAATATCATTAATATCCTTTTTATAACAATCAATAGTAATACTGGCCTTGTTATAAAATACCTCTCGTTCAAAAAGATGTTTTGATACAAATTCAATCATTTTTTTTTCAGATTTAATTGGTGAGATAAGAGGTCTATTATTATTATTTTTAAAGAGTCTTTTAGAAAGCTCGACATTATTATTCTTTAGATATATTGATGAGTTATTAGTTGAGTTAATATGTATTAAATTATCATTATAACATGGTGTGCCGCCTCCTAATGAAAGAACGATATTATTGTTTTCTGAAAGACATTTAATTAAATACTTAGTTTCTATCTTTCTGAAGTATATGTCACCTGAATCATCAAATATTTTTGAAATAGAACAACCCTCTTTTGTTTCTATATATTTATCTAAATCAATAAATTTATAGTTAATTTTTTTTGCTAGATTAGACCCTATTAAAGATTTTCCCGACCCCATATATCCCATTAAAACTATATTCATTAATTCTTTCTTAAAAGCATTGTAATATAAATTAAACATTTTATATTTGCAGCCTTAATGTAATTAATTTGACCTGGTAGCTCAGTTGGTAGAGCATCTCCCTTTTAAGGAGAGGGTCCTGGGTTCGAGCCCCAGCCAGGTCACTTTTTTTTTCTAACTTTTATCGATACTTTATCCCTTCCTAACATTTAATAACAGATTGAACTTTATACTACATAAAAGATCTTTAATCGTTGTTATTAATTAAATTATGGTAATTATATTTATTTAAAATTTTGATTTTGATTAAGAAATCGTCTATTTATTTTATTTTAATTCTTTTCTCAAAATTTGTG
>Ga0163111_10003286_pt1 | contig 10408 bp, 6 predicted proteins | sample CRUFie1St18metaG_FD_109645 | JGI IMG/M metagenome (GOLD analysis project Ga0163111, IMG submission 109645) | Marine microbial communities from the Costa Rica Dome - CRUD Field 142mm St18 metaG | ecosystem: Environmental > Aquatic > Marine > Oceanic > Photic zone | place: Costa Rica: the Eastern... | reverse complement strand
GTGCCACTGCCACGGTATTATTCTGCACTGCCTCAACGATCCGAGAGAAGCAATTTGTCGCTGCCATGGCAACTTACTCTGGTGCGAAGACGACAAAGACTGGCCATACACATCTCCTTTTAGTGATCGCCTCTCGTGTGATCCCGATAAACCCGAAGACAGTGATTTTCTCTACGATAAGACTTATAGGGGTGAGGGTGGTTGTCACCAAGGCGGAAAATGCGTAGGTGCTGAAAACCAAAATCGTTGCTGTGATTGCAGCCAGGACACCGAGGAAAAGTGTAATGCCCCCGGTATCTTTAAAGATGATGCCACCTGCGGCAGCGACGATGGGAAATGCCGATGGGCTGAAAAGGAACAGGCGGAGGACGCTGATTGCCATTGCCACAAGGGATTGCTATATTGTCGTCCTCCAGAAGAGAGCTAATATCCTGATGGGTCCCAATGGACCGCAGCATCAGCATCGTTCGTTAGGCTTTCGAAAATTACGAATATAACCAGCGCAACGACCTCCTTTTCGTGTTTTTAATATACTTCGAACAGAAGAACAATTCATGTATTCGTGTAGTGGCAGTTACTCGTAAACTCACAGGTAGTAAACCGGTTGGTTTTTAAATCTTTCCTAGTCATATCCACAAAAAATGCGCAAATAGAATGCTGGAGTGTTTGATTTGTAACTATTTCAACGCTGCTATGAAACAATTCCGCCAAAGAATCGACCCTTTTCGCATACAGCGTTGATCACATCGTTAAATCCAACATGTTTAGGAGATCGCAGCCGATCAGTTGTTTGCTGTAATTATGTTGCATCTGTACCGTTCGCTGTGATTTATTCTCATTTGATAGAAATCTTTGTATAGAAGGGAGGCAAAATGTATCAAGGTTCCCCACATACAGAGTCGCTCATTTGATTTTCCTGTTTTTGAATAGGTATACCGGTCTCGGAAACCCCCACTGGTGTTTCCCCATTGGGGAGCTATTATCATCTTTTAAGCCTTTTCAAGGTGTTTTCTTCTTCCTCGGATCAGGGTCAGACCACAACCAGGAGCCGAGGTGCTCAGTGCTCAGATCTCTAATGTTCGGTGTTCCTGTTTCGCGGGTTGTCGTTAGATCTCCCAAGCGAAACCATGGATTCAATCTAGAGATTTTCGATTCTTTCCCGCTATTATCTCTGCCTATTTAACAAGTTCAGAAATGGCAAAAAGCATCGCTTTTTCGTTGGAGCAGAATTGCGAGAAGTAATACTTCACGCCAAAAATTCAAAGGACCGATATGATCCACATGATGGCTCCGTCGTGTGAGCATCACAGTGTGTTTGGCACATATCAAGCGCGTCTACTCCAACAGAGAAAAGTGCTGTGGGTTTGGCGATTGTGACACGATTGAGTTTACAAGCTCACAGTTTCCCGCATTTGCGATGGCATCTGTGACCTTCAAAGCATTGCTTTCCGAAACTCCGTTATTTTTCTGTTTTAGATGTATGTGTGATTATTTTTTTACACTCCGATCCGGATTTGAATTTCGATTCTGTAAAATCGCACGACTGAAAACAAGCTTTAAGGAAAATTCGACTACGCATTGGCCACAAATTGTGGACACCAGGTATGTAGTTCCACTGATAGGGAGCAGATGAACTCACTGATTCATTCATCCGCAAATTCGTTTCTCAAACTTTTTCCTGGATGAAGAAGAAAAAAATTCTTTGGAGTTTTTTCATCAGGAATCGCACGAGCTATCATTAAATTGTATCACAAGCCACCAAAACAAAGGGGAACTGCGTGTTGTATGAGACGGGCATAACATAGTATACAGCTCTAACACCACAGTCAGAAGAGCTATACTTACAATACATTGTGCTATACTATCCTGCTTTTCAATCTTAACACGATGGTATCTCTTTCATTCACTCTTTTTGCGCTACTTTCACCTACCATTGTAAACTCTCTTCCAGGATTTGGCAAACAAGATAATGATATTGTCCGTCGTCACTTGGAGGCAGGTACGGAATGTGTAACCTACCTACAAATCGTAGAATTTGTCGACAAAGATCACGAAGAATCATGGATCTGCCAATTTAGCCCCGAGGATGCCGCACGCTTCGGTGGAAGCCTGACGGTAAAAATTGATGGCCTTACCAGCGAAGAAATGAAAGAAGAAATGAAAGAAAGAAGAGCCGTTTCTGGGGGATCGGTTCTCCGTTTGGGATCTAACTCATACATAGAGGAACGGCAGAAAAGGGACAATATCTTTTTGAGCTCCGAGAGTTCATCGAAAGTACGGATTGACCGATCGTTTGAATCCTCGGGGAAATCGTTAGCGTCATCGCTTGCAATCTTGCACATTCCCTTGGACGATGACTTTGAAATAGAAATGATGGACGAGAACATAGACGTTCGCCACTACCGACATCGAAGGGCAAGAAGAGAACGGCGGCGCAACCTAGCCGAATCTAAGGGGACTCTCAACACTCTTGTTGTTCGAGTTGTAGATCGAGCCAATCGCAGCACTCGATTGAGTGGATTGCAGTTAGAGAATGACGTCTTCAAGGATGAACTTTGTCTCAAAAGCCAATACGAGGCTTGTTCTTACGGAAACCTAAGAATTCGACAAGCGACCGAGGGCGGAGGATCTATCAACGGGGTTATTGATGTTGCCGTCGATGTCATCGCGTCTCAATCATATGCGGAAAGTATTGGTAACGCAGCGAGAGCCGCAACCATTACTAGATTCGGAGGAATAGACCAGCTTCTGGACACGTTCGATCTAGTCTTGTTTTGTCAACCTCCGGGAACTACTTACAGATATTCTGGTGACGGTGATTGGATAGGTTATGCTTCTGTCAACGGCTGGGCATCGTATTATAACGATGTGTGGTGCCAGTCCGTCTCAACACAAATGCACGAGGTCGGACACAATCTTGGCCTCGATCATTCTGGCGTAGGATTTTCAGAGTACGAAGATAGCACAGGGATGATGGGATATTCTTTCATGCTGGACGACGCTCCAAGAATGTGTTTTAATGCCGCGAAGTCGTTTCAACTTGGATGGTATCCTGCTCAGATGGGAACCGTGGACCCACTTGCTCTCCCAGGTGGCTCACAAACATTCAAGTTAAATGGCGTTGCTGATTACGACCCAGATGGGATAAATGGAGATGGCCTCGTCACGCTACGCCTTGCGTACCAGGGCAATCAAATGAATGGTAAAGATTGGTACATCGGATACAACCATAAAGCTGGCATCAACAGCGGAACTCAAGAGGAATTCAACAGGGTAACGCTCCTTGAAAAAGACAATCCGAACGGTGACTTGGTAGGATTTAACGAATTCGGCAAATCGAAGCTTCTAGCTGCCTTGGATCAGGAAAGTCAGAACAGTTCTTATTCGTGGTACATCGGCAATACCCGGGTGACCCTTGATGTAATAAGCATCGATGGTAAAGATGCTTTCATCAGGCTCACGGGAGGTGTTGGACCAGAAGTATCTCCAACTCGGGAACCTATTTCAGCACCAGTTGTTACTCCCTCGAGAGTGCCTACGCCTATCGCTCCTAGTCGGGCACCTATCACAGCACCAATTTCCTCGCCATCACGAGTGCCTAGCTCTCCATCTCGAACACCGACTTTATTACCAATTAACACTCCCACACGAGCGCCCGAACAAGACCTCAATATCTGCACAGACTTACTACTAGACGTGACTACGGACGGGAAAGGCAATGAAGTCGGTTGGGAAATTTCCTCCAGTAGGAATGCATACTATTCACCCCCTAACAATTTTCAGTTTGTCAACAATGGTTTCTACTCTTGGCGTTTGTGCCTACCATTCGATGCGTGCTACAACCTCCAGTTCATTGACCTGGGTCAAGATGGAATCTGCTGTGAGTATGGCAATGGATTCTATCAGGGGATCCTGAACGACAATGAAATTTTTTACGATCCAGAATGGACTACGGGTTTTGAACAATACGAATTCTGCCTCGATACTGACGGAAAGATGGTCGTACCACCGACTATTTTGCAAACCGATTCGCCTAGTCCATCCCCTAGCATAGTTGCCAGTACGCCGCCTAGTGAGCTGCCAAGTGTTCTACCTAGCAATCTACCTAGCAATCTACCTAGCAATTCACCAAGTATTACGCCAAGCATCTTACCCAGTAAGTCTCCCAGTGCGTCACCTATTCTGGTAGCGAGCAAGGCGCCTAGCACGTCACCCAGTATGTTGTCATCAAGCACGTCATCACCGAGCACGTCGCCTAGTGTACCAAACACCGATGATACAACATGCGACTTGAGAGAGAGCCGTAGATCGAGATTTAGAATCATTACCAAGAGAGGAATACAACGGGCCAAGACCTGTGGTTGGCTAAATCGGACAAAGAAGGGACGAAAGCTTTTAATCTATTGCCAGAAACAAGTCGCGGAAAGACCAACTGTTGCAGACGTTTGTCCTGTAACTTGTGGCAAGATTTGTGATAATGATACCGATGATGACACAGCCAACTGCATCGACGACCCCGAATACCGTCGAAATGGCAGAGACAACCGAGGGTGCGATTGGGTTGCAGAACGTCCTAGATTCCGCTGCAGTTTGGACAATGGGGTAGTGAATGGTTGTCCAGCAACATGTGGCACCGTTGGTGTTGGAAAGTGTAGCATCGACAATACCGATACGGATGCAAATGGTGAATACTGCGTAGACGACCCAGAATACAAACGAAATGGGAAGGAGAACCGCAGCTGTGAATGGGTGGCAGGCAATCCCAAATTCCGATGCACATTGGACAGGGGAGTAGAGAATGCTTGCAGAGCTACCTGTGATCCGCAATGCAGCGGGGGTATATCACTATAGCAGAACTAAATTTTAAGCATCGACCGAAAAATCATAAGATGTTATAATAGTAAGGTAAATACTCTTTGATACTAAGATTTTTGATTTTGTGGGTTTCAATGTTGTGAGAAGAAAGAGTGGACCTCTCCTGCGATCCCCCGTTTCCCACATTTCCCCTAAAATAGGGAACCCGAAAAGCGACTATTAGTCATTGGGCGCCACGAGAATTTAACTCTTGCTCTGGTTCACTCGTAACAAACACGATTACGATCCACTTAAGCTCTGCTAAGATCCGTCGAGAATCGCCTACCACCAGTACTGATTCAACACACAACATCATCTCTTTCGCCTTTTGGGAAAGGTTTGTCACGACTGCAACAAAGACATTGAACAACCTCTCTCTGTTGTCGAGGAACTCAAACAAACACACACTCGCTAATCCTAATTTTTATAGAGTAGTATCTGAAAGGAATCATGTTTTCACAAGTTCAACGTCGATTACAGCTGCTGCCTTGGCTGGCGCTGCTGCTGCTCAGCAGCACAACGAGTGCCGGTCTCATTGAGGATTTGTACCCGGTTCCTGCCAACAGCAACCAACCGGGAGATGGTGGAAGCGACACGTACAGTCCCCTCAATTTTCGATCCGTCGCCTCCTTGGATATGGATATGCGATCCATCAACGGATTCCTCGCTTCCGATACACCCAGCGGACTCGAATCCGCCAAGAACATTTTTTCCAAGGGTGCCTTTTCTGATGCCTTTGCCAATCTACAAATTGTTGACCAAGACGAGTACTCGACATTCTCTATAACTCCGGGAGCAACCGTGGTGGGCAAGACGGCATCGGGAAATCTGATTACCGGGATTGCCAAATACGGCAAGTCCGAGACGCCCTTTGGTTCTACCAACGTCTTGAGGGTTCACTATCCAGACTATCCACCGGAACAGACCAAGGATGGATGCTTTGTCGGGGGGAATCTGGTTCCCCTCAAGAACGGATGTGCGTATATAATCCCATCAATTGTGGAATACTGTTTGATAGAGTCGTTGGAATTTTTGAATTCCTTCGATGATCTATAGACTGTGTATGATATATCCTATTGCTACATCCCTAGCTCTCGGGTGGATATGCTTCGTTTTCTCACTCCTTTCTATGATTTTTAATTGCGCTTGTGTCTCTTTGTCAAACTTTTTTTCGAAAACCTATGGATATTAATTTCGCACTCATGACGCCAACGAAAACGAAAATCAATGCTACCAATTGACGATCCCCTCTTCCAAAAATCAAATACGACAATACGCTATGATAAAATGTTCTTAAATAATACTTACACACACTTACATTCACACAGGCTTTGCTCCATCGGGTCGTATCACCATTACCCAGGGAAACGGGCTTTCCCTCGACTTTGATTATAAGTACGATCCCGACGTGGACAATGTCAACGGCCTTTCCCTGGCATCTCTCGATCGGTTGCGGGCTTCTCTCCAAAACACACCGACTTTCAACAAATTTATGCAATACTACGGAACGGATGCTATGTATTATGACCAGGAATGGATCACCGCGGCCTTTGAGGGACGAAAGACCCGTGGCTGGGGCCTAACCGATACCAACGGTGCCATGGACTTCAGTGTCCTCGGGATGGAGGGCCGTGGAGCCGCCATCCGTTGGGGTATCGTGACCCTCCAAACCTACCTCTTTATCATCAACAGCATCGAAGACGCCGTGGCGAACTGCGGAACGGAAGACCCAGACGATCAGAAATACATCATGAATCGATGGGACATGGCCGTCGCCGCCTATTCTGGATCGGAACCCATCTATTCCTCCACCAACATTGAAGACGGAGGATACTTTTTGTACACACTGGCCCAGATTGATTGCAAAAATTTTGGAACCTGCAACCCCGGAACCGGTGTGGCCAAGGTCAACCAGTACGCCTTCGAATCCTTCCGCAACGGAAGGGGTTGGTTGGAAACCGGGGACTGCCAGTCTGCCCAGGGGGCGGCGGAGAACCTCCGGGAGCTGCTGGTGGTCCCACTGGTCCAGGGAGTTCTGCGAACCTCCCACGCTCTGGACAAGCACGACAACACACAGGAGACTATTCAGGGACAGGCTGCGGCGTATGCAGCTTCCATTTTGCCACTCTTGAACGCCTGCAGTGCCGGAAACGCATTTATGATTTACGACGATCTCACACCGGGAAGGGCCACCGCCAGTTCCTTTGAGGTCATCAAGGATGCCCTGGAACGCGCTTATGAGTGTCTGGGAATCACCTGCCAGGATGTTGGAGGCTTGAGAACCCCACAAAATGATGGATACTTCCAAGGAGCCGAGCCCTGCGGGAACGCTTTTCTCGGGGACAGTACGGTATCCAGCGGGACCTCTCCGACAGAGTCAAATTATCCGCCAACCTTTGCCCCAATCAGCAACAATGGAGGTAGTCCAACCTTTGTTCCGCTCAGCGGCCAAGGTGCTGCCCAAGCCAATGCCAACAAGATCAAGTCCAATAACTCGATGAACCGACAAGAGGCCCTGACCATCGGTATCAGTGTGGGTCTGGGTGTCCTTGCGGCGCTGATTGCTTTGTGCGTCTATTGCTGCGATGCTGGCAAGAGCAAGGAATTCGACAGTGCTGCGCCCATCACCAAATCTGCGGTGGAAGCTTCACAGAGTGGTGTCGCAGAGGTGCCCGCCGAGGGGGTGAACGAGGGCAGCGAAGAGATTGCGGCCCAAACGGATGCCCAGGTTGTCTAAAACAAATAAGCTATTGGCAGCTTAGTTTTTTCTGTACAAGCATAAGAAATATAATTATTTATTAAATTGCCATCTATTTACGATGCTCAAAAACCTTGTATAACGCTAGCTCGAAAAGGTATATCTGTCATGCATTTATCGTATGTTTTCATGATTATTCTATCCAATTTGTGCAGACTCTGTGCCCATCCACGGTTGCATAATCCTGGTGAGACTATCATAATTTCATGGTCGAATTTGAAAAACGATTAACCAGAATAGCGATGACCAAATCAAAAAAATATGAAATTAATTCAACACCTAGGAGCGACTGCTCTCCATTGCATCCAGAACAACCCGCACTTCTCCCAGCATCCGTAGGACCTGCGTACGGAGCTCATCGACACCAACATCCTCGTGAATGCTGAGCTTGATGTAGGGATGATTGCTTTCATTTTCCCCCAGAACCTCGTCGAGTTCTTCCAGGGCTCCATCGACAACGCCCAAGTCGTACTTGGAGACCACATCTATCCAAGGCCGTCTCGGAAACCGTTTTCGAATCTCCCTGCGCAACTGAAGCTGGTCGGCAACGCTCGAGCACTTGTCGCCCGCCTGGCCCGATAGATCCATGACGTACATAACCGCTGTTGGCAAGTGTTTCATGGCCGCCAGCGTCAACTCTTCCATCTCGTTGCGCTTGTGTTCTTCGCCTTCGGGACGGACCAATATTCCGGGACTGTCCATCACCTGGCACAGCTGTGAAAAGGCGTAGCGGTTATCCTCTCGATTCTTTACGGTCATGAGACCCTCCCGTCGTCGCTTGGCCTTGCTCGATCGAGGATCCTCGTTTTTGGGTGGAACCACGGCGCGAGCGATTTCGTAGGAGACGCCAGCTTCTGGGGTTGCGGGGGAGCTCTCATTATCGTCATCACCAGCGAGCTCTTCCTCGCCACCGTTTTTGGTTTTGGAAGTGGAAGATTCTTCGGTTCCCTCCACAACGGACTGCCAAAAGACCTCGACGTGACCGAGAGTCATTCCACGTGTCGTGAAAGGATAATTGTTTACCTCCGGGGTGGCCGAAGAAATCGAACGGACAATGCTCGACTTGCCAACATTTGGGGCGCCAACCTGTTTATGATCATAAAACAAAATCAAACAAGAGTTAGATTACAGCTATGCATTTGGATGACACCGTGCTTTAATAATGGATATGACACGACGACATACCAACACCACCGCCGGCGCATCCAGGGCCACCGCGGGGGCACTCCGTAAGGACCGCTGCAGGTCAACCATTCCCTCGACGGGTTGAAAAGCAAAGGTATCAAAGAGATCCAAAAGAGCCTTGAAGCCCTCCTCTTTGGCAAGATTGGCCTCTTTGGCCGTTTCGGCGTGTTTGCATTTGTAGATCCATTCCTTCCCACTCTCGAGTATCATCTTGCGGGCTTCGTGAATCTCTTCCAGCAAGACCTCGAGGGTCAAACCATCCTTCTTGATACGGGCTCGGACCGTCAAATCCGCTACCGTAGCCTCAAAGGGATGCAACCGCCGGAGTTCCCTGCGGTATCCATCCACAATATCTCGGAGGGGAATACAGAGCTGTTGCATCAGCGTGTTGATAGTTTCTGTACCGTGTTTTCGGGCACGATTGCGAATATTCTTTACCTTTTCGTCGGCCTTGGTCCAGCCCGCAACCTTGCTAGCCCGGTCGGAGAGTTCCTTCGGGCCCTTGACCACCGGTAAACGCCGTAATCCTCCCGTAGTATTCATTTGCTGCGCGGCTCCACCATTCTTCTTTCCATTGCCTTTCTTTGCTGCAGTTTGGGATGTAGCAGTATCACTGCTTGCAGTATCACTGCTTCTAGCAGTTGAAAACAATATCGATGTATGTTTCGACAATACTGAGGATCGAGATCCCGGTCTTTTGGGCAGGGAAGCAACCAATAAGTGAGATGCTGTTCGGCGATACTCACCATAGTTATTGGATTTCAGAGTTCTCGTTAGTGTTCTCGATTTCATGGAATGGTGCTGCATGGAAAACGCTTTAGCGAATGTCGTTATCGCTCTTTGTTTTCCAATAACACGTGAACTCAACATTGTTGGATGCCGCAAAAAAGTCACCGCAATCGTAGCGAGTCCAACAAAAAGAAGAATTTTGCGAAGAATATTGGTGGACACTGAAACACGATTTTTTCTACATGTACAAAAATATAGGATGCCCATCTCTGTAGCCAATGCCTTGATGCTCTTGCTCTGCAATATGCGTTATTCTATTTGGTGCGTTTGTGGTCTTTATAAACGCCAGCCAATGACTGCTATCTTGTCGCGTCTTTCCTTTCCTCTTCTTTCCGTTTCTTCCCTGTTTTCTCGTGTCTTCCAAACTACCTGCTTTACAAAATAAGCTTTTGTATACTATTATAACTCTGGTGTTTTCGTCAACTCAACAGATCTAATAAATGGATTAGTTCACAACTATTCCTATTTAATCGAAGGATTTATTCTGCCAACCACTTCCAAGGAAGTTTCTTTTTTAATTTCGTTCGATCTGTTGATGGATTTTGTGTGTTTTGTGTTTTCTCTCGTCTCTCGCAGCCATTCATATCGATCGCGACAAAAAATTCGTATTTTTCGAAACTCATCTCACTCTACCTCTAACCATAGTTATCTCCGATTCTGACGGGAAGCCACATCCTCATGCTTCTGAGTCCCCCCCCCCCCCAACCCACCAAACGGCCCCTTTGGTCGGCGCCCCTGCGGGCTGGCAGTTGAGGGGCAGCAGCCCAGGAGTTATGGGGGGAGGGGAAGGGGGGGGGGGCTGGGGGGGCCCCCCCCGGGGGC
>Ga0163111_10003285_pt1 | contig 10408 bp, 6 predicted proteins | sample CRUFie1St18metaG_FD_109645 | JGI IMG/M metagenome (GOLD analysis project Ga0163111, IMG submission 109645) | Marine microbial communities from the Costa Rica Dome - CRUD Field 142mm St18 metaG | ecosystem: Environmental > Aquatic > Marine > Oceanic > Photic zone | place: Costa Rica: the Eastern... | reverse complement strand
GTTTGATAGATTAAAGTTAATTGTATCACCAACATACACAACTATTCCAACATCATTACCACTTACAGCACCATTTCTATCAGTTCCATTAAGTGTATAATACGAAGATGATGGTGCAGTTGTTGTGATATTAAATGTTGCTGCGGGAGTTCCACTACCACTACCAGCATCCCAACTCATGTCATTGTAAATACCAGTCTCTTTCAAATATTTTTTAGCAGTTCCTTGTGTAAACCTCTCTTTACCAGTAGCTAAACATGCTAACACACCTGCTACTTGTGGTGATGCCATACTAGTTCCTTGGATAGGATAGAAATAATTTGGTGCTCCACCATACTTATTATCTGCAAGTCCAGAACTATCGTAAGCGGAAAGAATATTATTACCAGGTGCAAATATTTCAACAACGGGTCCGAAGTTAGAGTAAGTAGATCTCCTAAAATCATGTCTATTACCAAGAGCTCCAACTGCAATTACGTTTTGAGAATTGCCTGGAGATGATCCTCTATTGTAATAAACTGTTCCTAATCCTGAAATTGATACTCTATTATAGTAATCAACATCACCATCATAGACACAATGAAAATTATTATTACCTGCTGCTGCGATAATTACAACACCTTCTGAGATAGCATCTTCTACATCAGCTTTAATTGCTGTGTAATCAGAATTAATTTTCATTTTGTTAGGTGCAAAACCAAAGTCTGCCTCTAGTCCTGCCCAATCCCAACCAGAAGGATTAGGATTTGAAGAATCGTAAAGTGTTCCTCTATAAATTACATAACTTATATCAGAAAGATCTAGTGATGCTTTCTCTAATATATCAGCAAGATTATAACTATAACTCCAACTATGATTTGTGATAGTTGGGTTTTTAATACCAGTATCAGGATTGACTGCCTTGTTTCTATGGAAAGCTCTTAAGTAATCAAAGATTAATAAACCTGGTACAGGTGTTCCTGTGTTTGCAGTGTTACCAAGGACTTGCATACTATAAATGTTTGCTTCTCTTGCCCATCCATAGTGTTGTCCTGCTACTGTTCCAGCAACGTGTGTGCCATGACTCTCTGTATTAGTAGCATTATCAAAATAGTTTGGATATGATCCTGTAGGTACTGTTATACCATCATCATCAATTGATGATACAAGAGTATTTAATTGACCATACCAATCATATTGAATAAATCTTGTCTGACCTGTGGTAGGACTGAACCATTCCTGACAATCATAAGATACTGGATCATCACAGATAACTACATCAACGTGCTTGCCATCATTAAAAATATTTACAGTGTCAGTTACTTGTTCATAAGTTCCACCTTGACTGATAAGACCAAACTGACTCTTTCCTCTTTGTACAGTGTTTCCACCGCAATGAATTTGTCCCCACTGTCTATCATTAGAGGATACAGTAGGTGATCCTTGTGTATCTCCTTTCCAAAAATTTCCAGTAATAGAATAATCATTATAGTTGATTATGTCTCTACCCATCACCATGCCAAGTTCTTCTGGTGGTAATTGTACATCCCAAACTCTAGGATCTTGGCGTATTTTTTCTGCCTGTTCTTCAGTCATCTTATAGTGAGTGTTCCTACTCATAGGACGCTTCATCACTAGATGGAATTCACTCATCTCATTGTAAAACTGCTCTAGATCCTCATGTTTGTAGAGCGTTACGATGTAGACTTTTTCTTCCATATCAAGCCTCTAGTTGAAGATAAGTAAGAGTTACCTGTACGTTTGCAGTTGATCCACTTTTATTCACAACCTTAGCATATGTTGTTGCTATAGCAGAGGAATTAAAACAAATTGTTCCAGGAGTAATTAGTTGTGTGACTGCTCCAGTAGTAATAACTTCCGATAAAACTCCAGAACCAGGTGTAGGATCAGTAGTTTCAACTCTACCAGCATCAGCAGTTCTGCTATTTGTGTCAGTATATAATGTCACCCATGCAGCATGTGATGTTTGAATACTATACAAAACAAATCCTTTAGCAGTTGAAATAGATACATCTGCTGAAGCACCAGCAGCAATAGATTGTGTTACAGATGCTGTTTTTCTAGATTGCAGTCCTGTTGATGCTACTGGACCCCAGTTTACACCACCAGATCCATTGCTAATCAGTGCCTCACCACTATTACCATTACTAGTTGGGTAAGTCAAACCACCTGCAGTAAGAGAACCACCAATGGTAGTATTACCATTTCCACCTTCGTTGAATGATACATCACCATTAGTAAAGAAGTATGCATGGGTGTGCAGTCTGATGTTACCAGCGCCACCCTCAATATAAAGATTATCTGCTACACCTTTGAGAGCAACCTTTGGATCTCCATTGTTATTATAAAATTGAATCTGACTATAAGTACCTTTATCTTCTATGTCTAATTTTCCAACAGTATTTCCACCTTTATCAACCGTAAGTTTTCCAACAGAAACATCATTAGTTGTAGAAGCACCTCTACCAGTTACGGTAGCAAGAGTATCTGCTTCTGCTGTTAAGTAACTAGAAAGATCTGGAGGAGTGTAACTAAAAACACCACTGTTATTGTTGTAAGAAAGAGCTGCAGATCCAGCAGCATTCTGGGTGACACTGAACAGAGTTCTGTCAGTTGCACTAGCACCAGCTCCTGCTGCTTCCCACGACGATCCATTCCAAGCGTAAATAATACCCGCTACGTTATAAGTATATGAACCGTCAGTTGCCTGCCCTGCTGTTGAGGGAAAATTAATTGCCATTTCTTAAGATGCTCCTTCCGTAGTATTTAGAATTACCAAGTTGCAAGTGCTGCTCTCTTCCAAGTATTGTTAGAGATACAGATATAAACATAGTTAGAATCATATCTAATGTCACCAGGAGTTCCAGTGTCTGTAGCAGATGATGGAGCAGACGCTGATGCAATTCTATCTTGTGTTAGTGGTGGATTGGTATCAACCCATTGTGTTGTATCAACGTCTTGATAGTAAATCTTAAGGCGACCACTGTCACTCTCCCACCATAGATCACCAGCAGTTGCAGCAGGTGGTGTATCAGAGATAGTAACACTAGCACCACCACCGCCGCCAGTAGGAGCTGCAGGAGCCCAGTTAGAACCATTCCAAGTTAGAACATCATTTGTACTAGGAGCAGTAGCGGATACATCTGCAAGATCACCAAGAGCAGATCCAGTGTCTAGTAACTGTGTCCATGCACCTGCGTGTGCAAAATATCCATGACCTTCAGCATGAACATGAGCAAACATACCATGATAAGTAGTTGGATTAACAGCGTTGAGTGCTGTTAGATCGGCAAAATTATTAGAATAATAAATTTTACCAGTAGTTGTAATATCAGTGGTAGTTGATGCACCTCTACCAGTTACACTCGCAAGAGTATCTGCCTCTGCTGTTAGATATCCAGCAGATCCATGGTCGCCCCAGTTATACGAGGTGTTCCAGTTAGTAATGTTTGTTGCTGTAATACCACCAGCAGGAGAAGCAGTAAATACAGGATCAGTTTCTGTGTAACTAGTTAAATATGCAGGAGTCCAGTTTTCCCATCTAGCATTACCAACATTATACTTTAATAATTGTCCATCTTGTAAAGTTGCAATGTTAACATCACTATGACTACCGATAGATCCTATTGATGTCAGGTAACCAGCAACGGCGTGATCTCCCCAACCGTATGCGGTATTCCAGTTTGTAATATTCTGCTGTAAAATACTATTAGCAGGCGATGCCGTAAAGATAGGATCAGTTTCCGAGGACGTGAACTGGAATCTTCCCAGAACTTTCCAGGTTGTTCCATCGTAAGTCCACGTTACACCACCAAATGTATACGTGTCATTAATATTCGGTGATGCAGGAAAATCTAATGCCATTTCTAGACGATACTACTCTTCTTTTGTATTTAGTTATCTGTTGTAGTAACCTCTTGGGAATAGCAATCCACGATGAGGTCTTCTTCCTGTGAGAAGACCTCTTTCAGATTTTCTAGATCCTGCAGCAGGAACTGTAAGATCATCAATATTAAAATTGGTTGGAGCATCAGCAGTGCTACTTACTCTAGCAATAGAAGAATATGTAGGAGAAATAAATGCTGTAGCAGTTGTTTCTTTGCCGTATTTTGTTTGATCTATACCTGTCGCAGCAGTAGTTACTGTTCCATAATCAGATAGTGTGATGTTTGCCATTAGGTTGTCCTCGCCATGAATAGCATTCCAATTGTGGAATTGTTGTTTACATTGTCAAGTCCATTTTGTTGTGATTCATATGAAGCTTCAATAATTTCATAAATTTCAGATCCACTAACGGTTATAGTGTCTCCAGTTCTAAATGCCACTAGACCAGGAGTTGTTGCTACTTGTAGCATGACAAAATCATCTGGTAAGTAATAAGGACATGGTAGAAGTTTGTTTGAAATTGGAAGACCTTTAATTGGTTTGTAATAATCAGCAGAAGCACTTATTGAATTTCCAGCGTATTGATCATAAGAGCTGTTTCTATAGTATGTTACTATATCTTCTGTTCTGTCATTAGCAGTGTCAATATTACATACAAATCTGGTAATTATTCTAACGCTATTAGCATCATTACCATCTCTTAAGTAACCATAACTTGCTGCTCTACATTTAGTAGAACCAAGAATGTTTGCTGGTTCTCTAAAATCTCTATAGCTTTCATAACCAGTGTCACCATATGTAAAACTAACTTCTCTTGTTGATGTATTAATTGAGGTTAAAGAATCTTGGTATACATGGTCTAAATCATATACACCAGCACCAAATCCAGAACCCTTCGCCAAAGTAAATGTTGCGTATGGTTGAATGATTCCATTGATTACTTGAGCAAATTGAATGATAGCAAAGTTAGTATCCTGAGGAGCTTGTGCTCTGTAGACTCTAATCTGTAGAGGATATGCTGTTGGAGTTGCGTTGGATGCATAGTTAAAAATTCTGAAGTCAACATCATTACAACTTCTCCTAATTTTTTCAAAACCACTAGAATAATCTAATCCGATTTCACCCTCATAAATTCCAAAGTGAGTAGACTCAGATGTTGTATTGAGGTAATTAATTCCAGCACGATTTAAGTAATCAAAATTACTACCACTAGTAACACATAATTGATAATCATTACCTGGATCAAATCCAAAACCATAATATGTTGTGCCATATGCCTTAGCAGCATCATGCTCTACTCTAGCAACACCATAATATCCTTGAGGATGTTTTTGCCAGAAATTAGATCCAGCACCAAGATTTGTTACACCAATAGAAGCAATACCATCAGCAGCACCATTTGACGTTTCATCAGTATTAATACCAAACACTAAATCGTTTGCTGGTGATGCTCCACCAATCGCAGTTCCTGGGATAGTGAATGAATCACCATCAGTCCAACCAAATCCAATACTATTAATAGTAACACCAACAAGATAAGGGTTATGATACCACCTATTTCCTCTATAAATTCTTAGTTTTAATTCAGATCTACCACCATTAGCAGGCACTGTATACTTCCAATAAGGATTGTAGGAAGAGGTGTTATTGTTACTAACATATGGTTCTAAAATAATCTCCCCCTTCATAGAAGGGTTTGTATCATTAGCATAAATGTATTTTACAATTCCAAGATCACCAGTAGAAGTTCCTGCTCCTTCACTTACCCATCTATTAGGACGCAATACCTCATCTTCAGTCTGTCTGTATCCCTCAGTGTCCCATTCTGTTGAAGTAGTTCCTTGTCCTATTGGTTCAGCTTGAAAATTATTTTCATATCTAGTTAAGAGATTTGCAGCATCATATGAATCATTATTGTAGATAAGATTAAAAGTTCCACCAGCACCAGAAGCGCCAGTGCTATCAAAATTTATTTGGTCTCCTTGTTTTAGATTAATTGTGTAATTATCATAAGCAGCATCATCTGCTCTCTGGAAATAATATCCAGTTGTAGTTGCTGGACTAATATCAATAGCAACTCCATTACCAGCATCCGTAGCGTTAGCTGCTATCTTAAAATTATTATCATCAACTCTAATAGCATAGTAAATTGTATCTGCAGACAATCCACCAATAACTTTATTAGCATCGGGAGATGAAATTCCAGCAGCATAATGTAAAGCATCACCTGTCTGAATCCCATGCCTTAACATGTATACAGTATCAGCAGCATCATCAACATTTGTTCCATTGATTCTCCACTCTTCCAACATTCTGTAAGCACTTGTACCATTATTGGTTACAATAAAGTATCTGTTTTTCCATTGGTTAATAGTTACAGCACCACCACCAGCATGTTCCCAATTATTGATATGGACGTTTCCACCATTAATCCATTGATTTTCAGTTCCTTCTGTGTATCCTGAATTGGTCCACCCTGGTGCTTTAACCATGCATGGAACACCTGATGCTGCTGTTCCATTGTTCCAACCTAGGTTGGCAAACACAGTCTCTAGAGCATCAACTACATCGGTTTTAGTCCAACCAGTGTTGCCGTTATTAACGTCAACGATTGACTTTAAAATTGCCATCTTTATTATTCTCCTATTTGTAGTGCTGTTAGAGTGACTGTAATTGTGGTTGCTGAGCCACTTCTATTAGTGACTGCTACATAAATGGTGTCCGTTCTTGGACTAGCGTTATTGAATCCCATAATGCCAGGGGTGATTAGGATTGACTCTGCTCCAGACGTTCTCACTTCAGCAATAACGCCGCTACCTGGAGTAGGATCTTGTCCTTCACTTCTTGTATCATCAGCATGTCTTGACGAATCATCTACATAAACTCGGACCCATGCCTCAGCATCAGTAGTAATCTTAAATAACGAATAGGCTTTGTAACCTGTAATATTTAGTGTTGCTGATGCGTCATCAGCAATAGATGATGTGGTTCCAGAAAGATCTTGAATCTGAGGAACAGTAGAACCACCAGTGGCAGTTAAAACACCATTACCATCAATAGAAAGACCAGAACCAACCTTGACACCACCGAGTGTTGTAGCATCTGCTGTTGGTAGAGTGTATGATCCAGGGTTGGCACTAAGAACACCATTACCATCAATACTTAGATTGGCACCCACCTTAATACCACCGAGTGTTGTAGCATCTGCAGTAGGCAGAGTATACGCTGATGGAATAGATGGTTTATTAAGGATTTGTCCTAGTCCAGATGTAGCATCCCAGTCTGGTTGAACTGGTGCTGTACTACCAAGAGTAATTCTGTTGTTAGGACCATCCCAAGTTACTGTTGTACCACCACTACCAGTAATCTCAATGTCATCATCATTATTATTAGCATCGCGAAGAGTAAGGATAGCATTGTTGCTATTAGTATTTGATCCTAGTAAATCATAGGTGGTTCCACCACCACCTCCTCCGCCACCAGTAGCAGAAGCACTGATAGCATTGTTGACATCATCATATGTAAAAGTGATATTTGTATGTGTGCCATTAGCAAACATTGCAGCGACAGTATCCTGTGCTTTCTCATCAGTATAAAACTGAGAAGAAATATTAGGTGCTCTAAATGTAATTGTATTTGCATCCGTATTTTCTACGGTCAATCCATCGGCACCAGCAAAAGTAATCTCATCTAAAACTCCTCCACTATCAGTTAGTCTGAATGTGGCGTTAGCACCAGCTCCTGCTTCAGAAGAAATGCCATATGTGGTGTCAGTTACATCATTGTTAAATGTAATTTCATTATTGGACTTGACAACTGATAGTCCTGTTCCCGCTACAAGTGTTACATCACTGGTAACACCCTGAGAATCAGACAACCTAATAGTTTTCTTTGCAGCATCTCCACCAATATCATTGATAGCACTAACAGAATATGTTAACTGTGTATTAGCAAGTAGTGTAGAAAAATCAGATGTTGTTGAACTGTTAGTAGTGACGACTCTTTGACTGGTCCAACTTACAGAGTTGGAGTAATACATCGCACCCGTTGCTTGAGAGTAAGCGAATGCACCCTCATTAATATTTGCTCCAGGGAAGAATGCTACACTAGCATATACATTGTCAAACGGATCACCAATAGGTGAAGCGTCTACCCACTGATTAGTATCAGTATCAGAATAGTAAATCTTAAGTGTTCCTTCATCAGACTTCCACCACATATCACCTGATTGTGGATTACTTGGTGCTGCATCTTGAACAAGAACTTGGGCAGTGGTGCTAACACCAGCATTTACCCACTGACTTCCATTATATCTTAATACTTCGTTTGTAGTAGGAGAACTAATTACAACATCAGAAAGACCATCCAAAGGTCCAGGGGAAGTTAGATACCCAGCATCATTTGTAAGATCAGATACTGCAGTTGGTAGATTATAATATGTGCTTCCGTCGTTAGTAAATTTCCACTTGTCAGCAACTTCATCCCAACGAATATCTACATCAGTATCACTACCTCTGTCATTTCTAATGATGGCATTTAATACACCAGATGCCTGGTTCTCATTGATAACAATCTCATTATTTGTTACGTTCAGAGTAGTAACATTATTTTGAGTGGTTGTTCCAAGAACATTTAAGTTTCCACTAACAGTTACGTTGAGGAAAGTACATGCCGTACTGGTTGTAGCACCTCTAGCAGTTACAGTAGCAAGAGTATCAGTTTCTGTGTAAGAAGTTAGGTAACTAGGTGTAATGTTAGTCCAGTTACTACCGTTGTATTGTAGTAGTTGACCATTGGTAGGACCAGAAATAGAAACATCACTAAGTCCATCAATGGATGATGATGTGAGATTTGTCAGGTAACCAGCAGCACCATGATCTCCCCAGGTGTATGCTGTATTCCAGTTAGATACTAACTGAGTGGTTACACCAGCAGCTGCTGAAGCACTAAAGATTGGATCGGTTTCTGTGTATGATGTGAGGTATCCTTGAGCAGCATGATTGCCCCAACCATAAGCATCATTCCAATTGGTAATTTGTTGCAGTGAAATACTGCCAGCAGGAGAAGCAGTGAATACAGGATCAGTTTCTGTATATGTTGTAAGATATCCTGCTTGACTATGATCTCCCCAAGAATATGCCGTGCTCCAATCAGTTCTATTTTGATTGGTAATTTGATAGGCAGGTGATGCTAGGAAAATAGGGTCAGTCTCTGTATATGATGTTAGATAAGCAGAGAGATCTGGTGGAGTAAATGTAAATTCACCATTAGCAGCATTATATGTAAGAGTAGATCCACCAGGAGCAGTTAAAGTTACACTGGGTTGTTGTGGAACAACTGGTTTATTAAGAATTCTAGTAACACCACCAGATGCATTCCAGTCTGATGGAACTTGTGCTGAAGGGATGGTAGGTTTATTACTGAGATTATTATAATCTCCATTAAAAGGAGTAGTCCAGGAAATAGAAGATCCAGTAGAGGTCAGAACCTGTCCAGAAGATCCAGCAATACCTGCTGCCTGAATTGGTTTACCAACGGGGATATTAAGACCTTCTTTAATCTCAATAGGAGCATCATCCCCATAATTAGCGATTTGATTCGCAAGTAATTTTGACATACCTCTAGTCCTGAAGACGGTTATACTAAGCTAGAAGTATTTATTAAAGCGGACGATCGGACTTGAACCGACGACATTTAGCTTGGAAGGCTAACGTTCTACCACTGAACTACACCCGCAAAAAAGGGGGAGGTCAATCCCCAAGGCACATGCACGCCACCTGTTTTAGTTTAGATGCAAAACAGGAAATCATCCACACGGAAGGGGTCAAATTGGATCCACCACTTATTCTTTGACTGGAAATAAGAAACCAGGCGGGAGAGAGATCCCATCCGCACCAGGGTAAGTTTAATGTCATTCCAAGACACAGGGGTCAAAAGACCATCCCGACCAGGGCAAGTTTATAGTCTATCCGAGACTAGTCATAACGATATTCCTGACTTTTGTAGTCACCAAAATCAATGATATCATTACCAAAACTATCAGGAATATTAACTGTTCCTGCTGCAAAGGTAATATTATCTAGTGCATCTAAATCACCACCAACGCGGTCGGTTTTTAGATAATCAGATGACAAATTGAAATTGTAGTTAACTTTTGGGTTAACTTTTTTATTCAAATCACTGACTGCTTGATACTGAGTAAACAATTCAGAAAGAAATTCTTCATCGCCCTCAGCAAGAGCGTTAATCAGTGCTTGACGGAGTGCTTCTTCAGCAGCTTGGACTTGTGATTTTACGCTCATAATAACCTCAGTTGTATTTACGATAGGCACCCACTTCAGGGTCTGGGTCTAACCACTTGGTGTATTCAAAGTCCTCCAAAGCATAGTCCAGTTGAACTGAATTGTCAAGGAGGTACATATCAGAGTAACGCTTGGTCCAGTCGTTGTACTTCTGGATGCGATAGTCTGGCATACCGTTGATCTCTAGCGTACCGCACTGGACGTAGCGGTAAGGATAGCGT
>Ga0163111_10003281_pt1 | contig 10413 bp, 7 predicted proteins | sample CRUFie1St18metaG_FD_109645 | JGI IMG/M metagenome (GOLD analysis project Ga0163111, IMG submission 109645) | Marine microbial communities from the Costa Rica Dome - CRUD Field 142mm St18 metaG | ecosystem: Environmental > Aquatic > Marine > Oceanic > Photic zone | place: Costa Rica: the Eastern... | reverse complement strand
GGTGCACTCCGGGCCGACGGCAACCACCTCACCCGCCACCTCGAGACCAGGTATCGGTGAGGCGTCCTCGGGAGGTGGGTACAGGCCGAGTCGTTGCAGCATATCGGCGCGATTGACACCCGCATGACGCACTGTAACCAGCACTTCGCCCACGCCTGGCGATGGGGCTGAATCGGTGACGACATCCGCTGTCTCCGGTGTCGTGAAGGCGATGAAGTCTCTATTCATTCTCTGGGTCTACCTGCTGTGTTGAGAAGCACTGTGGGGTGTCACTGACAATGGGGTGTCGCTAGACTACCCGAACAAGGGGTGTCTGGGAGCTTTCATCATGTTGCGTTCGATGCCGGTCAGGCGATTAAAGCGTGGTTTCAAATTGGGACTTATCAAGCTGCTGATTGGGAATAAAGCGGCGGGTATTCATCTTTCCTATGTCGGTCAGGGGTCTGCGCGAGATTTATGCCGACGTGTTGCGGACATAGGCCATACCGATGTGCTGGTCGTGACAGATAAGGCCCTGAAAGAGCTTGGCTTGGCAGAGCGGGCGTTGAGCGGTCTGGTAGAAGCCGGAGTGAATCTTCATTGGTATGCGGGCGTCGATCCTGACCCTACCTTTGCGCACGTCACCGAGGGCCGAGAGGTGCTTAGGTCGGCAGGCTGCACAGCCATTGTGGCGGTCGGTGGTGGCTCTTCGATGGACGCGGCAAAAATAATTGCCTGCACGCGTTCGAGTGATGAGTCACCGGAAAAGTGGGTGGGTTTGAACAAGATTCCGGACGACATTCTTCCGGTCTATGCGATTCCTACGACATCCGGCACCGGCAGTGAAGCCACTATGGGTGCTGTGATTAAAGACCCCGCAGAGCAACTCAAGCACATAATAGTGGGCGACGGATTGCTACCTCAGGCGGTGGCACTGGACCCTGATTTACTGCTTGGATTACCCGCGCCGGTGACGGCTGCTACCGGCATCGATGCGCTGACTCATGGTATCGAGGCTTTCATCTGCATCTGGGACCGCGGCACCCGAAAGGAAAATGGCCGCCTGGCGGTGCAGGGTGTCTTCCGCTGGCTCCAGCAGGCGGTCGATCACCCCGAAGATCTTGAGGCTCGTCAGGGAATGGCGGTTGCCGCTTATCATGCGGGTATTGCCATTAATCAGGTGGGTGTCGGCAATGTTCACGCGATCGCGCACCAGCTCGGCGCTCGCTATGGCATTCCACACGGTCAAGCCAATGCGTTGGCACTGCCGCATGTGCTGCGGGCTTGTTTGGCCGAGGCTGAGACAGCACTTGCAGAGCTTGCGGTGGTCACCAAGGTGTCGGATGACGCGTCGCCGGCGGCGCGTGCCCAAGCTTTTGTTGACGCCGTGATCGAACTCATCGCCTCAGCGGGCATCGCCTCCACGGATCCGCGTATCCAATCAGGCGACTGGACCGCTGTTGCACATGCGGCGATGGATGAAAGTGATGGTTACGTCTCGCCCAGATTGCTGACGGAAGCAGAGATAATGGACACCTTAGAGCAGATTACGGCGCGCTGATTTGGTCTATCCAATTTATCGCCAGCGACATAAACCGTTCATGCCCGAGGGTTGGCCCCTCGGAGCATGGGAATCCATGCGCCTCTTCTGTGAAGTGCGCGTGCTCTACCTTAACGCCCGCTGAGGATAATTTTTTAGAGAGTCTTCTGCCATCATCCCGGAGAGGATCTCTCTCAGCGGTCACGACTAGTGAGCGAGGAAATCCGTTGAACGTGGTGCGCCGCCCAGGGAACATGATTTCTATTGATGGATCCGCCGGCGCCAGTCCATTCAGGTAGATATCAGTAAACCAGCGCATGATTGGCGTCGTTAGCGGCCCGCTGTTCGCATGCTCAGTATATGAGCGCATGCCAGCATGGTAGTGCTGGGTCGCAGGATAAATCATCAGGCAGCCTCTCAAACGAGGTTCATCGGGCATTCTTGCTGCCGTCGCGAGAGTAAGATTGCCGCCGGCACTGTCCCCGGCCAACACAACCTCACCATTATTGGGAGCCAGCGCGTTGAGGTTGTCGATAATCCAACGCGACGCCTCCATGGCGTCGTTGTGAGCGGCAGGAAAAGGATGTTCCGGTGCCAGACGATAGGCTACCGACATGAGCGAGCACTTTGTCCGTGATGCCAGTAGCAGGCAAAAAGGGTGATGGGTCTCCAAGTCGCCAATGGTCCAACCGCCGCCATGAAAATAAATGATGAGGGGCCGATTGGATGATCCGTGATACATCCGGGCTGCAACTGGGCACTCTGGCAGAGGTAATTGAAGAGAACTTGTATTGATTTCGGGGAGATCGGTATTTTCCCAGGCGAGTCGATTTATACGCCGGTAGTACCAGCGGAATGCGGCAACCTTAAGAGCATTTAAGCGTTTTTTCACTGCATCTAGTCTGCGTCTATGTACCGGGCTTCAGGATCGGATTGGTATTCATATCGACCGTCGCCATTGACATGGCGTCCGATATTGCCCCTATGCCAGAGATAATTCAGGTGCGCGACGGTCTCGCCTGTTGCCATCTGAATCTCGTCGTCACCGATCTCGCGTCCGAACATGCAATGGAAGCAGTCTGGCAACACTTTGGGTTCCATCAGGAGGTCATAGAGGTTCGCCAGGGCGAGGCGATGGCTGTCAATGATCTGATTGAGCCTGACCCGCACGCCCGTAAACGCCGCTTGATGCGCGGGTAGCACCAACAAATCCTCGGGCAACATACCCAGCAGTCGTGTACTCGAGGCCAGCCATGCTTCTAGAGGGTTCCCATCGGGCTCGGTGGGGAACACTGACACATTGGGCGTGATGCGCGGCAGGATTTGGTCGCCGGCTATGACCAGTTGCAGTGCAGGGCAGTAGAGGCAGGCATGTTCTGGGGAGTGGCCTTGCCCGGTGACAATTTGCCAATACCGGCCTCCGATAGACAATGTCTGACGGTCGCTCAGCCGCTGATAGTTGTGGGGGAGCGGCGTAGCGAATTGGCCAAAACTGCCAAAGCGCTCCCGGTAGTTATTCAACTGTGCGTCGGAAAATCCGGTGCGGTGGTAAAAGGTGGTCGCCGCCTCAGGCGCTTGCTCGCCGGTGTAGCCCATGATGAGACTGCCGGTGAGAAACTCGGCCTGCGTCATATGTAGATCGCAGTTGAATCGCTCACAGAGCCAGCCTGCAAGGCCAATATGATCTGGATGCATGTGTGTGCAGATGACGCGCTTCACTGGCTTACCGGCCATGAAGCCGTCAAACAGATGTTCCCACTGTGCCTTGGCCGAGTCGAGGTTGAGGCAGGTGTCAACGATGGTCCAACCATCGCCATCTTCAAGCAGCCACAAGTTGATGTGATTCAGCGGCCCGGGCATAGAAAACCGGACCCACCAGACCCCGGGAGCCACCTCAAAAGGTTCATCGCCCGGGTGCTCCAGTCTGCCCCACGGGTACAAGAGTCCGCGGTATTGTTCGTCGACACGTTGCAGTGACATAGACCCTCACTTGGTGATGCAGAAGTGTGCGCGCCAGCGGCCGCGCTGTCCAGAAAGCTCTCCCCATGGGGTTACTGACAGCAACCGCATCGGGTGTGATACTCATTGCAGCTAGTTGGTTCGCGGCGCGCAGTCCCCACGATCGCACGTCGCCACAGCGGCGCCAGATCCGATTGCGCCGCATTTAGTTGCGCCAGATGTTGATTACGTATCGGCGCGAAGACCTTACGACAGGGCATATTGCTCAGAGGAAAGCACCATGACCGCGACGCTCGATACGCAAGCACTCAAGAGGCTGGACCAGGCGCATCATTTGCACCCCTTTACCGACTTTGAGGACTATGCGCAGCACGGTGGGCGTATCGTGAGCCGCGCCGAGCACATCTATATCTATGATTCTGACGGCAACAAAATTCAGGACGGCATGTCGGGGTTATGGTGCTGCAACCTTGGGTACAGTCAGGACCGGATTAAGCAGGCCGTTGCGGAACAGCTCGCTGAGCTGCCTTTCTATAACAATTTCTTTAGATGCTCGAACCAGCCAGCCACGGAACTGGCCGCAAGGCTGTGCGAGGTCACCCCAGAGCGTTTCCAGCATGTCTTCTTCACAAATTCTGGCTCTGAGGCCAACGACACCCAGATCAAGTTCGTGCACCGCTACTTTGACTTGCTGGGCAAACCCGATAAGAAACTAATCATCAGCAGGCACAATGCATACCACGGCAGCACCATTGGTGCGTCGTCGCTGGGCGGCATGTCGGCGATGCATAAGCAAACCATGGGCCTCGACTATGTTCACCACATTCAGCAACCACATTGGTTTGAAGAGGGTGCCGGTTTAGATCCAGACGAGTTCGGCATTGCCGCTGCGCATGAATTGGAGCGCAAAATTGATGAGCTCGGTGAAGACCGGGTAGCAGCATTTATTGCCGAGCCTGTGCAGGGCGCCGGCGGCGTCATTGTCCCCCCCGAGTCGTACTGGCCAGAGGTCAAACGCATTCTCGATGAGCGCGACATCTTGTTGATTTCCGACGAGGTGATCTGCGGGTTCGGACGGACAGGTAAGTGGTTCGGTTTCGAGACCTACGGTATTGAGCCCGATCTCGTGACTTTCGCAAAAGCCGTGACTAACGGCTATATGCCGCTCGGTGGCTGTTTGGTCAGTGATAAAATCTCCAGTGTTCTGCTCTCTGGTGGGGGCGAATTTGCCCACGGACTGACGTACTCGGGTCACCCCGCTTCCTGCGCTGCGGGGTTGGCTACGCTGGATGTTCTTGAGGAGACACGCATTATAGAAGAGGGCGTGGTCGAGCTGGCGCCGTATTTTGCGAGTCGGTTAAGCGAGTTGGCCGATCATCCGATTGTTGGCCAAGTGCGAGTGAAGGGATTGTTCGCCGCTGCCGAACTCGTGCGCGATAAGTCATCTCGGGAGCGACTGGCGCCCGAATCTGCCGCTGCAGTGCACTGCCGTGACACCGCTATTACGCAGGGTCTGATGGTCCGTCAAACGGGTGACGCGATGATCATGGCGCCGCCTTTTGTCACTGAGCGTGCCGAGATCGACTTCCTTGTCGATCAACTGGCGATTGCTCTTGATCGCACAGCCCAGCATTACGGTGTGATGCCCGCTGCCACTTGATCTGGGCCCTACGGGGCCTCGTATCTAACCCGCTATGAAGCTGGTTGATCGATTCTGGTTTAACGCCGCGTGGTTTCAGGCCACATGGTTTTGTTGCGTGTTGGGACGTGAGCCCTGGGTGCCTGTGGCGCTTTTATCTTTAGCGCTACATTTTTTTCTCGTCGAAGACCGTATCGCTGAGGCGCGCAGGCTCCTGCCGGTTGCGGCTGCCGGCATCGCGGTTGACGTATTGCTGACGCTGGCAGGCGTGTTTGATTTTGGCGTCGCCACCTTGGTGCCCCTGTGGCTCATTGTGTTGTGGTGGGTTTTCGCGGCGGCGATTTATCGGAGCTTTGCCAAAATTGGACAGTCACTGTGGCTAGCGGCGATCCTCGGCGGCGTCGCGGTGCCGTTCAACTATATGGTCGGTGCAGGTTTTGGCGCGGTGTCACTGCCACTCGGCACGACGGTCAGCGCAGCGGTACTGGTCGCCGTATGGGTAGCGCTATTGCCTATCCTTTACCGCATCAGTCATCAAATGGCGCCTGCGAAGTGAGAGGCGCTGTGTGGATTCAGTTTCTGCTGTGTTGGGTGAGCAGTTATACGGTTGCCGATTCCTCACCTACGTCAGGCTCGTTAGAATCACTCGGCGGACCGATAGCCACAGTCCGCGTTGGCATAGCCGACAACACAAGCGGTGAACAGGGCCATTCCAGTGATGACGCCTCTCTGAAAACGGCGCCACCCCTCTCGACTGATCACTGGCCGATGGTGGGTCAAGCAAGGCTCAAGGTATTGTTCTGGAACATTTATGACTCCGCGCTCTACACTCCGAGTGGGGCGTGGCAGGGCAAGGGGCCCTACAAGCTGGCACTGCATTATCTCCGTGACGTTCCCGTTCATCAATTGATCGAGCAGACCGATAAAGCCTGGCGGGAGCAGGGACGAAATCATCCGCGTCAGGCGGAGTGGTTAGTGCAGCTGAAAGACATCTGGCCTGACATTACTGAGGGCGACAATTTGGTCTTGAGCGTGGCCGCCAGCGGCTACAGCGGGTTCTGGTTCAACGGCGAGTTTATTGGCGCAATTCAGGACGAGGATTTCGGTCCGCTCTTTGGTGGCATATGGCTCGATGCTGACACACCCGAGCCGACACTCCGTGCGAAACTGATCGCCGATTATTAGTCACAGTCATTGCACACCTTTGTCCCTCTCCGGTTTGCGGTGAAAAAGACGCCGGCTGTCGCCCGCGTCTTTTCTTCAAGGTTGCGGGTTAATTCCAGCTCATACCGGCACGCACACCAATCGTGAGCGGCCGCATGGGTCCGAAGAAATGAGAGGGAAGGATGCCTCCATTCGCGTTATAGCCGTCCCACGTAAACTCGTCGAAAACGTTCTCGGCATAGGCTTGCAGGTACCAATTATTTTCTGACTCATAGCCTACGCGCAGGTTAGCGATAGTGTAGGCGTCGATGTAGCCCTCGGGGTTTGATTCCCAGCTCCCGCCACGATCATCTTCATAAAAGAACTCAAAGCTACCGGTAAGCGTACCATTGCCCATCGGATAGCGCGCATCCAGTTTGCCTGCGGCCGTGATTTCGGGTGCCCAGAACAGGGCGCTGCCTTCACAGCCATTGGTATCCTCAAGACCACAAATATCTTGAAGCCCCGTTGCTTCAGTATCCAAGTAACCGCCGGCCAAATAGAGCGTCCAATGGTCGTTCAGGGCGACGGTAGTAGACAGTTCAATGCCCTCTCCGTCGGTCTCGCCGACATTGAGCACCCGCGCTGAGAAGGTGTCTATTTCGCCATCGTCTTCAAAGTCGATGTCGATATAGTTGATAACCTGCATGTCTTGATATTCGTACATGAACAGCACGATGTCGAAGCTGCCGCGGCCATCAAGGTAGTTGGCCTTAAAACCAATTTCATAAGAATCGGAGGTCTCGGGTTCAAAGGTGCCCGGCAGATAGCCACTGCTTTGTGTAATGCCGGTCTCGTAGGCCGGAGAGTTGCCATTGGCGTCTTCAATCCAGAAGGTGCCGAATCCACCTGATTTAAAGCCCTGGGTGTAGCTGGCAAATATCATACTGTCGTCGGTGGGTGCGTAGGTGACCATCCCTCTGAAGGTCGTGTCATCCCACTTCTGTGTGTCAGTAATGTATTCGTCAGTGGCAAACGCGTAGGTGAAATAGGCGCCAAGATAGCTGTCTGGCTCGACCACCATCGTACCGAAGTCTTTTTCATCTTCGGTGTAGCGAATACCCAGCTCGATGTTGAGTCGCTCGGTGACCTCGAGTCCCAAGCTGGCATAAGCAGCCCAGCCTGTATATTTCCCTTTAATCATGCCCGTTTCGGTGAGCAAGCCGTTTGAAGAGGGATAAAAGTCCTCGTAGTAGTCGCCACAGCTGGAGTAAAACTCGTACCCGTAATACTCAGCGTAGTAGTTCAGGTAGTACTGGCACATGAGGTCTTCTGAGCCGATGGCATCAAATCGCGCATCGAGCTCCTCGTCATAATAGGACACACCCGTATACCAGTTGAGAGGCCCGTCACCATTAGACGTCAGCCGCAGTTCCTGCTGAAAGTACTCGCCGCTTTGCTGAAATTGGAAATTGTTTATCGTGAGCGGTGTGCCGTCGTAGTCCTCTTTGTAATAGTAGTCATGGTCTTTGAAGCCTGTGTTGGACGAGAGGGTGGCAAAGCCGAGGTCGTAGTCGATAAACAGCCCAAGGGTTAGGATGTCGGCGTCATCACCCTCTCCTTGGCTGATGTCGGAATAGAGCTCCTCATTACTACCCCCCAGACTGGTGTCGTCGACAATGTAGGCGTCAAAGGCGTCCCAAATGTCACCCGAGTCGATGGCGCGGTACATGGAACCGCTCTGACGGCGCTCCTCGTACTCGACCACGGTCTGCACGTTGAGGCGATCTGTTTCAAAGGCCGTCGACCACCGCAGCGCCCATTTTTCGTGCTCGATCTGATCCTTGCCTGAAAACACGTTTTTGGCGAAGCCATCTTCCTGTGAGTAGTAACCGGCAAAGCGCATGGCAAAGTTGTTGCTCATCGGAATGTTGATCGCGCCCTCAAAAGAGGCGCGATCTCGCTCACCCAGGTCGATATCGATGTGCCCGTCACCGCTGCCGATTTGTGCCTTGTTGGTGTGCACGCTGAAAGCGCCGCCAATCGAGTTGCGACCGAAGAGGAAGCCCTGAGGTCCGCGCAGAATTTCAGCCCGCTCGATGTCGTAGAGGCTAGTCACTACTGCGCCGTTGCGGCCCTCATAGAGATCGTTCTTGAAGAAGGCAGTGGAAGGATCACCACCCACGCCAAAGTCCTGGGTGCGGACGCCGCGCACGCTGACCGCATCGATATAGGAGTCCTGGGAGTTACCGCTGACGCCCGGGGTATAGGAGATTAGGTCCTTCACGTCGTCCAGGTTGGTGTCTGCGATGAAGTTACCAGATAACGCGGTAATCGCCAGGGGCACATCCATGACGCTTTCTTCGCGCTTGGTGGCGGTGACAACCACTTCCTCTAACGTCTGTGCGTGGACTACGCCAGTGGTGCCGACGGCAGCAGAGACTGCGAGCGGCAACAAATGGCGGTGAAAGCGGTTACGGGACGGGGAAAAGTTCACGGTGGGCCTCCGTTAGTCCTGTGTTGTAGACAGCTACGTTTGTGGCGACCATCATATTGGCCGCAGGAATAATTGACGTAGCCTGACCCCAGAGTGTCGCGCGATATTGACCTTATGTACACCCTCCCCAGACGGGGTATTAGGCGAGCTTCTTGGGTCTTAGTCGAGCGGAATGCCCGCTTGAGTCAATGCTTCGCACATTGGGGTGAGCTGGGTCTCGTATCGTCGCCAGCGTCCAATTGATCGGGTGTGGGCGGGCTCTCGCACTTGCACAGCGCTTGCAGTGGCAACGCCCGCATCGCTCTCGTGAAAACTGAGGCAGGCGTCCTCCCAATCGACATCTAGCGCCTCAATGAGGGCTCTGGCGTGAGGCTCGAGATCTCGGGCCACACTCTCATAGCTTACATCGATAAAGCGCTCCGGGAACTCCTGTCGGAAGTGATCCATCAACTGGCGATAGCGAGTGTGGTGCCGCGCCATTTCCTGCTGCTCGTACGAATGCAAATAGGCGTCGGCGAACAATTGCTTGAAGCTGGCGAAACAGGCGTCCATGGGCCCTCTAACAAGGTGCACTATCCGCGCATTAGGCAGCGCGGCGAGAATCAGCGGCAAGTGCAAATAGTTCACTGGCAGCTTGTCTACGAATCGGGGAGTCTTGCCCCGCATGCGCGCGCTCGTTTGCATGTACATATCGCCAACGGCACGCGGATTCGCTTTGGCGGCGGCATCGAAAAGCTCCGCCGAGAAACGGCGCCGGTCGATATGTTTGGACACGCGGCGGGTTGCAAGACCAAACTGCTGCAATTCACCCGCGGAATGCACCTGTGAATGGCTGGTGATCACGCGCTCGATCAGTGTAGTCCCGGTCCGCGGCTGGCCCAACACAAAAATCGGTGAGTCGTCTGGATTACCTTCAGGCTGCTCAGCCAGCCATGCCGCGTTAAAGCGCTCGCGGATCAACTTGAACATAGCCACTTCAGCCGCCTCATCGAACTCGACGGTTTGTCGCCGCGCTGCGGCCCCATCCGAGAAGGCTTCAAAGGCACCCTCCCAGTCCTGCAGGTCCTCGCACTCTTTACCGATGGCGTAATGAAGAAACCCTCGCGCACGCGGATTGTTGGGGTACTGCTCCGCTAGCGCCCGCATCTGAATGATGTGTTGGTCGTCCTTTGCCTTCACGGCATTGGCCAGTCCCCAGTGGCTCTGGGCGCTCCGCGGGTCAAGCCGAATGACCTCTTTGAACAGATCGGCCGCCTCATTGATATCGCCATTGAATACCAATGCGTTAGCCAGATTCATCATGTAACCGGTTTTGCCTGGCGCCTGTTGGTTCACCCTGGCAAAAAAGGCCTTGGCGGTCTCGTATTCGCCCAGCTGATTGAGCACTGTACCGGTGAGATCCAGTACTGCCGGGTCAGAGGGTTGAATGCGGCGCACCTCTTTTAAAGCGGATTCAGCGAGAGCGATGCGCCCTTCGCTGGCGTTTAGGCGCGCCAGCTGCGCCCAAGCTGCCGCATGATCGCGATCGATCTTAACCACGGATTTGAACGCTTCGTGAGCGACACGGCGCTCGTTACCTTCGACTGCCACGAGCCCGACGAGGAAATGAGCGGGGGCGAGGTCAGGGCGTTGTGAGAGCGCGCTTTGGCAGACTTT
>Ga0163111_10003279_pt1 | contig 10419 bp, 9 predicted proteins | sample CRUFie1St18metaG_FD_109645 | JGI IMG/M metagenome (GOLD analysis project Ga0163111, IMG submission 109645) | Marine microbial communities from the Costa Rica Dome - CRUD Field 142mm St18 metaG | ecosystem: Environmental > Aquatic > Marine > Oceanic > Photic zone | place: Costa Rica: the Eastern... | reverse complement strand
GCTCCCCATGGCGCCGCCCGCGCCGCCGCCCGCCGAGGTGGGCACGCCGCTCCTCCTCGGCCTCGCGCTCGCGTCGGCGACGGCCGGCGCGGCCCTCGCGGTGCTCGCAGTGCGCGCGCGCAAATGAGAGGGGCCGCGGCCGGAAGGAACGGTCTGGGCATGCACACGCGTCACACATGGGCAGCTTGCTGAGCTTCATGCCTGGCATCGCCGTGCCCCGCTGCACACTCTGCACAGCGATGTGAGGGTTTTCTCTCCACGGATGTGATTTTTTTCAGCTTGAGTCGCGCGGTCCGCTCGATGTCACCCGGCGCTCGCGGCAACCGGACCTTTGCCGCGGGGTGAACTGGATCAAAGCGCGGCGTCTCGCGGCGACCACTTGCAGGGATGCTGCTGAAGCGCAACGTGCCTAAGGAGGCAGAGATACTGCCCACGACCTGCTGCTCCGCTCGCCGCCCCGCCTCGAGAGGACCATTCTACTTCCTCTCTGGCGCTGCTACAAGCGCCGTCCTGCTACTGCTATTGCTAGTGGGGCGCCACCTGCTAGCCTCCGAAACAGGGACACCGACGGTCGACGAGGCGGTGAACGACTTGTCAGGCCGCAGCCAGCCCCAGTCTCTTGCCCGCGAGGTCACGGAAGAGGGCCGAAGGCGGGAGGCGGCGAAGGCGTTGGAGACCGGCGAGAAGGCGGCCGACGAGGCGAGCTGCGTCGACACCAGGCGCGAGTGCGGGCAGTGGGCGAGGGCCGGCGAGTGCGTGCGTAACCCGCAATTCATGCAATCGGAGTGCTGCGAGACGTGCACGTCGGCGGCCGGCTCAGAGCCAGCGCTGCGAGCGGTCCGGCCAGAGCCCAAGACGGAGCCCAAGCCGCAGCCCTCACTGCAGTCGCACCCGCCTGTCAGCGCGCCCTGCGTCGACCAGTCGAGCCGGTGCACCGAGTGGACGCGCGCAGGCGAGTGCACCGCCAACCCCGCCTTCATGCTCTCGACGTGTCGCAAGAGCTGCGGCGCGTGCAGCAAGCAATCCACGGGCACCGGCTTGTCGAGCGCCACCGGCTTGTCGAGCGCCACCGGATTATCAACCGCCTTGAGTTGAGCCTCGTCTTGGATATCGTCCTTGTGTGTCTCAGGCTCTTCACAGTTATGCGGACTCAGTATTAGTCAGGTGCGTGCTCAGTTCACAGTTGCTGCTCGCCCGTTGCTCTTTTCGGATTGCGCGTTTTTTTATTAAGTCATTAGATATCTGCTTACAGTATAGGATTCCTACATTGCAGCACACAGTCTCTGACGTAGATGTGCCCCATACCGCGATAACACGAGACGTGTCAGCGGACAGCGCTTCCCTCCCCGTATTTCTCCCCATTCTTATTAACCCTGCGAGACTCCATGTGCGACTTTGCACAACAGACAGAGACTATGTCCGCTCTTTATTTCCCGGGTAGCAGGCATAGCCCTTGGTGCGTGGAGGCTGCAACAGCACGTCCGCGAGAGGCTGTGCGCAGGTACCATGAGCCACGTGATCAGGCGTAACGTCTCCAAGGAAGCGTCGTTCGACATAGAGGGCGCCTCGCAGGACACTGGGTGGCCTGGCGACGACGAGCGCCGGGGCACCGCTTCGAAGGCGTGGCCACGCATCCTCTGCGCCATCGCAGCGGGCGCCATTCTGCTGCAGGTGGCGTACGTGATGCCCAATCCGCTGTCCTCCGAGCCGGCGGTGCCTACTCATTCTGCATTCGCTGCCGACGTGCCGCTGGCGGGAAGCGAGTACCTCGATGATGATGGCGAACAACAGGATTCTGCATACGCCGAACGCATGCGGAAGAAGGAGGAGGAGCGGGTGCGCAAGCTCGAGGAGAAGGCTGGGCACAAACTGCCGGTCTGCATCGACACCAAGAGCGAGTGCCGGGAGTGGGCAAAGCACGGAGAGTGCGCGCGCAACTGGCACTTCATGCACACGGGGTGCCAGCTCAGCTGCAGCCAGCTGCCAGGGTATGCTGACGCATTCGCCTGCAGGCAGCCAACCAGCGCAGAGGCAGCCGATACGGCCAAGGCGGAGCAGCAGGCGGCGCGCGACGCGATCAAGGCGGCCGAAGAGGTGAAGAAGACCGCCGCGGCAGAGGCGAAGAAGAGGAGGGCGGCGGCCGACGCCGCCAGGGCTGAGCAGGAGGCGGCGGCGAAGCGGCAGTTTGAGGAGGAGGCGGCGGCGAGGCGGCAGGCGGCGGCCGATGCAGCCAGGGCTGAGGAAGAGGCAGCGGCGAAGCGCCGGGCTGAGGAGGAGCAGAAGCGGCGGGCTGAGGAGGAGCAGGCGGCGACGATGCGGCGGCTTGAGGAGGAGCAGGCAGCGGCGAAGCGGCGGGCTGAGGAGGAGCAGGCGCAGAAGCAGGCAGCGGCAGCAATCCTCTCTGAGGAGCAGAAGGTTGCTGCGAACGATGCGGCTCCGGCCGCATGCGCCGACTCGTCGGCCAAGTGCGCCGACTGGGCCAAGTCGGGCGAGTGCGACTCCAACCCCGGCTTCATGCACAAGACGTGCGCCAAGAGCTGCGGCAAGTGCGCGCCTGCCGCGGCGTGCGTCGACTCGAACCCAAAGTGCGCTGAGTGGAAGGGATCGGGCGAGTGCGACCGTAACCCCAAGTTCATGCTTGAGACGTGCCGCAAGAGCTGCGGCAAGTGCTAGGCAAGTGCGAGCCTCCCCCGACGAGTGCAACTGCGACGTGATCGGAATTCTCGCTCCAGGCCTCTAGCTCTGGGCCTCTCTCTGGCTCTCGCGCGACGCGTGCGGCGTGCATGGAGCATGCGGTGCGGATCTTGCTTGTGAGATTGCTTCCGAAAACACCGAAGAGCCTGCTCGTGTTACCGGTATGTGTTCAGTGTTTTGACTGTTGCCACTTTGTTGATCTCTCTTTTAGCTTGGCTTCTACTTGTTCCCGGGGTCCGGTCGACACGCCCCGGGACGCGGGAGAGGCGCCGCCGCGGGATCCACGGCGCACGGGACACGGGAGCTCGCGCGCGCGTGTGGAGATGACTGTGGTGAAAGATGTCGGTGTCTCGGAGTCGGACTCGGACATGGAGTAGAGGGAGATCTTCTCTGAAAATTACCCAAACAATGGTCTACACCGTCACTCCCGTCACTCTAGTAGACGTAATACACTCGCACATGCGTGTCTGCCGTCTCCTGTTCGGGCCTCAGTCAGCGCGCGCATTGAGCGTCTCTCGTTCTCGTGTGTGTGTGTGTAAATGGCATCGGAGGTCCTGTGACGCTGTGGCATCGCAAGTCCTCAGACAGCGGCCGCGCAGGGCCAAGCCCCGCATTTTGCGGGCGGCGTGGCCTGAACGTGGCCTCATCGGTAGAGCAGCAGGGCGGAGACGGCGGCGATCGTCGTCAGGAGGGAGGCGGAGCGCGGCAGCGAGGCGGCGGCGCCGCTGCTGAAGGCTCTGGCGTTCCAGCATTTCCCCTGCGACCCGTCGTCGGGCACCACGACAATGTCGTAATCATCAAGGCCGGGCGGCTTGAAGAAGTTGAGGAACTTCTCCGCGGTGTTGGTATATTCTTCCTGGCGCGGGATGATCAGGTCGTCGCCACATGTGTACGGGTCGAAATCGTTATCCCCCCAGGCAATCGGACACTGCGCAGCGCGGGCGGCGGTCAGCGAGAGAGCCGGGCGGGCGAGCGGGCGTGGGCGGGCGTGGGCGGGCGTGGAACGGGGCGCTTCCGCGCGGTTGCGGCTTATGGGGTGGCGTGGGGGTGTGAGGGGCGGGATGAGGGGGTGAGCAGGGCGCACATCGTTCGACTTCATCACACCGCAGTCGTCGTACTCGTGGCCGTCGTTCCGCCAGATGCGATCGACGAAGCTCTCGCACACGCGGATCTCCCCGTTCTCCCCCTTGCTGTCGTCCGTGTACTCGGGCTGCTTCGGGTCACAGCCGAGGCAATAGTAGTATCGGATCGCTGGGTACATCATCGGGTTCTTGCAGCCGGGGCCGAGGCCGTCAATCAGGTTCTCGAACTGCAGCTGGTTCTCCATGTCGTGCCCCGGTATGCAGCACGACTCCTGGTTGTAGTCCTGACAGAACTTGAGGTACCGCGGCTGCGACGGGGGGAGGGGCGCGAATGGGACTCGTGGACGTGCTGTGGTGGCTGCTCGCGGCTCCCCTGCGGCTAAGGCCTCTCCGACCCTAGCAGGCTAGCAGCGCCCTAGGTGTGGGGCAGCGGTGCCGGGTCTGCTAGCCCTGATAGTCTGGCGTCCCTCCACGAAAAGCCCGCCCACTACCCCTGGAGCTCTGCAGAGCGCAGCATGCTACCCCGACCGCGTGCGCACCTCCCTGGGCGGCATCCCTGTCAGCGCGCATTCGCCCTCACCCGACGCCGAGGCGACCATGGCAGCCAGCAGCAAGAGGCGCGCCGCCATTTGCATTGGCAACGAACGCTCTGTCCGCACGAGACCCAACTTTGGGGAGGAAGAGCGGACTGTTTCCAAGAAGAGAGAGAGAGAGAGAGAAGAAGAGAAGAAGAACGCCGTGTGGAAAGGTCTTCCCCCGAGGCCGGTGTCGTCCGCTGAGGAAGTGCTCCCCGAGCAGGGTCCTCCGGCCGCAACCTGCAGAAGTTGGCGCCGTCATGGCTCCCGACGAAGGCTGCGCCCCGCGGCGTCCGCTATGGCTCACGCGGGAGCGAGCTGCAGTGTCAGGATAGACCGCACTCTCCGGCCTGTCGAGGCGGGCGTATGCTTGGTCGAACGCGATTTCGGGCTGGTGCAGCAGAGAAACGGCACGATGGGCGTATCCATGTGGCTGACGAAAGAGGTGTGCGCTGGCCTGTTCAGATGCTGTGGAGTCCACGTCCTTTGTATGATGACCGCGGATGCCCGTCGCCCCACGATGTGCCGCTGCAAGCAAGCCGACTCCACGGACCTACGACCCTTCGAAGCCCGTGCGAGCTCGTGTGAACTCGTGGTGCGCCATTGCGCCCCGGCCATTGGCCTGCCTTCTGAGAGCCCATTGAACATGTGCATGGACAGGCGGAGGAGCAGAGTCGGCAAGGATCCTGCAGACTCGGCGAGACGTACGGCTGCATCGCCCCTGTTCCGCGAAAGAGCAACTGCGATCCACCGCCGAGAGGCGGCGTGTGGACTGCCGGAGGCTGCGATGGCACCTTTCGCGTCGCCACTGGCCAGGCGCTGCCTTGCGGAGCTGACAGAACGGCATTGGAGCATAGAGGACGACCTTTCACCTTTCTCCATGGCGAACACCATTGCAGGGGACAGGCGGCGTTGAGCAATTGCACACTTGTCTCTCGCACGTCTGTCTCGACATGTAGGGACTTCGAAACCACTAGCCGCGTGTGCGACGGCAGTCGGCCGACAATGGGCGTGATTGAACGGGTGGCTGACGACGGGCTATTGACGCAATGTACGACGAGCTACCCGCTGGCAGATACGCCGCCCACAGACCGATTGCCTCGTGCTGGGACCTGCCTCGTGCTCAACCTGTGCTGGCGTGAGACCTTGGCTGGTCTGTACCGCGACCGCATCCCACGGTGGACTGTGTTTGGCCTTCCGACGTACTCAGTCGACTCGTGCACAAATGCGTCAGACTCGGCCAGGTTCACCACTCCCGGCGTCACCCCGCTATCGTTCGCCGGCGCGACAGGCATTTGCCGATGGAGCTGCGTGACAATGCGAGAAAAAGTGGCGTTGCAGTTCGCGTACGATCATCTTCCGTCAAGCTGTGACTTTGTTTTCTGGGTGAGCGTCTCCCACTAGTTATGATCGCCGCCCGTTGCCGCCACCGCCCGACGAATTTTGCATTTCTTTCGGCAGGTCTCTGCGAAATACTTCTCGCCTGATTTTGGTGCCGAGTTTGCGATGATCCCAGCCTCCGCGCAGCTCGTTGTACAGTACGGTGTCGACGACAAAATTCAGCAATCTGATTGCTGGGGCGCACGCCGTGCACTGCTGCCCACCGTGCTGCGCGCCATGTACTACCAGCGTAGCGCTTTGGCAGACACCGAGAGAGCGCTCTGGAAGGTTTCGACCAAGGATCTCTGCGCTACCGTGCACCGCATGAGCCCGATGCGACTCGATAACTTTTCGGCAAAGCGGTCAGACAATCGTCGAATATTCTCGTTATGACAACTACTACTAACGCCGTCGATCCTGCGCCTAGCTTGTGCCAAAAAATAATTTAGTGTACAGGGTACACCGTACACCTACACGCGACAGGAACACGACTATAGAACACAACCACACCGCACGGCGGCACTAGGCGGCACGCGCACGCCCTGGCGCACGCCCCGCAGAGCGCAGACCTCCAGTAAGGGGTTGTAGAGCTCCAGAGACCACATCCGGCTCGTTTGCTCGTTATATTGCCTCAGCGCCACTCAAGACTCATGGAGCCCCCCGCTGGCCCACACGCGCCCGTCACGACTGGACTCTACCGTAACCTTTCATAACCTATAAGTTCCTATGAATTTTCAGCTAACCACAAACCAGCATATAGCGCTGCGCACGCTTCTCTACCGCAGTTCTCCACGTGGCGCGGGGGCGTTGATGCCATTTGGGCCCCACGCTTCATTTCCGCGGTTGAATGTGTGCTGTGCGCCGAAGCCGTATGCAGCGAGGAAAGGGTCTAGGGAGAGTGCAAGCGATGCAAGCCCTGCCCTAAGTCCATCGGCGCAAAACCAGGCGCACGTTCACCTCTGTCGGCAGGCACCGCTGTCTGCAGCCGCAGCAGCCGCCAGGGGTGAGAGGCGCGTGCCTACGAGGATCAGGTCATGAAAGCGAGCCCTGCCTTCTGTCGCGCCCAGCGCGGCGTCACCCGCGCCCAGCGCGCCTCTGTCGCGGCGTCCTGCTCCGCGTACGGCGTGCTGAGCACCGCTTGTAGCTCGCGCACGACCGAGTAGTCACCCTTCCCCGCCGCCTCGTACGCCTCCGCCGCCATCCAGTTGCGCAGGATGTACTTGGGGTTGGCCGCCGCCATACCTTGGATTCTCTGCGGGCCGCGCGCCTCCGCCCGCACGAGCGACCAGTAACGGCGCGCCCACGCCTCCCACTCACGCACGTGCGCAGCAGGCCAAGTGTCGAGGTCGTCCAGCGCCGCAGGCTGCAGCAGCGCACACAGCGCAGCGCTGGGAGGTGCTGTGGGGGATGCCGTGGGGGATGGGACCTCGTCGTCTCCACGGCGCTGTGCCGCGCCGCACTCCCCATCCGAGCCCGCACCCGCCGAGGCGCCGTCGGCGAGCGCGAGCTCGGAGATTGCGAGCTCGGCGAGCTCGGGTCGGCCGAGCGAGCGGAAGAGGAGCGTGAAGTCCACCCCGCCCGAGAGCGGCTCGGCTGCCAGCGGTGGCGGCGGCGGCGAAGGAGAAGGCGGCGGCGGGTCGATGGGGTCGCGCGACTGCCATGGCAGGCTCCAGCCTCGCGCCGCGGGCGGGGCTGCCTCGCCGCGGCTCGCGCGAGGGGCAGCAGCTGGGCGGTGGCCGGAGCGCGAGCCCATGAGGCGAAGCAGCTCCGCCCACAGCCACTGCGCCTCGTCGCCCCACACGGCGAGCCCGAGCTTGGCGCGGCAGTTGTCGTCGTGCCTTCTTTGGTAGGCGGCGCGGAAGCTCTCTTCCTTGGAGCGACGCAGCGACGCCAGCACCTCGGCCTTGCTCATCCGCCCCTCGCCCCCGCCCCCGCCTCCGCCACGCTTCCCCTCCACAGCCAGCAGGTGCAGCGCCAGCTCCGCGAAGGCGTGCGCCAGCCCCGAGCTGGCCCCGCCCGCCGCGACGCTGCCCAGGTTGGTCGCCGCAGCCTCCATCTGCATTCCGTAGGAGTAGGGCCGCCCGCCGCCCACCCACGGGTTGTAGTACGGCTCGTACCTCTCCATGAACGCGAAGGGGCCGTAGTCGAGCGTCACGCCGCCGAGCGCCGAGTTGTCGCTGTTCATGTTGCCCTGGCAGTAGCCAACGCGCTGCCACTCGGCGACGAGCGCGGCTTGGCGTGCGCAGACCTCGTCGAACATGCGCAGCAGCAGCCGGCATGAGAGGCGCGCGCCTGGCGTCTCCTTGAGGTGCGCGTACTCTGGTTAGGGTTAGGGTTAGGGTTAGGGTTAGGGTTAGGGTTAGGGTTAGGGTTAGGGTTAGGGTTAGGGTTAGGGTTAGCTAACCAGGCGTCTCCTTGAGGTGCGCGTACTCGCGCTCGAGCGCGTGCTCCGCGATCTCGGCCAGGAGATCGCGCTCGCCGCGCCGCGCGAAGAGCTCGAGCTGGCCGAAGCGGAGGAAGCTCGTGGCCACGCGCGTGCCCACAGCGCCGGGCTCGCGGCGCACGCTCTTGGCGCCCGCGTCGGTGTACCAGTACCGCCGCACGGCCTGAAGGGGTGTGCGGGCACGTGCAGAGGCCGGTGCAGGGAGGTTGCGGCGCGCTGGTGCGGTGTGGCGGTGGGCGCGATGCAGGGAGGCAGGGGCACGCTGGTGCGGTGTGGCGGTGGGCGCGGTGCAGAGTAGGCACCTCGCCGGTGGCGACGAGGCAGAGCGAGCGCGTCGTGGGAATGCCGAGCGCCGCCATCGCCTCCTGGCCGAGGAACTCGCGCACACTCGAGCGCAGCACCGCGCGCCCGTCAGAGCGACGGCTGTACGGCGTCCGCCCAGCGCCCTTGAGCTGCACCTCCTTGCCCCGCACCTGCCCGACAGAGATCGCGCGCCCGTCGCCGCGCTGGCCGCCGTACCGCCCAGCGAAGCTCGCGCCGTAGACGGTGGCCCAGCACGCGAGCTCGGCGGGCAACGTGCCGGAGAAGAAGCGAAGGAACTCGTCGCTCTCACACGCGGCTGGGCTGAGGCCAAGCGACTCCGCCACGGCAGGAGAGTAGGCCACCAGCGCGGGCGCGGGCGCCGTCACCGTGGGACGTACGCGCGTGTAGTGCGCACCCTTGACCTCACGGCTCGTGAGCGGGCTCAGCTCGGCTGGTTCCGCCCGGAGGTCGTGGAGGACGCAGCCGGCATCGCTGGCCGTGAACAAAGACAGCCACGCGGCGAGGCTGGGCGCTGCTCCGAGCTCTGCAGCCACCACTCCCGCGCGTGTTCTTGGTAGCCGGCGGTGCCGTGCGGCTGGACACACGCCCAGCAGCTGGAACAGCATCCTGCCGCGGCCGGGCCACACGGCAGGACCGCACTTGGCGCCGTGGTGGCGATGTTTTACTGGGATTTAAAAAAATAGCTTTGGCGAAAGTAGTTTCCAGTCAAACGGCATATTTAAACTACCTGAGAACGGGCCGGGCAAAACTCAACATAAAACAGAGGCAAAAGTGCGAGTAAAAGTCCGTGGATATGTGGTGGTACTCGGGAACACGTGCCTGGCCCGGCGCAGCGCTCAGAGAGCGACCGCCGCAATGTAGCCGCGCGCGGAGGCCAAGCTGGTCACTGGCGCCCAGCTGTCCGAAGCAGGGTCGTAGACCTCCGCCGTGCTGAGATACCCACTGGTGCCGTACCCCCGGAAGACGTAGAGCTTGCCTCCCACCGCTGCGGAGGCGTGAGACTCCCGAGCGGTGCCCATGCTAGCCAGCTGCGTCCATGCGTCGGCCTGCGGGTCGTACACGTAAACTGAGTACACCGGGGTCCCTGCGCCACGCCCACCAGTCACATAGATCTTGCCACCCATCGTTGCGGCGGCGTGGTAGCGAAGGCCTCGCGGCATGCTCGCCATCCGCTGCCAGCTATTAGCCGGAGGGTCGTAGACCTCAACCGTGTCGCATGCGTCTCCATCATAGCCACCCATGGCGTAGATCTTGCCGTCAAGCACCACCGAGGCAAGGCCACGGCGCTTCGCACTCATGCTCGCCACCGGAGCCCAAGCGCCGAGCTGCGGGTCGTAGGCCTCGACCGAGTCCAGTCCCGAGCTGCCATTCCATCCACCGATCGCGTATATCTTGCCACCGACCGTGGCCAGCCCCAGCCCAGAGCGTCCAGTGCTCATCTTGGCCAAAGGCTGCCAGCCATCGGTCTGCGGGTCGTACACCTCCGCCGTGTCGAGCGGCTGAAGATCGGCTCCATAGCCGCCCGCGGCTATGAGCTTGCCGTCGAGAGCGACGCAGCCGAGCCCGTTGCGTGGGTCCGCCATGCCTGCCCGCTGCGTCCACGAGGCGGCCTGCGGGTCGTACAGCTCCGCCGTGCTGAGCCTTCCGGCGCCCTCGCCGTCGCCGCCCACAAGGTAGATCAGGCGGGGCCCGAAGCCCGAGCGCGGCACCGGCTTCGCGCCACCGGCTAAGGGCAGCATTGCGTTCAAGAGCATGCCCCTCGCTTCCGCAGAGCCCAGCGCCGGCCACGGAACCACGGTCTCGCGCAGGAACGCCTCCGCCATCGCCGCGAAGCGCACGTGCCTCAGCACCGCAAGCAGCTCGGCCTCGGGCCGCGCGCCGGCCTCCCACCACCGCTTGACCCACTGGAAGACGGCCTCCT
>Ga0163111_10003278_pt1 | contig 10420 bp, 7 predicted proteins | sample CRUFie1St18metaG_FD_109645 | JGI IMG/M metagenome (GOLD analysis project Ga0163111, IMG submission 109645) | Marine microbial communities from the Costa Rica Dome - CRUD Field 142mm St18 metaG | ecosystem: Environmental > Aquatic > Marine > Oceanic > Photic zone | place: Costa Rica: the Eastern... | reverse complement strand
TGTCGCGAGAACGCTCTGAGAGCGAACACGAAGAGCTCCTTTCGAGAACCTCTTTCGAGAAACCCCCACCCATCACATCATCGTCGACTTAATCGTCTTCTCCTCAAACTCGTCCTGTGCCAAAAAAGTAACTTCAGTTACAACAAAAAATGATGAAATCAGCCGCAATTTTAGCCCTTCTCTCGGCATCGGCTTCAGCCTTTGCCCCTTCCACTACTCAACAACAATCTTTGGTTTCATTGAATGCGGCGGAACGAAGCAAAGCGCTTCCGTTCATGAACAAACCCAAGCTTGTAAGTCTTCGACTGCACCCACGATTACTTCCGGATTTTTCAAATTGAAACGTTGAAATGATTTAATTTCTCACATTCACGAAACGGCGTGTCTGTTTTTCATTGTTCTTGGACGATTTGTTGATTCATGTGAATCTGTGTGTTTCCCCGTTTTTGTATAATCGAATACATCATGGCATTGCTATATGTGTACGGTTGGTTGACATTGAAATTGTTGTAATATATTGTAACATGAATTGTTATTTGAACGATTAGCTCGATGGATCCATGGCTGGAGATGTTGGATTCGATCCCCTTGGTTTATCCGAAATCGACGGCGTGGGTGTTGATCTCTACTGGCTCCGTGAAGCGGAAATCAAACACGCTCGCGTTGCTATGTTAGCTGTTGCTGGTGTTTTACAAGTCGAATTATTTGGACCTGCTCCTGGATGCGAAATGGCGACGGCGCCGAACCAAATGGATGCCTTCTGGCAAATCTGGAACGCCCATCCCCAATACATCTTCGCAGCTTTGATTTTCATCATGTTTATCGAAGCATTTTCGGGAATCGCTACTACAAGTGGACGGGAATCCGGACAACGAGAGCCTGGTGATTTCGGATTGGATCCTCTCGGATTCTTGAACGGAGCTCCCGATAAGGTTGAACGATTGAAGAATCAAGAAATTGCGAACGGACGTTTGGCCATGTGGGCCGCCGCTGGAATTCTAATGCAAGGCATGACCACCGACGAAAGTGCAACAGGAAACCTGATCACTGCTATTCACGACAACGGTTTCTAAAACCAGAAATGTGAATCATTTGCCACCAAATGCAATTAGATACATCACTACAAATACAGAAATGAACTACTTTTTTGTTGATGGTGAGGAGTAGGGATCAAATGGTCTTATCAAATTATTCAAAATAGTCAGATCTCCCTCTTCTCTCCTTTCTTACGCCTTGCTTCTTGAAGGCTTTACATACCTTAGGATTCACCATAAGCATTAAAATCTGAAGTTATGCGAGATAAAATCTTTACCAAATTAGCACCACGTAATTAAGCCACTTTCTGGAGAGAAATATTTCTATTTTATTATCCTACATTATTCCAACCACTTGTTCATTTCAATTGGAATATTGTATCGTTGAGATGGGAGGTTTATATCCAAGGCATCCAACCAACGTATAATTGGACAAGATTTTCGTTCTTGGATGCCTCCACGCATAGTTTTTGAACTTGACCTTCCACAGATAAGGGGAGGATCTCTTTCATCATATTATTCTGTTGCACTCGGTTTAGAATTTCCTTTGGAATAATGTTACGGAGCTTCCTGTAGTTTGGATTCCGCAAGTTGCAAATTCCGGACAAGCGTTCCTTAATCACATGAATCGATCTCTTCGCTTCGCCATGAGAGTCAATCGCCGCTGATGTCTGCTGTGTTCTGTGTCGTTTCCAATCAATAACGGGGTCTTTGATGAAAGGTTCCAAGACGGATAGAAGTGTATCGCGATTTTCGCGCAAAATTCCCAAGCTTGTCTCCATTCCACTGCTGAACATTCCATCGGCACCGGTAGGACCAAATGCATCCAGCATGTTTGGTGTCAGTCGAAATGGTACAACCTCGGGCCGAGGCAGATTCAACCCTTTGTCGAAGATGCTGGCGACGAAGAAATTATGATATGGTTTTAGAGGGCTCAGTTGAAGGTATCGTAGCGACACACAATGAAAAACTACAACTTACCAGTCGAAATCAACATGAACGACTCTTCCGGTTTTGGTTTCTACCAAAATATTCTCTGAGTGGCGATCTCCAAGACCAATTACGTGACCGATTGCGGACCAAGCAGCAGCCGTTAGAGTAAATTTTTTCCTTGCTTCATACCAATCTGTTGCCGAACGAAAATGTTGGACAAACCACCATGAAAGAACTGGTGGACACTGTTTAAGGCACAACAGGTAGTATAATTTCACAGCATTCTTCAAATCTCCATTCTTGACAAATTGGTTTTGAGCTCTCTCGTAGCCAGAACGTAACGTCGGGTCGCCAAAACTGGTCATTCGAGACCCCCTCCTTCGTGGACAAAATGATGATACTTGTGAATTATAGGATCTAGAAACTAGATTCCTTAACGAATCTGTGTCCGGTACCCATTCCAATATGCCCGTGTCTTCAGACAGGCAAGTAACGGCAAATGTACGGACACGCAGACGTCTACTTTTACTAGAGAGGGTGCTGTTTGAATTGTTCGACGAAGCCATCAATCGGTTGATCACATTGTTCAAGTCCTGCACTCGCGCATCCTTACGAAGGTCACCCTTTGCTTCTTGTTTCACGAGAAAGTGAATCTCACCAATGTCACAATCCAAAGGAGTTGACGATGAAATCCTTCCAGTACTATTGCTTTGTCCCGATGTATTGGCGTATTTCCATGTTCCTGGTACAGCGAATGCTTTGAGCTTTTTCGGTTTCGCTTTTGAATGCATTATCGATACTTTTGAAGAGAAAGCCCTCATTCGAGGAATCACGCGGGGGAAATATTCCTTTGAACTACTTTTGATTGGTCTAAAAGGAGAGATAGACAAAGCAGCTTGTACAGGAGGGACGAATTCACTTAGATCAGCTATTCCTTTCCACGACTTTACTGATACGACACTTGCTTGCGATTTGCCTTTTGGGTTATACCTGAACAAAATTATAAACCAATATCATGGAATCGCCAATGAGAAGAGAGAAGTGAAAAAATTAGCAACTAATTGTTGATCATAATTAATCTCCCTCTATTTCACGATCTTACCTTGCAAGGTCTTGCAAAAACTTAAAGAGAGAGTCTGATGCTTTCAATAGATTCGCTACTTGCATTTGTCGATTTTTTATCAAAACTCTTTGGGCGCCCTTGAAAATTTCTGCCCCAATCCTCGAGCGCTCATCATTCTTCGATCCTTTTAACCATGCAAGGTGCCACATTGCTTGAGGAGGAAATTTAGTAAGAACCCGTTCTAAAATCCTTTTCACTACTTTTGCAGTATCCTCGTTATTGTGGATCACACGAGAAATCAATTGGGGCATGGCTGTATAGTAAGCAGCCGCTGGGATCGCTTTTGTGTTATCTGCCATCAGTAGGTTTGCTTTGTTTTGGTTCTCAGCAAGAAAGTCTGATAAAACAGCAAAAGACATAAGTGAGCGAGTTGAAATCGGCGAATTGCCAAATGCAGTCATCGCACTTACCGAGATATTCGGGTTTCAAAGCTCCAGGCAGTGCAGTGTCTTTCGAACTAGGTGGTTGCACTGAAACAAAATCAAACCAAAGAGAAAGCAAGCGAGGTAAAGCTTGATAGACGTGTTTCATTTCAAGTTTTAGGGTAGTAGCGTAGTGCTCGATTGCGAGTAAAATGTATTGGTGACATATGGTATCTCGGTACAGTGCATTAAAACGTACTACATCATCTTCTATTCCATGAGGAGAATCTCTTTCAAAAAATCGAGTCACTAAATCATTCAGATATTTCGCAAATTGAAAATGACCTTGTTATAAATGCAAGAATATAAGCATGGACAGTTAGAAATCAATAGCACTTCACGATGCTAGACCAAATACATTCTTACTCACCCTTTTCCCATTCTGGCGAAAGCCGTATTGCAGTTTGAAATCTTTCCATTACTTCATTACCGCTCTGCATTCCTCCTTCAACAGTCCATTGTGTGAGGCGAAGGAGTCGATTTGCAAAACGATCGATTAGCCCTCTATCGTTTTCGATGGATATGTCGTATTCAAAAGTATTTGTGGCTCGTAATCGTTCGTATTTCACGGCAACATTCCTCAAATACTCCGTATCCTCGTAATTGCGATTCATTTCAATCAGTGCATCCTGAACCATTTCTTGTCCAAGAATCTTGAGTGCAAGAAGATTCTCCCCAGATTCCTTCTTTAGCTTGGCATATTGAACCCTCACGTCATCCATAAGAACATCAAGATTTCGACTCCTGTTATTTTGACAAATAGGTATCGATGAAAGAGTCGCCTCGGCCTGCGAATAGAATTTCTCAGCAACTGAAGGCATGCCATCATTAAAAGCTTGTTTCCCAATATCGAGTAAGAGAGAACTTTCCATCACTGGATCGCCACCGAGCCTAGCTATTGTTGCCCTAGTGTTCATTATTGTCCAAGCTGCACGCGGTGTTGTCAACTTCAAACGACCGTCCCAAGCCCAACCCTCGGGAAGTGTGGACTCTACTATCTCCTTCAAAGAATACGCATCTTCAGTGCGAAATAATGCAGCAGCATCTTCTAATTCTCTAATACATTGCAATTTTGCAATATCTGTATATGCTCTCGAGTAGCTCTCCCGAGCCACACTAGACAATTTGTCCATCACAGCAGTTCTAGCAGTTCGAAAGGAGTCATCTATCGAACCCCAATTGCGATTTCGTACACAAAGAATCGCTTCGCCAGTTGCTTGCCGAAAGATATCATCCGGACTAGCGTTCTTGCAACTTGACTCATTTTCTGAAACGAGGGACGAAATTGTTTCCCATTGACCCAGATGAGAAGCAGCTTCTATTGCAAACGCTTTCGTCGTTACTTTATCGGTAGTTTTATCCTGAGTCAGTACGCGACTCAGTACATTCTCAAAGCGACCTAGCTTAAGCATACAGTCGAGTATTCCTTTCTCTAAAAACATGTCTGATTCTGAACATAAATTGCCAATTCGTTTCACCTGAATGGCACGCTCATAATCCCTGAGGGCGCGCTCGTAGTTTCCAGATGCCTCATTCCATTGGATGCTATCAGCAACTTGGAGCGATGGATTTGCAAGATAGGATGTCGCTGCAATTACATTCAAAGTCTCGCAATCATTCAGATTCGAGAGAACAGTCTTCATCAATTCAATGTTGGCCCTCTCTAACAAAGATTGCTGGAAAAGGTTGCCTTTACTGGGGATCTCGACACTTTTATCATCGCTTGATGATTCAAAAAATTCGTCAACAATATTCTTTCTAGCCACCAACTCAAGAAGTCTCAGTCCCTTTGCATTCATTCCAACTTTTATAGCGGCTCTTGCTTGATCAATCAAAGGAATTCGAGACATCAATTCCTCTATCTGCGATATCGTATCATCTGCAGGCCAATTTGATAAAGAATTTTCGTTTTTGCTGCCACCAGAATTCTTTCTAGTACTTCCCCTGCTAGATCGTTTTGAATTGGAACTATTTTTTGACCTATAGCGCTGCTCGGCCTCGATTTCAGCCCAGTATTCCAACGTATCTTTCATTGCAAAAAAACCACCGACTGCCTTCTGGCGTTCGCTGTCGTCCATTAATGCAGAGTTCGAATCGAAATCCAAAATTCGAAGAAATTCTTTACAAATCGACTCGAATTCTTCGGTAGATCCAAAACAAATACGATCCAATACTAGGAGGGGGAGAATAAATTCCGCGGTTTCTAGTCCAGCTAATGATCGAACTACTATGCGACAAGCAAAGAAAAAGTCTTTCCATCGACTCAATGGGCAGTCTTTTGTCTTCAAGATCATCCAACGACAGAATTCAGAAATCCAGAGATGATACGATTTCGACGCATTGAAAAATGGAGGCTGCCTTGTACTGTATCTTTCATCCTGTCATCACAAATCGAAAATATATTTTAAATAAATGAGAGAAGAGGACACGATGAAGAAAATCAAAAACAAGAGAAGAAAACAAACCTCACCTTCGTACTAAACTCTGATAACCAAAATGGTTCAACTGATTCGTAGACGTTGGCTTCTACTAATCTATCAGACAGCCACTTGCTCATTTCACGTTTCTGTGAATTAGATCGCTTGTCTTGTTCTAAAGTGCTAGTTTCCCTCGCGGAATCATCTAGCAACAAAAGTAATTGCTGAATCGTGAAGGCAATTTTTAATTGTTCTTCTTGTGATGGGGCTGCTTTCAGTGCCACAACTAGGTATTTTGTGACAAGCTGTAGCTCATATTTCGCGGCGCGAGACTGCCATGGAGGCTGATCCAGCCTCCAATCATACATTGACACTGATCCACTCCCTTCAGATCTGAAAAGAGATGTGTCGTCAAGCCTATTTTCACTGATAGCGCCCATTTCCCCCAGACATGTTGCCAACTTGAGACGAACTTCTTGGTCTGATTCGTGCACGCACCTTCGCATTAATTTTTCGATGATATTTGAAACAGTAACACTCGTCACACCCTTTGAATGAGTTGGATTTTTATTGTCACTATCGGTTTGGGCACGTTCGTAGACTAACGTAAGATAGTTTTTAATCAGCGATCCTCCCTCACTCTCAACAAGAACATGAAATAAATTCCTATTTGCTCGAAGTAGATCCACCAGGTGCTGAAGCGCAACTTTTCTGACACTGGCATTTTCATCGTCAAGAAGAGAAGAAATCAGACTTACTCGATTTTGCAAAGCCGAAACAATATCCCCACTGCTTGAAGCCGCCGAATTACTTGAATTGCTGATATTGTCGCTGGTCAAACTTCCTCGCCGGGAATTTGTACCTGCTTGAGAATGCGAAGTATTTACTGATAAAATGAAGAGATTGTCAAAATTGATACCATTATCCCTCAAAGATTTGTGTACCATTTCAAGTGATCCTGACGTCGGGAGAAAGGGAATTTGCGAAAATGCTTTTGGGAATTTGCGAACAAACTCTGCACGAGTAAGAAATTCAAGAACAGAAACAGCTTCAGTCTGTGCCTCTGGATACATTGGTCCTTTGCCGTTGAACTCGTCCTCCTCAAGTATAGGAAGCAGCGATACTACAATCGTTGTAAGGTTGTCGATCACTGATTCTATGTTATCTTTGGCTGACAGGCGAATAAATTTTGAAAGGCATTGCAAAGCATGCAAACGTAGAGAGCAACCACCAGAGCCATTGTCATCGATTTCTCTGTTCACAATTATAGCGGCATTTACAGTAGATAAAACTTGCGGAAAGTATTGAGGTGCCTCTGAAGATTTTAGGAAATCCAAAAGTACAAAAAGACATCTCAGAGCCTGTGCCTGTTGGGCCACTGTGCGAGATCCCCAGTTTAGCTGTACCATATTGACTATTAGATACATGAAATTTTTTGTTACCCAGGACTTGGCTGCATTTGTGCCGGGCATAAGTTCCGGCGTTGATTGACTTGATTCTAAATCATCTTTTTCACAAGCAACAGCAGCGATTCTGAGAGCTCGAGAGGCAGGTCCCACTCGAAATGGATCGCGACCTAACTCCCATGCTATACCCTTCAATATGAGTTGCTCTCGACTGGACATCATATCATCCAAAGTCGCGGGTGCCGTCAATTTTGTAAAAAACTTCAAAGATTGGGCTTCTTCTTGATCACAGTAAAAAAGAACAAGAGGAAGCATTTTATCAATTTTTTCCAGACAGATCTGCTTGATCTCCTTCTGCAGCCGATGAACACTCATCGAAAGAGCTAGCGATTTTTTCGTTTCCATTGGTGATGTAGGAACGCCTATTACATTCATACCACCAGCCTGAGGCACAACCTTGTAGTTCTCATTTTTCTCTGTCAAAAAAATATTCATGCCAACCACTGATTTTATTGTTTCTTCATCTCTCTCCTTTACAAGCTGGGCAATGGTTGATGGGATGGATTCAGTAACAACATTGCGAGCCTCTCTTAAAGATTTCCTGCAGTGTAAAGAGTCTTCGGATATTGTGAAAAATGAACATATCATTCTCTCCAGCAGCTCGTATTGCTCCGCCCGAGTATAATCCTTATTGAAAGCATGCACTTCGCCATACATAGCAGAGGGAAAATGAGTCCATGATATCTCCCCAGATAAACACAAAGTTAGGTTCCGTCTTCCAGACAAGCATGTGAATATTCCAAAAGCGGATGCTCTAGCGACCGGTGTGCTCTTAAGCTTCGGAAAAGAACGAGTATCCCCAGATTTACTTGACCCAGCTGCCCACAAACGAATCAATCGTAGAGTGCATTTCTCGAACAAAGTCTTTGCAATAGGATGGTCTAATCCAGAGTTATAAGATAATGACGCCAAAGTTGTAGCTCCGGCATGTAGTTTACTCAATAGATTGTTATTTTGATAACGGTCGAATGGTTCTTCTCTGCCCATCGTTTCTTTTCCCAGAGACAACAGTTTCTGTGTTTCAAAATGATCAGAATCTTCACTCAATAGCCCATCAATGTCTTGGAAAAGTCCATTTACAACATCATCAGACATTCGAACTAAGCTGTTCATGGTGTCATTGCTCCTATCCTCCCTTTTCGTACGAGAATATGCGTAGTATTCTTTGAAGTCTTCGTTTGATGCATAACGGGAGAGAAGAAATCCATATTCATTTGACATCAACACAGTGGAAAGTTCTCGAGAAAGGAATTTTCTGAGGAGGCTATTAGGATCTGAAAAGGGGGCGGCTACGAGCCAGGACAGCACGTCATCTTGCGGCAGTAAAATTTCTTCTGATGCTTTCACAGATGCATTGGTTTTGTTCCTTTGCGAATATTGTCGGATTTCCGATGGTGATACGCTCATACAATACTTTGCAATACACATCCACAAAAAGTATCTTGATGTAGGATTCTCCTTTTGCCTAGCCCCTGCCTTTGCAATGTCGATCATCATTTTTTGTAAAATTAAAGACTTCGGATCTTTCTTCTTCTCGGTAGGATAGAGTCGTTGATGCTTCATCACAATGAAGTCGAACACGCTAGTAGGATTTCGGGTTGAAAGCGCAAGTGCCGTATCGGTAAATGATGAATGAATAAGACCAATGGCAAAAACTAAACTCTGGAATAACTCAGTGTCCTCATTCTTCAGTGTCTGTATCAAAGGAACGAGTACCTTTCGAAGGAAGTTCACCTGACTATTAGTCAAATCTTGATCATTCGATGCTCCTGAGTGCTTCTGATTTTTATTGAGAACCTTCGTCATGGACCCATTCTCCCTCTGTCTGCCACGTAGCGACACAAACATGAGCGGTAGTAGATGCAATAACACAGCAATATTTCTCGATGAATTGAGCTGCACCGATTCCATCTTCACAGATTCCACGTAACGATCGAAAAAAGTCGCAAACAAATCCAGTGAATAGCATTCAAATGTACAATTTGATTTTCTGTTCGATTGCGAAGTAAAAATACTGAGGTATAAGGGATTCATGGATGAAAACAAAGCGGCCCGAACAAAAAGGGAGAAAGAATCCAAGGTTTTTACCGATTGATGATATAAGTATTCGTTGGAATGTTCGTGGCACATGTATAGTTGCTTTGTAAAATGTAAGTTGGATTGTGGGCGAAAATTGTCCTCGCAACTTACTCCCATAAAGTAAGTCGGAATACCCATGTACTTCTCTAGATGAAGGGGGCCACGTTGTTGTCGTAGTCCAAGCTCAAGCAGTCTTCCACAAAAAGAAGATACTGAGTCGAGAAAATGACTTCTGTGTTCAATAATTGAGCCGTTCAACCCTTTCCAACCTTTCAAATCTGAGAAAAGCATGGAAAACCCGCAATTTAGAATTTCATCCGCTAATGCATATCCCAATGCGGTCTCCAAATTCTCTGTGGAAATGATTGTATTTATGAACAGATTGCAAGCAGATAATACCTGCACAGATAATTTATGTGCCACCTGCGAAATTCCTGATGAAAATTTGTCTTCATTTTTATCATTGACCGTATTGGATTGCTTTCGAATCAAAGATAAAGCGAATCGTAACCCCCCTGATAGGCAACGAATCTGCTCAATGATGCGCCCCGTTACGAAATTATCAAGCATCCTAGCTTGTGTGATTGCTTTTGGAAAAGAATCTCGAAGACTTTCCCCTGCTTCAAAGACTAACTCAAAAAATGAATGAAGTGCATCGTGCCAAACCACTGAAAATACTGCTACATCTGATTCCTCCGTGAGAAACAATTTTCTCCGTTTGGTAGAAACTGGTGTGCTTTGTTGCTCTAACATTGTGGTTTCGTGCTTTCGTTTGAAGTTACGTCGTGAATCTTGTAAATCACCACCATCATTGTCCTTCCCATTGTTTATTTCATAACAATCATTTCCCGTTTCAGGTGCTACTTGATCAGATACCGATACCTGACCTGCTTCTTGCCCTGCATTGGATGATCTCGTACGGCACTCCAATACTGCAAGACAAGCA
>Ga0163111_10003276_pt1 | contig 10422 bp, 12 predicted proteins | sample CRUFie1St18metaG_FD_109645 | JGI IMG/M metagenome (GOLD analysis project Ga0163111, IMG submission 109645) | Marine microbial communities from the Costa Rica Dome - CRUD Field 142mm St18 metaG | ecosystem: Environmental > Aquatic > Marine > Oceanic > Photic zone | place: Costa Rica: the Eastern... | reverse complement strand
CAGCTAATGAAAACAATCGAAAGGATAAAAGTAAGTTTAAATCCAGATTTGAAAATCAGGGGTATACTTTTAACTATGTATGACAAAAGAAATAAGCTTTCATCTCAAGTTGAGAAAGAAGCTAGGGATTATTTTAGTGAAAAAGTTTATTCAACAGTTATACCAAGAAACGTGAGATTATCTGAGGCACCCTCACATGGAATGCCTGTTTTAATTTATGATAAATCTTGTCCAGGAAGTAAATCGTATTTTAGTTTTACTGATGAATTTATAAATCAAGAATCAACAATAGGAAGTGCTGCTTAATGGATAAAATTAAAAAAGGATTGGGAAGAGGATTGTCTTCGTTGATTGGAGAAACAAAAGTTGAGTCTAACAAAAATCAGTTATCTATTAGTGACTTGGTGCCAAATAAATATCAACCAAGAAAAGTTTTTGATGAGAATTCATTAGAGGATTTAACTAATTCAATTAGAGAAAGGGGCATGATACAGCCCATAATAGTAAGAAAATCAATTGAAGATAAATCAAAATTTGAAATCATTGCTGGAGAAAGAAGATGGCTTGCTGCTCAAAAAGTTGGTCTGCACAATGTTCCTGTTGTAATAACAGAGGCTGACGATTTAAAATCTTTAGAATTTGCTATTGTTGAAAATGTGCAAAGAAGTGATTTAAACCCTCTTGAGGAAGCACAAGGATATAAGCGTTTGATTGAAGAATTTTCTTATGATCAAGATAAAGTATCAAAATTTATTGGTAAAAGTAGAAGTTATATAACTAATTCTTTAAGACTTTTAACTTTACCTTCAGATGTAATTAAATTGATAGAATCTCAAAAATTAACACCCGGCCATGCTAAGGTTTTAGTTGGGCTCAGTAATGCCAGTTTTGTTGCATCCAAAATTGTAGAGAAAAAGTTATCAGTAAGAGAAGCTGAAAATTTTGTAAAAATTTTTAAAAATAAAAAGCAGAAACTAGGCAAGTCAAAAGATACAAATATTATTGCACTAGAATTATCTATTTCAAATAAAATTGGTTTAAATGTTGATATAAAAAATACTACAAGAAATAAGGGTAAAATAAGTTTTGAGTATAAAGATTTAGATCAATTAAATAGAATTATTGAAATAATAAAATCTAATTATTAGTTTTTTTTGCAAATTGGCTTAATATAAAATCAATTATAAAATTAATAGAACTATTTAAATTTTTTTTTAAGACTAATTCTAAGTCATTCAGATTATATATTAATTTTTTAATACTTGCATTGCTCCATTTTTCAAGTTGTTGTTTAGTAATTTCTTTATCCTTCCAAAATATAGGCGGTTTTGCTGACGAAATTGTTAAATTTATATTTTTATTTATTTCATATTCTTCAGAAAGTTTTAATAGCTTTTTCAATTTGTTTAAAAAGGTTCTGGTAATTAAAATGCAATCCTCATTTGAAAAATTATTTTCATTTAAAATATTAATAATTTTATTTCGATTCATTATTAAACAATAATCAACAAGTTTTAAAATGTTATGATTTTCAACTAAATTAACTAGTTTAATTAATTCCTCTTGTGTTATTTTTTTTCCATTTCTACAAAAATATTTTATTTTATTTAATTCATTTAAAAGTGTTCCTCTTTCACCATTTGACTTATTTATTATGAAATTAATGTTGATAGGGGATATTTGCATATTATTTATCTTTAAAAAATTATTGGTTAATTTAATGAGGGTTTCTTCATTGTCTGGGTAAACGGGAATACAAATGTCTCTTTTTTCTTTTTCAAAGAATATTCTCAATTTTGATCTTTTTTCTAAATTTTCAGCATCAATAATTATGTTCAAATCATCTAGATTTTTATCTTTTATACCCTCTAAAACTTTAAGAATTTTTTCACTTGCTCTTTTGATTATTATAACTTTTTCATCTTCAAAAAGTGATTTTGATAAAATATTTTCCAAAAAATTATCAGAATTTTGTATTATTTCTTTTTCTTCATATGTTTGAATATTTGATAAATCCTTGGTTAATTTTAAAATAAATTCTTTTTTTAGACCCTCATTTTTACCGTAAAATAGAATAATTTTATTTTTTTTTAGGTTAATTTTATCTAATTCAAAAGACTTTAAAATCATTCAATGTTTAATAATTCTATTTTCAATTTGCTTACCACAGACAATCCAAAATTATTTTTAATATTATTTTCATAATTTTTTTCATCAAAATAGTCTGATATTTTTTTCATATTTTGTTTCTCTTCAAAAATTATTTCCTTATTCAAATTATTTTTTGTGACTTGAAAAATAGCTTTGAGCTTTATTTGATAATTAGATGCTAAGCCCTTAGCATCTTTTGATATTATATTTTTTTCATAAAAAGTATTAAGTTTTATATAATAAATATTTTCCCCATTAGAGTCCGTATTTCTTTGAATTTCTCTTTCAATAATATTATTCATTTTTTTATCACCATTTTTTTCAGTGATTATTAATTTCAAATTACTTTTTTCTGTATCTTTATAAACTGGACTGAAACCACATTGTGGTAAAATTAAAATTAAAAATAAAATAAAAAATTTATTCATCATTAAATTATTATATTCATTAATTTGTCTTTAATATAAATTTTTCTTTTTAATTTATTCCCAATTAAATATTTATTTATAGTTTTATCTTTATTAATAATATCGAATAAAGCTTCTTCTGTAACATTAGGTTTTGTGATAATTAATCCCCTTTTTTTGCCATTTATTTGTATTACTATATTTATGTTTTCTTGCTTTAGAATTGTTTCATCAAACTTAGGCCATTCAAATATTTCTTTGTCTAAAAGTTTTAAACATTCATTTGAAAAGTGAGGTATAATCGGCATCATTGCAATCAAAATTTTTTCATAATTTTCAATTAAAGTTATTTTCTTGTACTCTTTATCTATATGCTTAATAAAAAAAGAATAAATTTCATGTAAATTTGCAACTATTTTATTGTAACTAAAATTTTCCAAGTTATTTGATACATTTTTTAAAAATTTAATTGTATTTTTTTCTATTTCATTGTCAGTATCAGTTTTATAATCTTTTTTAATTTGTTCTAATATTCTTAAATTTAAATTCCATAATTTTTGAATAAATTTGAAAGATGAAATTATACCCTCATCTGACCATTGAACATCTTTTTCTGGAGGACTATCTGATAAAATAAAAAGCCTGGCTGAGTCAGCTCCGTAATTTGAAATTATATCCTCAGGATCAATTGTGTTTTTTTTTGATTTAGACATTGACTCCGATGGACCTACCTTAATTTTTTTTGACTTATCTTTTTTAAGATATTTAACACCATTTATATTTTCTATTTCTTCAGGACTCACCCAGTTATTATCTGGATCTTTATATGTTTCATGGCAAACCATCCCTTGAGTAAATAGGCCCTCAAAAGGCTCTTTCAAATTAAAATTATTATTTTCATATGAAAGGGCTTGCATGAAAAATCTTGAATATAACAAATGTAAGATTGCATGTTCAACACCACCAATGTATTGGTCAACTGGCATCCAATAATCAACGTCTTCTTTATTGTAGCCATAATCTGTTTCACCAGGAGAACAGAAACGTAGATAATACCAAGAAGAGCAGACAAACGTATCAAGTGTGTCTGTTTCTCTAGTTAATTTTTTTCCATTTATTTTTATTTCTTTCCAGTTATTTTGGTTGTCCAACGGGTTTCCTTTAACATTTAAGTCTATGTTATTTGGAAGTTTAACTGGCAACATAGATTTTGGTATTGGGTGAGGATTTCCATTACTATCGTATGCTATTGGAATTGGACAGCCCCAGTATCTTTGTCTTGAAACACCCCAGTCTTTTAATCTAAAATTAATCTGTTTCTTTCCTATTTTTTTTTTTTCAATGATATTTATAGTTTTAATTATTGATTCATCAGGCGCCTCAAAACCATTTAAAAAATCAGAATTAATTAAAATACCTGGTCCTGAATAAGCCTCAGTAGAAACTTCAAAGTTTTTATTTTCATCATGTGGTCTTACAACTGTTTTTATCTCTAAATTATATTTTTTAGCAAAATCGAAATCTCTTTGATCATGAGCTGGACAGCCAAAAACTGCACCAAAGCCATAATCCATTAGAACAAAATTTGCAAAGTAAACCGGTACTTTTTGAGTTGGATCTAAAGGGTTGATAGCCATTAGATTAGTTTTAAAACCAATTTTTTCTCCAACAGCAATTGCTTCTTCAGTTGTTCCAGTTTTAGAGCATTCATTTCTAAAGTTTAAAAATTCTTTATCATATTGATAGAATTTTGAAATTTCATGGTCTATGGAAACAGCTAAAAAAGAAAAACCAAAAAGAGTATCAGGCCTCGTAGTAAAACATTTAATATTATTAATTGGTAAGTCACCCTCTATCTTAAAATCTATTTCACAACCAAAAGATTTACCAATCCAATTCTTTTGCATAGTTTTTACTTTATTTGGCCATTTATCTAGACCATCTAAACCGTCTAATAGTTCTTGAGAAAATTTTGAGATGTTAAAAAACCACTGGCTTAATTTTTTTCTTTCTACAGGTGCACCAGATCGCCAGCCCTTGCCATCAATTACCTGTTCATTTGCAAGCACTGTTTCATCTACAGGATCCCAGTTAACATAATTTTCTTTTCTATAAACTAATTTTTTTTCATATAATTCCAGAAAAAAATTCTGTTGATGTTTATAATATTCTTCAGAGCAGGTTGATATTTCTCTGTCCCAATCAATTGAAAGGCCCAGTTTTTTTAATTGAGATTTCATTTTAGTAATATTAGTCTCGGTCCAAGATTTGGGATCAAGATTATTTTGCTTAGCAGCGTTTTCTGCTGGCATACCAAATGAATCCCATCCCATAGGATGAAGAACGTTATAACCTTTTAAAGCTTTATATCTAGCAAGAACGTCCCCTATTGTATAATTTCTCACATGGCCCATATGAATTTTTCCAGATGGGTAGGGAAACATTTCTAAGCAATAAAATTTTTTTTTATTTTTATCTATTTTTGTAGAAAAAGTTTTTTCTAGTTCCCATTTTTTTTGCCATTTCTGTTCTACAGACTTAAAATTATATCTTTCCACGATTATTTTTGTTTATTTTTTTTCTTTTTTTTTAGCTTCATTCTCTTCTTTATAAAGAGCAGCGGTTTTTAAAATTTTTTTGGTAATTTCTTGGGCTAAATTATTATTAGACTCTTTTATTTTGCATTCTAGATTATTGTTACAAATTTTAGTAAATATTTTAATTTTTAAAGCGTCAGACCTAATTTCATTAGTTAAAAATCTTATTGAAATTTTAATGCTTTCATTAGTATTGTTTTCATTTGTATACCAATCAGTTATTATAATTCCACCGCTATAATTTGCAGAAGCTAATGGCATAAAATTGATCGTATCAAGTGAAGCTCTCCACAATTCATTTGAACTAGCAAAATCGAACACACCACCTTTTGGTTTATTCATATCCATAATTCTGAAACCACGTCCCTCTTCAAGATTTTTTTTAACTCTTTCTGCTGGATCAGCTGGAAATTTCCTTGCATCGCCACCCGGAAGTTTAAATTTGCCATCCGGTCCTTTACACGAAGATAAAAATATCGGAACTAAAATTATAATAAGAAAAAAGGTAAATTTTTTTATGATGAATTTATTTATCATGATTTTTTTGCTTTAATATCACAACATATTCCCTAATTTATGAAAATATATTAAAAAATCAGGAAAAAAGTGATGCAAAAATGCAACACTTTTATTTTTTAAAGTAAAATCTTCTTTATATTGGGAAAAATTAGATTTCAAGCTGATATATACGCAATGTTTATTATTAATAATAAAAACTTAAATAAAGGAGTAATTAATTATGAACAACTTTAAAAAAATAAGCTTAACTGCTTTAGGTGCTTCACTTGTAGCTACGTCTGCGTACGCTGGTGAAATATCTGTAGCTGGTGGAGCTTCAATGAAAGTATCACACCAAAATGGTGGTGCTGCTAACACTGGTAAATCATTTTCTATGGGTAACCAGTTAACTTTCACTGGTGGTGGTGAATTAGATAATGGTTTAAATGTATCAGTATCTTTTGTACTTGACCAAGGTGATAACGAAACTGATAAAGCTGCTGGTGCTGCTGAAGCTCCATTCGACAGTCACTCTGTAACTGTTAGCTCAGATGCTATGGGTTCTGTAACAATGCATGGTGAAGGTGGTGACTCTGCTGTAGGAGCTATAGATGGTTCTGCTGCAGGTGGTCTATGGGATAACACTTTCCTAAGTACTGGTGTAACAGGTGCTAAACCAAAAGCTGCTGCTGCTCAAAGCGGTATCTTAGTTTACACTTTACCATCTTTAGCTGATGGTTTTACAGCAAGTGCTTCATACTCACCTAAGAAATCACACGCTGAGTCTTCGACTTCGTTTGCTATTACTTACACAGGTGTTGAAGGTTTAACAGTTAAGTATGGTACTGGTGAAGATAACCAAACTGCAGGATCGTTTGCTGATCAAACAGCTATGTATGCTTCGTATGCATATGGTCCAATTACAGTTGCTTACAGTAACTCTGAGTACGATGATGTTACTGCTAACCAAGACCAAGAAATGACTTCAATGAACATTTCTTACACAGTGTCTGATGAAATTTCTATTTCATACGGTTCAACTGAAATCGAAGATGGTACTGCAAACTCAGCAACTAACTTAGATGCTGAAGTTTCTGGTTTCACTGCTTCTTACACAGCAGGTGGTATGACTTTGAAAACTCAAAGAATTACTGCAGATAACGTAGACTTTTCTGCTACTGCTACAAAAGACAGAGAGTACTGGAACTTAAGTGCTACTTTTGCATTCTAATTTAGGTTAGATTAAAATAATTAGAGGGCCCCATTAGGGGCCCTTTTTTTTTACTCAAAATAAGTAATCCCAGCAAAACTAAAGTTATTAAGAATTTTTAACTTACTAATATTTTTTTTTGAAATGCCACCAAGAATAACAATGTTTTTCTTTGTCATTTTTGAAAGTAATTTAAATTTATTTATTCCTAAAAAATTCTTGTTTTTTTTAAATAAAGAAGACAAAAAAATATTTTCCACATTTTGATTTTCTTTAATTCTTATTTCCTTAAGATTATGAGCTGATCCAATGATCTGGAAGTCCTTTTTATAGGTGTAAGCTAAATGTTTAAAGCTTTTATTAAAAGACGGAATATAAGCACCATCTAAATTAAGTTTTATAGCTAACTTAACATTATTTGATAAATAAAATTTAATAGATCTCTTTTTGCAATATCTTTTAATTTTTAAAATAAGGTTTTGATCAATTGATTTACTTGAATAGTTTCTGTAAATAATTGTAGTTTGTTTATCTTGTCTGTTGATATTATTTGTATCAAATTTATTAATAAAGTAATATTTCATCATCACATTTATGCATAATACTGTAAAAAACTTATTAGATATTGATAATAATATTAAGGCTTATCTTAATAAATTACATATAAATAATGAACCTAAAATTGTAGCGGTATCTAAGACTTTTAAAATAGATAAAATTATGCCCCTCATTGAATATGGTCATATAGATTATGGTGAAAATAAAGTTCAAGAAGCTGTTGAAAAATGGGCAGATATTAAACAAAAAAATTCACAGATAAAATTACATATGATTGGAAAGTTACAAACTAATAAAGTGAAATTTGCTGTTCAAATATTTGACTATATTCATTCAGTAGATAGTGAAAAACTTGTAAAAAAAATTTCAGACGAACAAAATAAAATAAATAAAAAAATAAAAATATTTTTGCAGGTTAATATTGGAGATGAAAGTCAAAAATCTGGAATTAATAAAACAGAAGTTATACAATTAGTTAACTATAGCAAAAAGGTAGGCTTAGATGTAATAGGTTTGATGTGTATACCTCCCGCAAATATTGATCCAGAAAATTATTTTGAAGAAATGAATAAATTAAATAGCAATTTAGGATTCACTGAATTAAGCATGGGAATGTCCTCTGATTTTCTTGTTGCTGTCAAACACCTGTCGACTTACGTTAGGGTTGGATCAAGCATATTTGGTCAAAGGGGCTAAAAAATTTTTATTTTAGAATTTTTTTTAATTATTTTTAGCATAATTAAAAAATCCTTTTTTTTCAAAGCGATGCAACCAGCTGTAGGTTTATAATTTTTTGTAAGATGAATAAAAATACAACTACCTCGACCAATAATAGATTTATTATAGTTGTACTTAATTGGAATTAACAAATTATATTTATAATCATATCTATAAAGCTTTTCGCATTTAGGCTTATGTTTTAATTTAATTAGTTTGTTATAATTTTTTGGAAACTTAATATCATTACACCAACCCATTTTGTTCGTAATCTGTACACATTTCAATGAAGTTTCTGGTTTTTGGATCCTGTCTTTACGGTAATATAAATTCTCAATTTTATAAGTTCCTTTTGGCGTCTTTTTATCACCTTCTTTTTTTTTAAGCGCTGATCCATTTTTTCCAATGCAGCACTTAAATACAAATTCATCTATTATAAGTGTGTGTTTATTTTTTACAAAAATTGTCATATTCTTTAAATAATGATAGATCAAAATTTAATAGTATACAAATTTCAATCTTTATATCATATTCTTGAAGAATTAAGCTCTAATTTAAATTTCACAATAGTTAAGAGTGAAAATGAAAATGCATTAAACAATCAAGTAAAAGTACTTAACAATTATATTATTATTACAAAAAGTAAAAATTTAAATTTTCAAAAAGTTATTTGTATTGATAATTTACCACTTAATATTTTTAAGTTGATAGAAAAAATCAATGTAAGCTTCTTAAAAAGTCAATTTAACGAGCAATCACAAGTAAAAATTAATGATTATACAATTGATTTAAATTCAAGAGAAATTATTTCAAAAAATAAAAAATTAAAATTAACTGAAAAAGAAATTGAAACTATTATTCATTTGTCAAAAAATAAAGAACCTGTGAGCGTAAATGAGTTACAAAAAAATGTATGGAGTTATCAATCTGATATTGAAACCCACACAGTTGAAACACATATCTACAGACTGAGAAAAAAAATTTCTACTGCATTTGATGATAATGCTTTTATAATAAGTAAAAAAAATGGTTATCAAATTATCTAAAAAAAATCCAATCGTAAGAGATCTTTTTTCAAAAAAATATAAACCAAAAGTAGTTAAACCAAAAAAAGGAAAAGGTAGTTTTAGAAGAAAAAAAATTAAATAAAAGATTTCATTTAACGTCTACATTAAAACTAATTACAATACGATCATCATCGCTTTCATTTCTTGCGACTTTATGTGGTAAATATCCTGGAAATAATAATAGGTCACCTTCTTCTACATCTATTCCAGCAACATCAATATTAAATTCATTTTTCTTTTCGATTTCAGGATAAGCGTGCCTTCTTGCTATATTGGGACATTCAATTTGAAATCTTCCACAATCTTTTGGGGCTTTTACGTAATATGCAGCACTTAAATAACAATTTGGATGAGTATGAATAACATTAAAGTCATCTTTTTTATTTATTATTGCCCACATTTCTTTAATTCTGATATTTACATCTTTTGTTTTCCATCCATAATTTTGAAAAACATTAATAATATATTTTTGCATTTCTAATGCAAATTTATGCTGAATAGTACCCTCAAATCCTAGTTTAAAGTTTTTTGAATGCCACCCACCTTTATTAGATCTTGTTAAACCTGTCTTCTCTTCATCTCGAAGATCGTAAATATATTTTGATAAGTCTTTATTTAAATTCTTGTGATCTTTTAGGTGATATTTAAAAATAGGTTCTGGAAAAAGCTTTATAATTTCTTGATTATTCATTATTAAATATAATATTTTTTATAATTAATTAATATTAAATTCTAGCACCAATTTTTTGAATTATTTTTGAAGAAAGTTCTGTTCCTTTCTTTAGGCTGCCCATAATACCAAAGTTATTTATTACCCCATGTAAATATCCAGCTGCAAATAAATCTCCTGCACCTGTAAGGTCTATTAATTTTAAGTCTTTATTAGCTGGGCATTCAAAAACATCATCACTTTGTATTGCCACCGAACCTTGTTCACCTCTTGTAATAATAATATTTTTATTCATTGATTTTGCAAAAGTTATTACATCATTGAAAGAAGTACTATCTATTAATGATAAAAATTCCTGCTCATTACCAAATATTATATCTAATTTATTTTTGACCAATTCTAAAAATTGTTTTTTGTGTCTTTCGACACAAAATAAATCTGATAGAGACATTGCAACTTTATTTGCATTATTTATTGCTTTATCAAATGCTTTCTTTGGTTCCCCCTCGTCCCATAAGTACCCTTCTAAAAAAATTATCTCACTTTG
>Ga0163111_10003275_pt1 | contig 10423 bp, 10 predicted proteins | sample CRUFie1St18metaG_FD_109645 | JGI IMG/M metagenome (GOLD analysis project Ga0163111, IMG submission 109645) | Marine microbial communities from the Costa Rica Dome - CRUD Field 142mm St18 metaG | ecosystem: Environmental > Aquatic > Marine > Oceanic > Photic zone | place: Costa Rica: the Eastern... | reverse complement strand
CCAAAGGTTAAGTCACGCAAGGTGACACCTAAACATGGACAATCTCAAGTCCATAAAGATAAGACCAAATACAAAAGAAAAGACAAGTATCCTTCACCTAATTACGAAGGGCCTTGGGGTAAAGATTTAGGATTATCCTAGACTACCATAGTGAAGTGCAGAATGTGTTCCCATTCTAGCACCAGTTGCACTAAATGATTTAGTTACATTAGTATTACTTTGTTGTTGTAATGACTGAATAGGTGCATTAATTGTAACTGGTTGTTGATTTGGTTGACTTGCTGGTGTCATGTTAGCAGATATAACAGGCAGTGTACCAAAATTCATATTTTCTATTTTCATATCCTTCATTGCATTTGCAAATTTTTGAAGTCTATCAAGTTTGGTGTCATCCATTCTATTAAATGCAGATGCAATTCTATCAACACCATCACCAAATGATGTTAAGTTGTCTCCCATTTCTGCAGCTACTTCAATACCTGTAAGTCTCTGCATTTGGTCAACACCACCTACACCAAAGAAATCTGCAATTGCTTCTGCAAAAGAAGTCTCTGGTAAATTAAAGTCTTTTATAGCTGTTTTAAGGTTTCCCAAATTCTCTATGGATTTGGTCATATCCTTTTCATAGTGTTGTAATGCTTGTGCAGCTATGACTAGAGGACTAGTAAACAATGAACCAAATAAAGAACCACTTCCCATTTCGTCCAGTAGTTCTCCAATTCCAGCCTCTTTTAATTTAATAATATTATTTTTAATCGCAGATGCATCTAGTGTTTCAAATGCACCTACATTTCTTGCAAAAGAACCAGCTGCACTACCTATTAAATACAATCCAGAAGATAGTAATGCAATTGCAGCTAATCCAGCAAGAACACCAATTGCTTGTGGGCCTGCAAGTAACAATCCAAATCCTGCTATCATTGCACCAATTCCCACTATAGCTGCACCAACTTTTACTATGTTAATATCTTCAAATTCTTTCATTCCTTTGAATGCACCAGTTTTTCTACCAAGTGCAAATGCACCAAAGATTGCACTAAGTCCAACACCTAATGCAACACCACCTATTACTAAGAATTTACCAAGACCAGCAGCCCCTCTTGCAAGACCCTTACCTAATGCACTGAATCCAGCACCAATAGCAAAAAGACCTTTTCCAATACCTTTACCAAACATATTTGCTAATGTTAAGAAAGGTATCATAAATCCAAACTTCATATTAGTGTCACCAGACTCATCTACATTAGTGTCACCAGGCCCTGCTGCAGTTCCAACTCCAGTTTTTCTTGCAAGTCTATCTTTTTGTTCTTGTCTGAATCTTATTTCGTCTCTATATGCAGCTCTTTGTGAAAGTTTTAAATTTGCAGCGTCAACACCAATTGCTCTAGATTCTCTTGCATCTTCTTTACCTTCAAAAAATAGTTGTCTTTTCAGTCCTAATGCAATTCTAACACCAATTGACTTAACACCATTCATGACTAAATTCATGATTGTACCTAGTAAAGGTATTTGTTGTAAAAGACCACCAATAGGGCCAAAGAATGCTAAAAGTTTATCGAAATCACTTTTTAAATCATTTCCAAAACTTTTTGCTATCTCTACACCAGTAAACTTACCACCTTCTTCGATAGACTTCTTCATATCTTCAAAAGTACCACCAGCAAACTTGACAAATGTTTTTTCAAATCCACTTAAAGTCTTTCCATACTTTCTGATTTCATCGAGTGCTTTGTATTCTTCCTCAAGACTTTTGACTAATGCATTTTCTGTGGATTGACCATTTTTTTCTAAAGTCTCTTTGACATTATCTATTTTAGTCTTTAGTCCATCCATAGTTTCAGTGATATCTGCAATACCACTATCTTTCAGAAACTTATCGATTGCCATTTCAGTTCCAGTACCCATAGCCTCTGTTGTAAGTTTCATCTTACTAACTGCACCTATATCGTACTCTTTTATTTTTTGAACATTATCGTCAATAGTCTCTTTAAAAGATTTTTCATTATCTTCAAAACCATCTTTAATAGATTTTACTGCTCTATTTATAAAAGACTTCATCAAGCCTGCATTCAGTTCATTTGGTGTATTTTCTTCAGCCATATTAGTATTTATCTATTTTTGTGAATTGGTATCGTGTTCTTTAGCTGCACTATTTACATATAAACCAAACCAAGCAGCTCCTGCTCCAACTAGGATTGAAATCAATCCAGATTGTTCCATTGATGGTTCTGGTAAATCCATAAACCACATAGCTGCATAATATACCAGTATAATGTATACACTTAAAAATGCACGAGGCCAGATTCTCCATGAATCTACTGCTCTTGCAAGGTGAATCCACTTTTGCCAAGGGTTTACTGTATCGTTTGCTTTAAGGTCTCTTATCTCGTCTTTAAGAGCTGCATTCTCTTGAATCATCTCCATAAACTTTGATAAGTCCATTTCTACTTCATTTCGTGACATATCACCACTAAATCTCTCATCGGCCATAATACTCTCCTATTAATTTTGTGCCTGTTTCATCTTCAACTCCTCATCTTCGAGATGTTGAACAAGTAGGGAAACATATATTTCCCTTTCCCATGGATACATTCCATCGAGTTCAGTTAGTGACCAACCATGATGTTGGATTAAACCAAAGTTTGTTTGAATATAGTTTGCAAGTGTGTCATGAGAAAGGGCTAGACGAAAAAATTCTGTATTCCTTCTAACTTAACTTTACATTCTGTACCACATTTACTACAATTATATTCGACATCCTTTACCATTTTTGGTAGACCACTAAACCATTCCATTAACATATTGAATTGACTTGTAGACAATTCGTCTATGAATGAATTGATTTCTTTCTCAGTGAAATCTCCCCTATTATGTACTTCTGTATCATCAAATATAGATTCAATTGAATAACTGATAACTTTAAATATGTCTTCTACACCAAGGTCACCAGATAAATCTTCACCAAGTGCTTCTTGTATGTCATTGTAGTTTGGAACTCTTAAAGTTACACCTACAGTGTCAGTTAACATTAATTTATTATCTTTCAATTCACCTTCTATTTCTACCTCTTCCAAATTAATTTCTATTGGTGTTGTTCCATCACACTGAGGTTGGTTTCTACAACCAAGAACTACAGTAGCAACTTCACCAACAGATTTAATTCTTACTTGTAGAAACAAGAATTCTAAATCTGCGTTACCTAATCCTTCTACACTAGAACCATCTTCAAAACTTGAACATTCATTTACTAATCTTATAATAGTATGTGATATTGTTCTATTGTTCTGGTCTTCTAATGCTTGAAGTAATACTTTCTGTTCTCCTACTGAGAATGGTCTGTATTTGACTTCTTTTCCAGATACAGGTAAATTTACAAAATACTCAATAGTATTTACTTTAGGTAATGCCATAATATACTCCTATTGTATTAGGAAAACTTAAATCTTAAAGATTGCGTTTTCAATTTTACCTTTTACTTTATTTGAGAATTTACTTAAATGCTTGTCCATAAAACCTATGAATAGGTTCGATGGTTTTGAATTAGTAAATTCACTTTGCCAGTATCTATAACGAAACTGTGCATTAAACTTTAATATGTCAGACTGTTCATAACCCAGATTTACTACACTTAATTGTGTTGGGAATGCTTCAACCATCATACATCTATAATTTACATTATCATATTTATCTAACATTTCTAGATAAATTACTCCAGTATAGTCATCATAGAATCTGGAGTGAAACCCACCAGCACCACTGGAAAATCCATTGATGGTGTTTTGCCATAATTCGACCAATTCTCTTTCTTCATGGTCGTTTGTCATATAAAAAGAACAATCAAATGCATCATATTGAGGTTTATGTGGTATAACTCTCTTAGGGCCATATTCTGAGTCTTCTAAAGTGAAGAAACCTCTGCCTGGCAAACTTGCAGAGTCACATTTAAGACCTCTTATTGCAAGACCAGTATTCTTTGTACCAGTACCAAACATTGCAACATTGTATCTATTACCTCTTTGCAACGAGTCCATCTGTGCTTTAAATCTATCTATTTTCATGAAATTTTCTTCCTACTTTCCTTCCAAACACTATCAAGAGATGCTTTCTTAAATGATTCAGTTGGTAAAAATATTGCAATCTCCCAGTCTGCACTATCGACTATTGCAAATTTACTTCTAATTTGACTTGTCAAATAGTGTTTTGTACATGCCTTAAAATATGGTTTACCAGATAATCCCTTTAATAGACTATATGTTACATTAAATCTAGTGTTTTTATCATAGTTTTCGTCTGTAGTTCTATCGTATAACTGGTCTAGAAATGCAGCTCTAAGTCCATGTGGAAGATAATGTAAATTTAATCCAAGAAACCCACCTTTTGCAGGCTCCATGGGTATGACCAGAGGAAATCTATCATAATAAGGTAATGTTCGTTTATGTTTTGGGTCGTACATCATCATGTACATGTCACCAAATATAGGTCTTGCTCTTTGTCGTGCATCTTTTCGTAATTGAGTACGATTAACTGATTTCAATGATGCAACACGAGTACGAAACCATCTCTGAGACTCTTTAGTTCTGGCTTGTATACCACCTCTAAATGCCTCTCTTTCTAACTTGTCAAATAGTTTTCCTGCCATACATGTATTTATACAACTTTTTTATTCTTTTTGTTGCATCATAGGTACATTTTTTTGTATAATACTCTTGTAATTGAGAATTACCAAGTACTTGAGGATTCGGACTTGTAAAAATTAGAGAAAATCCTACTTGATTAAGGTTTAGTCCAGATGACACTGAAAAGGTTCTTAATCATTAGAAAACAGTTCACGAAGTTCAAAAGTCTTGAGAGGTCACAGGTTCGAATCCTGTCTGTTGCCGAGGGCACAGTGGAGAAGTGGTGTGTATCTCTTGAAATGTCAATTGGGTACAAGAAGTACTATTTGAGACAGAGCATAAGACTTATCGTAAATCGTAGAGTCATGTGAGTAAGCATGTGGTGAGATTGTCCCTAGTGATAATCGATATAACCAGTAACTACTTCACTACCTTGATTCAACCATTACACAACTTTGTCCATCCTCTAGTTAAAGTGTGAGGATTGTAAGATATCTTACCACTAAGGGACAATTTAAAAGAGAACATGTACTATCTGGATGCTAGATTCGTTGACCTTGTTAATCTGACAAGGTAGAGTTTACGCACATAATGGGATGTTCGGTGGGTTGATACTGTATCGATACTGGGAGACATAACAAACGAAGGTATTTTACACGAGAAAAGGGGACTAGACATGGTTAACTAACGAGGGCATCTGGTGGTAAAAAAATCAGATTTTATTGAATTCCTGTTGGGGTCAGTGATGACTTTCCTAACTTTAGTAGTGGTGATATAAGAGGAACTTAACAGCGTGTACGAAGATTGGTGTAAAAACAAGAGACGAGACTCAAGAGTGCATCATGAAGGTAGTCGGAAACCTATACAGAATCCGAGCGTTGAGATGGTTAAGTTTGAGAGTATGATGGTAAGTGTATGGATGTGAGTTGATGACAATTGGTGTCTGGTACTTGTTAGATTCTTGGAGAATAAGAGGGTATAGTCGTCTAACAGTTAGTAGGGAATACGAAATCTCGCTCAAGGTGGTGATGAAAGTTGGGTTGCAAACCATTAGTAGTCATTAATGAACTTCACTATTTTAGACGATTGCTATCATAAGAACCATCGTCAAAACCCCACCTCGAATTCATACTTGATATGATGATATGGTGGGGTTTTTTTATACCTTCAAATGGTCTTCTGTTATTATTCTAAACTTATATCCCCTATCCAAACAATACTCTTCTGCAGCTTCCCACTTTGCTTGATTAATTGCATAGGTTCTTGCCTCTTTTAAATACTTACCATAGTGTTTACCCTTCTTAGTGGGTTTCTTGGTTTGTGCTTTAGGTTTGACCTCTATAATCTCTTTGACTATTTGTCCTTTTGCATTTTTATATTTTATCCAGAAGTCTGGGAAATATCGATGAACTCTTCTATCTAATCCACGATATGGTATAATAATCTCTTCACTTGACCATTCTAATATGTTAGGTGTTTTGTCACAATACTTCATAAATCTCAATTCCCACATTGAACGATATATAACTTTTGTTGGGTCACCTTTATACTTTTTATAGTGTTTTGGTTTAAATCTTCCCTTGTAACTCATATAAATACCTTATACATAACTAAATCTATAGAGAGTATTTATATGAAATTTTTCAAGAATCTTAAGGACTCAATTCTTGGGTCAATCAAGGAAGACCTTAATTCTGCATTAGGTGGTAAACAAGCACTATTTAATTCAAAAATATCTGGTGCATTAGATGACCTTATTGCAATGAAGACAGGTATTAATATATCAAATATACCAAAGAAAATTACAGAAGAAGCTGCACTAGCAGGAGAACGCAGAAGATTACTAGTAAAGAACCCACAAGAAGCTGTCACCTCAGAAGGTGCATACATACAACCATCAAAAAGAGAAATGTTAAGATTTCCTACCTCTAATGATAGATTTGTTGACAACTGGATTGTGTTTAGAACAAAAAAAAGAACGATTCCAGCAGATTATATGAGAGGTTCAACATATAACATGGATATATCAGAGGCAAAAAAACATGGTATTAAACTACAAGATAACCCAACAGTAGACGAAAAAACTGGATTAGAAAGTCACCAATATAGTGCATCACAACAAGATTGTTCTATTTGTTTATTCTTTCCTAACAATGTTAAGGATACTATATCAGTAGATTATGAAACTAAAGAGGTCGGATTAGGTGAGTCAACATTAAACGAAGCTCTAACCCCTGGCGATGGTGGTGGAATAGGTTTTGTAGATGCAGTTCAAGAGGGTGCTCAAGGATTTCAAGAAACAATAAAATCTGCAACTGCTCAACAAACTGGTATTGCAAATGCAAATCCTAAATTCTTAAATTTTGGTGGTGTTCAGATGAGAGAACATACTTATACTTTTGCATTAAATCCATATAATGAAGCAGATGCAAAAGAAATAATCCAAATTATTCACTGGTTTAAACTCATGTCATTACCAATGTCATCTAATAAAAACCCTAGAATATCTATAATGCCAGCAGAATGGGAAATAGATTTCATGGGGCCTATATTAGGTCATATAGAACATCCACAAAACTGTTACTTATCAACTGTTGATGTCGATTATTCTGGTGGTAAAGATATGTCATTTATTGAATCTGCTAATTATCATACAGAAGAAGAAAGAAAAGCAGCTGCAAAAGCAAAACAAGAAGCAGAAAGAGCTGGTGTAGAATTAGACGATAGTGCAACAGAAAGTGTCAAACATTATCCTAATGGTATCAATTTAACACTTACATTTAAAGAAACACTGAACATAGATAGACTTAGATATATCGGTAATGTTGCAGCTTCAGCTAGAGGTGCAAACCAAGATACAACCGATGAATTAATGAGATTTGAGTATGCACAAGGTCAATTAAGTGAAGGGGAAGCTCATAGTGCAAGTGAGTCTGGAGACCTTACAGAAAAAGGAAGAGCAGAAAAAGAGAGACAGAAAAAAGCACAAAAAGATGCATTTAGAAAATCAGTTGAAGCAAGTTATCTTGGAACTGGTGTTAAAAGGAGTGGTTTCTAAAGGAGTAACATATGCCAGAACATTATTTTAGACATTTTCCTACGATTGATTTTGACCTCAAGAATGATGGTAATTTAATCAAGGCAAAGGATATATTTCGTAATATCAGAGTATCAGATGATGCAGATGATGGTGTTACAGGGTATGAATATTATTATGTAGAAGACCAAGATAGACCAGATGTAACTGCAACTAAACTGTATGGAGATGCAACTTTATATTGGTTATTCTGGATGGTTAACTCACATCTTGCAGTACATAGTGATTGGCCCAAATCACAGAGAGTATTAGAACGATTTATTGCAAGAAAATATAGTGGTAAAGCACTAGTCAGCAACCAGCAGTCGGATATCGTATCCAATTCGGACTCGAAATTTTTACAGGGAGAAAAGGTAGTAGGTTCTACCAGTTCGGCATTTGGGTTCGTCACTAAGATAGACCCAACCAATAATCAGATTATATTAAACGATATACAAGGTAGTTTCCAAATAGGAGAAGTAGTCACAGGGTCGAACAGCTCGAAGAGTTTCACTATTATATCGGTCAGAAATTTTTCAGACTCACCTCACCATTACGAGGACTCAGAGGGTAATAAAACTACCATAAGTACAGGTAATACACCAGTATCTAACTTCGACTTCGAGCAAAAATTTAATGATGATAAGAGAGAGATTAGATATATTAAACCTCATTTCGTCTCACAATTACTCAGAGAATTTAAATCATTCATAGGTTCTTAATATGGCACAAGCAATAGGTAATAATTCACCTAATTCTTATAGGTTAGTCGGTGCAGTTATTAGTAATAATGAGGGTAATCAGTTAGATGTAAGTAATCTTGTAGACTCATTTGAATTAACTGAGAGTATATATCAGATGTTTCTTACAGGTTCTATGACCTTATTTGATAATAATAATTTATTTAATCGAATAAATTTCACTGGACAAGAGTATTTAAGACTGCATTTCCATGGTGTAGAGGGTATGGAAGAAGACCCACCAGATGATGAACAAATAAATCAAGTATTTCGTATATTTAATGTTGCAAATTACCTTAGAGATACCGACCAAAACCTCTCAAATGTAGTATATAAATTAGATTTTTGTAGTCCTTTGATGTATGAGGCAAGAACTAAGAGAATATCTAGAGTATATAGAGGAAAGACTGGAGATATATTAAATAAAATATGTAAGGAAGAATTAAATTTTGTTGAGACCGAAAGTGATGTGAAACCGCGTGTGAAGGGGGGGCAGGAACTCGGTAACTTCTTCTCTGTATTCGATGCAGATGTAGGGGATGCAAGAGGGTTCGTATGTCCTAACTGGACTGTACATCACACCTTAGAGTGGCTGAGAGACCACACCAGAGACGAGACCAACCAACCATATGGAAACTCTTACTACTTCTATCAGACTGCATTAGATGGGTTTAGGTTCTGTAATATAGATACCATGCAGAATATAGTCTATCTGGATGGTGCAGTTGCATTTAGTCCTAGGGATGGGAGTATGGTGATGTCTGAGAACTATGACTTCGAGGGTGGTGTAGGAAACGACATTCTATCCTACAACAAACAGAACCTATATGATACTCTAGAAGGTAACCAGAGCGGCTTATATGCAGGCACAGTGCATTCCTATGACACAGTAACCAAAACCATTACAGTTATCCCTAGTCAGTTTACACAACAGTTTGAGATGGATGGTGGGAACTATAAGAAAGGTCTTGCAGTATCCCCTTCCTTTAGACTAGGTGCAGAGAATATAAGAGTACCATCAGAGAGTGTAGATTCAACAGATGAATTACCTATAGCTCCAGTTGCAATTAATGGAGACCCTATCACAGAGAGATTCGGAGCTTCTGTAGAGTTTGATTATAGTGTACCCTTTACCTTTAGTAATAAAGCTGAGGATATAGGGAACAGTATAACAAGTGGTGGTAGTGTTGTCAAGTATAATAGAGATAGAGTAGAGAAGTTATACGAATTAAATAGAATAAATGTTCAGATATCTGGGAGAACTAATATAAGTGCAGGCATGGTGATTCATGTAGATATACCACAACCCACAGCAGTAGGTGGAGAGAGAGATGAACTACAACATAATGGTAAGTTGTTAGTAGAGAGTATTACATGGAAGGGAGATAGAAGTGGACTCGAAGTACAACTCTCATGCACCACAGATGGACACCAAGTCAATCCAGATACCTTCGAAGGCATGGACTTGGATTCTCAATACTAAAAGGACAGTGTTTTGGGACTCCTAAACTATTTTTGGCTGGGCATTGCTACCCCCATTAAAGTCTTGGGCAGTAATGGGACTCCTAGGTTTTATCTGGGACTCCTATAAATAATAACTAATAGGGAGATTATATGTTAAAAGATATACTAGAAACTCACAGAGAAATGATGTATGAATTTATGGAAGTTGCTGGAGTTGATGATTATGGATTAGCATGGATTTGTTTTTTAAAAGGTGTTGCATTTACATCTTTTATTGTTTGGATATTCTAATGAGTTGGGAAATGAAAGGTATAAGATGTTTTTTAAATAGTAAGATACACAATGCAGTCTGCACTAACATTGATGTAGACTATGAGGGTTCTATTCTCATAGACGAAGACTGGATGGATGAGGTGGGACTCCTAACTCATGAACAGGTAGATGTATATAATAAGACAAATGGTAATAGACATACTACATATGTTCTACCATTACCTAGAGGTTCAAACCGAGTTGAAGTAAATGGT
>Ga0163111_10003273_pt1 | contig 10425 bp, 7 predicted proteins | sample CRUFie1St18metaG_FD_109645 | JGI IMG/M metagenome (GOLD analysis project Ga0163111, IMG submission 109645) | Marine microbial communities from the Costa Rica Dome - CRUD Field 142mm St18 metaG | ecosystem: Environmental > Aquatic > Marine > Oceanic > Photic zone | place: Costa Rica: the Eastern... | reverse complement strand
GGAGAAAGGTTTGATGGTCATGATTATGTAATTGATGCACTTGCTTCAGGAGCATCAGCCGCCATGATCTCGAATAAAGCGAACTTTGATGCTGATCAGGATTTACCTCTAATTCGAGTTGAGGATACACTAATTGGATTACAAGAATTAGCACGATCCTATAAGGGTTCACTTAAAGTAAGAGGTATAGGGGTGACGGGAAGTAATGGCAAAACTTCTACCAAGGATATAATTAAATCTGTTTTGAGTCAGTCATACTCTGTTAGTGCAACAGAAGGTAATTATAATAATCATATAGGCCTTCCTCTTACCTTACTGGAGACTAAAGAGACTGATGCTTTTGGTGTTTGGGAAATGGGTATGAGTAATCCAGGAGAGATCGGCCTTCTTGCAGATATAGCTCAACCTGATGTTGGTATAATTACAAACATAGGAGTTGCTCATATTGAAAACATGGGATCGAAGGATTCTATAGCGCAAGAGAAAGGAGATCTAGTAGAGAGAATTCCTAGTAACGGATACGTGGTGCTCAACGCTGAAGATGAATATAGTATGTCTATCGCTCAGAGAACTAGCGCGGAGACAATAATGGTTGGTTTTGATTATGGAGACGTTAGAGCTGATATCATTTCAGATGACGGCTTTAGTACAAGGTTCAAACTGAATGGTGAGGGGTGTAATGAAGAAATATGTCTGCCTTTCCCTGGTAGACATATGGTTTTGAATTCTCTTATGGCGATTGCCGTGGGGCTTAGGGAGGGAATGTCGGTAGATGTTATTAAAAGAGGGCTTCTGAATGCAGAATTGAGCTCTGGTCGGCTGCAAATTAAGGATTTTAACAAGGTGACTTATATCGACGATACATACAATGCTAACCCAGATTCTGTGCTAGCTGCTCTAGAATGTCTTAAAAATGTAAAGTCTAACGGAAGAAAGTTTGCCGTTCTTGGAGAGATGGCAGAATTAGGGGAAGACGTTGAAAGGTATCACATGAGTGTGGGTAAAGAGGCTGCTGATATTGGAATAGAATATATCATAAGTGTAGGTGAGAAAGCTAAGTCGCTAAATCGCGGAGCAGTGGCTAGAGGTGCAAAGAAAGCCATACATATTGATAGTCACCAGAATTGCGCACAATTCCTTGAGAGTGAATTAAGATCTGGTGATGTAGTTTTGATTAAGGGAAGTCGATCTTCAGCGATGGAGGCTATTTTAACAATATTAGAGAAATCATGATCCCCTGGCTATACGACTACTTAAAAGAAACCACAGGTAATGATATCCAGCTTTTGAGGTATATTACATCAAGAGCAGGTATGGCTTGTGTTTGTTCATTTGTGGTCAGTCTTATTGTTGCTCCCCCGATAATAAAAAGACTTATCGCAATGAAAGCTGGGCAACCTTTAAGAACCGCAGAAGAGGTGAATGAGCTAGCGCAATTGCATGACAGTAAAGTCGGCACGCCGACTATGGGTGGCTCTATTATTGTTTTGTCTGTGATGTTAAGCGTGTTGCTTTTTGCTAGACTAAGTAATCCTTTTGTACTGGTAGTTGTATTTGTCTTTATTGGTTTATCCTTTGTTGGGTTTTTAGATGACTATAAAAAAGTTAAGAGGAAAAACTCAAAAGGTATCAGCGCGAAAACAAAACTATCGTTACAAATACTAGTTTCATTGGTGGCGGGATTGTACCTTTATCTGAACAAAGACACTTCAGAATTTATTACAAAATTGTATGTGCCGTTTAACAAGAACCCAATCATTCATGATATGGGATTCATGTGCATTCCATTCTTTGTGTTGATTGTTGTTGGGTGTTCTAATGCAGTAAATTTAACAGATGGTTTAGATGGGCTGGCGATTGGATGTTCAATCTCTGTTGCTCTAGCATATGCTGCATTATGTTACTTAGTTGGAAATCAGCAATTAGGAGAAAAATATTTACTTATCCCACATAGTCGCTTTGCAGGTGAGCTTACCATTGTTTGTCTTGCTTTAGTTGGATCAGGGCTGGGCTTTTTATGGTTTAATTGTCATCCGGCGAGAGTCTTTATGGGTGATACTGGATCACTTGGTCTCGGAGGTGCATTTGCGGCATTAGCCATTTGCTCCAAGCATGAGATTCTACTCATTGTCATCGGTGGTGTTTTTGTAATGGAAGCCACTTCAGTGATTTTGCAGGTGTTAAGTTTTAAAATTCGAGGCAAGAGACTGTTTAGGATGTCACCGATTCATCACCACTTTGAACTCAAAGGGTGGCATGAGAGTCAGGTGATAACTAGGTTCTGGATACTGTCTCTGTTGTGCGCCTTGATTGGATTAGCCACTTTAAAGTTAAGATAAAATTGAAGTATAAAGAAAAAAGAATAGCGGTCTTAGGATGTGGCAAAAGTGGAATTGCTGCATCTAGGCTAGCTTTATCTGAGGGAGCCAACGTTAAACTCTTTGATACTGGGTATTCTGATCAACTTCAAGAAAGTGTATTGGCCCTAAATGCTGAGGGGATTAGTGTCGCATTGGGTCAAGAGGGAATTTGTAAGGATCCAGCGTCTTATGATTTTGTTATCATGAGTCCAGGGATAAGCTTAGAATGGGAAATCGTACAACCATTTATAAAATCTGGAATTAATATTTTGGGTGAGATTGAATTTGCATTTGGTTTATGCGATTCAGAAATCATTGGTGTCACTGGTACAAATGGTAAAACGACAACTGTTGAGCTTATTGGAAAGATTTTAGAAGAGTGCGGCGAAAAGGTTGCCATTGGAGGTAACCATGGCAGACCATTTACTGACATTATAAATGATAATATATCTTATTCGACCATAGTTTTGGAGGTAAGTTCATTTCAGCTTGAAACTATAAAAAACTTTAGCCCTCACATTGCTGTTTGGACAAATTTTGCACCAGACCACCTAGATAGGTATCGCTCGCTGGAGGATTACCGAAATGCTAAAATGCAGATTTTTATAAATCAGGGTGATGAAGATTGGGCCATTGTAAATGGGATTGATAAGCCAAAGAATTTAAAGGCTAAAACAGTTACCTTTTCTGCGTACAATGAATTTAATGACTATTATCTTAGTGGCTCAAAGATAATAAGTGATGATGAGGTTATAGTTGATCAGAGCATGACGAAGTTGCGAGGCTTGCATAATGCTGAGAATTTAATGGTAGCTACAGCAGTAGCTAAAATTAGAGGTTACGCAAATAAACAGATACTTAATGCGGCGCTAGATTATAAGGTTCCGCCTCATAGATGCGAGTTGATTGCTGAATCACAAGGAGTGCAATTCATAAACGATTCAAAAGCAACTAATATTCACGCAATGGTCAGTGCTATTAATTCATTTAAGGGTCATGATATTGTGTTAGTGGCAGGTGGAAAAGATAAAGGTATTTCATATGTGGAGGCTTCTGAAACTGTATCCAAAAATGTAAACTCTGTAGTTCTTTTTGGAGAAAATAAATTCCAAATATCTGAAGATTGGAAGGCGTTATCAAAATGTCATCTGGTAGAAGACCTTAATGAAGCACTTAGAGTTGCTCTCGATCTTGTGGATGAATCTGGAGTCGTTCTGTTCTCACCGGGAACTTCTTCCTTTGATATGTTTGAAGGATACGAGGACCGCGGTAATGCATTTAAAAATTCGGTAATAAAACTAATCACCTGAAAAAATATGAGTAAAAATAATAGGCAAACAGATAGTAAAAGTGATAAGCAATCATGGACTGATGTCTTTGCGAGAACGCAAAGGTCTAATTCTACTGGGGAAGAAGGTTGGAAGAAAGATGTTCCAAATATAAAGCTCTCTAGAGCCTTTATTGTGGTTCTAATTCTCCACATTGTTGCAGTTGGTGGGATCTTAGCTTTTGAAATGTTTAAATCAAATGAGTCGAATGTTGCTACTATAAAACCAGATAGTACTAGCGTTGATGCGGAAGAAACGGTAGTTGATGAAATTCAGAAAAAAGAAGGTCGAGAAGCAACTCAAAAAACAGGTAATAATGAAGGTTTTGAAAAATACATTGTTCAAAAGGGAGATAGTATAAGAGCTATTGCCGATTCTTATAAGGTTTCAAGGACGGAGATATTAGAAACAAATCTAATTGATGAAGCACATCCCTTAGTTAGTGGAAGAATTCTAAGAATTCCAAAGCCAAAAATGTCAATTAATGGTGATGATGTTGTTGTTAATAGTGACAATAGTACAGAGGGTGATTTTGTGTCCATTGAGGAGTTAACAGCGAGTCCGGATGTTTTAGATGATGATATAAAAGAAGTTAATGAAATTGGTAAAAAAATTGATGTGGAGAATGATGGTTATCAGTTGCTTTCTGAAGCAGATGCCAAGCCAGATAATAAAATAATTCCTCGTGCAATCCCAGTATCAGCCGAAACAGAGTATCGCTCGGCTAAAGTTGTCAGAGAGATACCCGTAACGTCATTGATTGCTAGTAGTGTACCAGTTGAAAAATTAGGTCTTAGTTCCAGATATACTATTGAATCAGGAGACACTCTTTATGGTATTGCTCGAAAATATAATGTGAGCATAGACCAGATATTAAAGCTGAATCCTGGAGTTAATCCTAGAACATTAGGCATAGGGAGAACATTACTTATGCCGTAAATAATTGCTTTTTACATGTATTAAATGGGAGAGAAAAGTTTAACGGTTTTCATTATTTCGATCATTAGTTTGCTCGGCTTAGGTATAGTGATGCTTCTAAGTACGAGTGTCTTTATATCTGAAAGGTCTGATATTTATCATGATGTCAATCGACAGGCTATTTGGTTAGGAATGGGAATAGTTTTATGTGCTGTTACTGCTTTGATTGATTATCACTTTTGGTATAAATCAAGGTGGTTTTGGTTCATTGTCTCTATATCTGCATTGATTTTATGTTTTGTTCCGCCTATAGCTCAACCTGCAAATGGATCTTCAAGATGGATAGGACTCGAGGCTTTTGGCTTAGGTTTTGCTCGAATACAACCCTCAGAAATTGCTAAAATATCATTAATATTTGTTTTGGCAGGGTGGTGTTCAAAATTTCATGAAAGAGCTGCTGAAATTAAGTATGGATTTATATACCCCATAATAATATCCCTTATTCCTGTTGTTTTAATTGCTGTTGAGACAGATATGGGGACAGCTGCATTGCTTATTTGTGCCTCGCTCGTTTTGCTTTTTGTTAGTGGAAGTAACAAGAAAATGTTTATTGCTACGGCGAGTACTTCTGTAGTTGTTCTTTCATTGGCAGTTTGGTTTAATCCTAATAGACTCGAGAGGTTTATTGCATTCTTGGACTTGGAAGCACACAAAACTGGGTTTGGATTGCAGCAATGGAGAGCCCAGCTAGCAATGGGTGAGGGAGGTTTTTCAGGGCTTGGTCTAGGTGAAGGAAGAGAGAAATTGATGTATATGCCTTTTGCTCATACAGATTTTATTTTTCCCATGATAGGCGAAGAATTGGGGGCTAGGGCCACGTTGTCAGTGGTGTTGATTTTTGTTCTTATTTTAGTTATTGGTGTGTCGATTTCGAATTCTGCGCCAGATAGGTTCGGTAAACTTTTAGGCTTTGGCCTAATTACTCTAATTTCGCTTCAGGCTTTGCTTAACGTAGCTGTTACTACGGGATGCTTGCCCAACAAGGGGTTGCCTCTGCCATTTGTTAGTTATGGTGGCTCAAATTTATTGTTTTGTTTGGCTGCGATAGGAATCATTCTTAACATATATAGACAAGGTCATGAACCTGTTGTTGATCCAGATAGTAAACTTTTAGAAGGGCATAGAACTCTCCCGAGGATATAAATTGATGAGTCTTCGATTGATAATTGCATGTGGCGGAACTGGAGGTCACCTTTTTCCAGGAATTGCTGTGGCTGAGGCGTTAATTGATAAGGGTGGGGAGCCGCTTCTCATTATTTCAAAAAAAGAAATCGATGCATTAGCCATGCAGGGTCATAGCGATATTAATCATGAATGCTTAGCGTCAATTGGGATGCCTAAGATATATTCTCCTAAAATGATTAAATTTATTAGTAGTTTTTTTGTAAGTTACCGAAAGAGTAAAAGTATCATTAAGAGTTTTAAGCCTGATGCCGTTTTAGGTATGGGAGGGTTTACTTCTTTGCCACCATTGCTTGCAGGTAGATCTTATAAAACTAAAAATTTTATTCATGAGTCGAATGCTTTTCCTGGTAAAGCAAACAGGGAAGCATCGCGTTGGGCTGATCATATTCTTCTAGGGATGGAGTCATGTGGGAGTTTTTTTAAAGATAAAAACTTTGAGGTAGTAGGAACGCCACTTAGATCAGTTTTAAGAGAACAGCATGAAAAAACTGAAGCTTTACAAAAATATGGACTTGATCCAGATAAGAAAACTATCTTGGTGATGGGAGGAAGTCAGGGTGCTCAGGCACTTAACTCAAGTATTATTCAAAATCTTGAAAAAATATATAAAGCAGGTATTCAACTTTTACATATTACTGGTCCTGTAGATTTTGACAGGGTAAAGTTACAATATGAGAATATTCCTAATTTTTCATGTGTTATTCCTTTCTGTAATGAAATGCATTTAGCCTACAGTATTTCGGATTTGGCAATTGTTCGATCAGGTGCATCAAGCTTAGCCGAAATATCAGCTTATGCGATACCGTCTATTTTGGTTCCCTACCCATTTGCAACTGATGACCACCAGACTTTAAATGCAAATCACTATGTTAAAAATGGTGCGGCTTTTCTTTTGCCTGAAAATAAACTCAATGCAAATTCACTCTTTGAAATATTGGATCAACTATTCGAGGAAAATAACCAAAAATATAAGAAAATGAAGTCATCTATGCAGAGCCTTTCAGTTATCGATTCAGCTGAAAGAATATGCGAAAAAATAAACAATTATTGTAATTGAAAGAGAACTGGTCAGAAAGATTGCATTTAGGATCTCAACATCCGATTAAAATACATTTAATCGGGGTTGCTGGCTCTGGGATGAGTGGGATCGCAGGCCTTCTATTGAACTTAGGCCATACGGTTAGCGGATCTGATAAGTCAGACACAAAAGAAACAGAAAGGCTTATTAAATTAGGTCTAAATTTTTATGGGGCACACTCCCCAGAGCAAGTAAGTGATGTGGAGTTGGTTATCTACTCTTCGGCAGTTAAGCCAGGTAATGTTGTTTACGATAAAGCAATTGAAATGGGTATACCAATGCTCAGACGGGCGGATGCTCTTGTTGCAATAATGGCTACAAAAAAAAGTATAATAGTTGCTGGAACTCATGGAAAGACAACGACATCATCTTTAGCGGCAAAAGTTCTTCGAGCTGGGGAAGGAAAACCTTCTCACTATGTTGGGGCAGAGGTTCCAATACTTGGAACAAATGCATTTTGGGATAGTGAGGGTGACTATTTTATCGCAGAAGGTGATGAAAGCGATGGAACTTTAGTGAGTTATGATCCCGAATATGCAATACTATTAAATGTTGAAGAGGATCATTTGGACCATTATAAAAATGGAATTGAAGAAATTAGAAGTGTCTTTAGTGAATATTTAGATAAGTGTAGAAAAAAAATTATCTATTGCTCTCATGATTTAGAAGCGAGAACGCTTTGTTGTGGTCGGAAAAATGTAATCTCTTATGGCTTCGAAGAGAGTGACAATATTCGAGGTGTAATTAAAGAAGTAAGAGATGGTAGTACGGATTTTGATGTCTACGATGGTGCGAAACTTTTGGGTTTGGTTACTTTAGGAATACCAGGAAAGCATAATGTATTAAACGCTCTTGCGGTAATAGCGCTTGCAACTGAATTGGAGGTAGATTTTTCAGCGATCTCTAACGCAATGGCGGAATTTAGAGGAGCTCGAAGAAGGTTTGACGTTTTATATAAATCATCAAATTACTCTGTTATTGATGATTATGGACATCACCCTACAGAAATTAAGGCTACTATAGAGACGGCAAAACAACTTAATCCTGAAAGGCTTATTTGTGTCTTTCAGCCGCATCGTTATAGCCGTACTAAGATGATGCTGGAGAAATTTTCATCTGCATTTTCAGGTGTGGATAAATTGTTTGTCACTGATGTTTATGCAGCAGGAGAAGAACTAATTGATGGTGCGGACGCTAATGCGGTTGTTCGCTCTGTAATTAAAAAGGATGGAGTTGATGCAAGAGAATTAACGTGTTTTGATAGGGCTCACCATATTATTGGTACTGAGATTAGGCCTGGCGACAATATTTTGATACTAGGGGCCGGTAATATTCATGAAGTGGGATCTATTTTAGCTAGAGATCTTGAGGTTTTAGATAAGTTGAGAAGGGAACTCGATGACCCTGTTACGGAATGTAGGATATATGAACCAATGAGGAGGCACACTACATTAAAAGTAGGAGGACCTGCCCAGTATTGGATTGAACCAATTACAATAGAAAGTTTTTCAAAGTCACTTAGATTTTTTGATCAATTGAATGTTCCGGTGCGAGTGGTAGGTCGTGGATCAAACCTACTAATATGTGATGGAGGAATTGCTGGTGCTGTAATTCGGCCATCGGGTGGTGAATTTAGTGAAGTTAGCGTTTCAGGTGATCTTATTACTGCTGGTGTTGGTGCTCGGTTTAAAAAATTGAGTAACATTGCGAAGAAGAATGAGATTACTGGATTTGAGTGGATGGAGGGTATACCAGGAAATGTAGGAGGCGGTTTAAGAATGAATGCAGGAGCTATGGGTGTTGAGACTTTTGATCAAGTTGTATCAGTTAAATTCTTAGACTCAGAGGGTAGGTTACATGAAAAGTCTTCCGAAGAGTTGAAAGCCAAGTATAGGAATGTGCCAGAATTAAAGAATAATTATGCAGTCTCTGCAGTATTTAAAGGGGGTAAAGGAAATCTGAAAGAGATTGAGAAGTTAACTCAAGATTCGATGGTGAAAAGAAAGGCTAGTCAACCTATTGCAGCAAGTGCTGGGTGTATTTTTAAAAATCCTGACCATATACCTGCTGGAAAATTAATAGAAGAGATAGGTATGAAGGGTTTTAATGTTGGGGCCGCCAGAGTTTCAGAGGTTCATGGGAATTTTATTATTAATGAAGGAGGGGCTACAGCAGAGGACGTCCTTTCTTTAATTGATGAAGTTAAAAAGAGGGCGTTAGAAAAATGTGGAGTAAAACTTGAAACAGAAGTGCAAATTATTGGAGAACAGCAAATTGCTTATTAAAAATAATAATAATAATGTCAGTCGATCATAAAACAATTGCAGTATTAATGGGCGGTCCAGGGAGTGAGAGAGATGTATCAATTGCATCAGGTAAAAGTGTCTCGAAGGCGCTTGCTGAGAGAGGGGCGGCGGTTATTGATGTGGAGCTTAAGAGTAATGAATTGATTTTGGAGGATGAGGTTGATTTAGTATTTAATCTTATTCATGGAACCTTTGGAGAGGACGGGGAGCTTCAAAAAATTTTAAATGAAAGGCGTATCCCATACACAGGTGCAGGTGCATCAAGCAGTGAAATTGCTTTTGATAAGCTTTTAAGTAAGAAAAATTTTGTTGAGCATGGAGTAAATACTCCATTGTTTGAATTTATTTCTACTAATGGTGAAGCTAAGCCTTCAATGGTAGTGCCCTATGTGATAAAACCTCCCAAAGAGGGTTCAAGTGTTGGGGTTCATATAATTAGGAGCGATTACGAATTTGATGAAGCTATCAAGGATGTTGCAAAATATGATGAAATTGCGCTCGTAGAAGAATTTATATCAGGAAAAGAACTGACAGTTGGAATTCTTAATGGAGAGGCTCTACCTATAGTCCATATACAACCTGAATCAGGTTTTTATGATATGAAAAATAAATACCCATGGCTATCTGGTGGTGATGGGAGTCAATATTTTTGTCCAGCTGAGCTGGATGATGAGACAACCATAATGGTTCAGGAGTTAGCGATTGAAGCTCACAAGTCTTTAGGAATCGAAATTTATTCTAGAGTCGATATTTTATTATCAGAGGAACAGACTCCATATGTCCTTGAGGTTAATACGATTCCAGGAATGACTGAGACAAGCTTGTTGCCTAAAGCAGCTAGCGAAAATGGAATTAATTTTGAAGATCTATGTGAAAGGATTGCAGAACTTTCAATGAGGTTAAGAAAAAAATATTAATTAAAAATGAAAAAGAATAAACGCTCATTATTATCAAAGGGCCGTACTCAGGCTCGCAAAAGGAAAGCAACGCGCAAAGGTGCTAAGCAGAGTTTGAACGTTAAAGTTAACTCTAAGAAATCTGTAAGTGTCAGAAGAAAACTTTTCTTTGTAAGGTTTTTAAAATGGACTGCATTAACAACAATGTTGTTTGTTGTTTTATTGGGTTCATACAGAGGAGTCGACAGGTTTTTGTTCGAGAGTCCAAAGTTTTCTTTGCGTAATATAAATTAT
>Ga0163111_10003272_pt1 | contig 10425 bp, 8 predicted proteins | sample CRUFie1St18metaG_FD_109645 | JGI IMG/M metagenome (GOLD analysis project Ga0163111, IMG submission 109645) | Marine microbial communities from the Costa Rica Dome - CRUD Field 142mm St18 metaG | ecosystem: Environmental > Aquatic > Marine > Oceanic > Photic zone | place: Costa Rica: the Eastern... | reverse complement strand
TCCTCAAAACATTTACTAAAATGCTCTTTTAGTTTTTGCTCATTTGTAGCACAACTAATGTGAGGTGAAAGTAAATTTTGCTTATCTTTTTCTGACGTATAGGTATATAGATAGTAGAAGTGTTCTATTGGCGAATCAAAGGTTTTTCCAGCATATCGGTCAGAAAAGTTTCTAAAAAATTTTGTTTTTTCTTTTTGAGAAAACCCGCCATTTTGCATTTTTTTAAATTGGTTAAAATCATGAGGAGAGCGAAAAATTCTACCATATCCTCCAAAAATTTCATCTGCACCTTCTCCAGATAAAATAACTGTTATATATTTTTTTAACTCTTTTGACATTAAATATAAAGGTACTTCATTGGGGACTGACAGTGGAGCATCTTTGTATCCAATCAAGTTTTCCATAGTCTGGATATAATCTTTTCCAGAAAGAATTATTTCTCTGTGATTAGTTTTATATTGTAGAGCTACTTCATCGGCATACTTGAATTCATTATATCCAGCTTCTTCAAATCCAATAGTAAAAGTATTAATTGGTTCAGATTTATTTTGTGCCATTATTGCTGTGACAACACTTGAATCTACACCTCCGGATAAGAATGAGCCAATAGGAACGTCTGAAATCATTCTATATTTGACTGCTGATTCTAATATTTCTCTAATTCTATTAATGTAAAATTCCTCGCCTTTATCTTCTACCTGTTCCTTTAGTTTATCATTAAACTGCCAATATTTTTTTGTTCTTAAATCACCGGTCTCATTAATATGAATTAAATGACCTGCTGGAAGAGAATATATTTCTTTAAAAAAAGTATCATTAAGTATTGGATATCGAAAAGATATATAAGATGATATTGCCGATTCGTTAGATTTAAAAGAATGTTCTTTTTCTAGTTTAAGAATTGATTTTATCTCCGATGCAAAAGTTATATTTCCATTTTTGTGATAAAAATATAAAGGCTTGATCCCTAATCTATCTCTAACTATATATGCTTCATTTTTTCTCAAATCGTATACGGCAAAAGCAAACATACCAATAAACTGATTTATACAATTTATTCCATATTCAAAATAAGCATGAAGTAATACCTCTGTGTCAGAAGAGGATTTAAATTGATACCCTTTAGCGATTAAATCTTCCTTGATTTCCTGATAATTATATATCTCACCGTTAAATATGATTGTAACTCTCCCATCGTCTGAAATCATTGGTTGTTTACCACCATCAGAAAGGTCAATTATAGAAAGCCGCCTTTGGCCAAAAATAAATTTATCAGATTTATGAATTCCACTATCATCAGGTCCTCTATGTTTCATCAATGATAGAGCATTTTCAAATTCACTTTCGCTTATCGAACAATTCGATGAAAATATTTTGCCTAAAATTCCACACATAAATTAACTATTTAATTTATAAAGATTTATCATTATGTTATTAGTGTTTATTATAAAAAAAATCTTCACATACCTGTTTATAATAAAGTCTATTTTATTTAGCAAAAACAACATTACTATATATATCTCGAACAAAATTCCAAGTAAATCTTTTTAATGATTTTGTCTGTCTATTAAATGGATAGTTTTCGTCTTCAATAATTTTTTTAAGACTTTCACATATTTCATCAGGCTGAGAATGATTAATCATATATCCCCAGTCTTCCAAAACAAGTGGTGCGCTATCAACTTTAGTAGATATCACCTTACAGCCACAGGACATTGCCTCCACTAATACTTTCGCAAAACCTTCCCATATTGAAGGAAGTATAAATACCTCACTTTCGTTATATAATTGGATTAAACTATTCCTTTCTTTTTGACCAACCAATTTTACTTTTTCCATTAATTCCAATTGAGAAATTAATTCTTGTATTTCAACAAATAAGAGTCCTTTTCCAACAATAACTAAATTATAATTATTTAATTCAGGGTATTTTTTAAGGAATTTGTCAAATCCCTTTATCAGAATATCTAATGCTTTTTGTTTTTTAAAATTAGCAACGGTTATTATTTGAGGTTTCCTTCTTTGATTAAAATTTTTATAGATATCCAAATCGATTCCATTATAAATTTGTAAAACCTGACAGGAATGAATTTCTTTTAACCTAGGAATATATCTAGGTGATATACTAAATACACAATCTAATTTTCGGGCAATTAATTTATACCATATAGCATTTTCAACTCTAAAAAAATCAGCTCCATGAAAAGTGATGAAAGTTTGTTTTCCAAAAAATTTCCCAACCACGGCTACCAAGCCAAACATTGGAGAATGAATATGTACAATATCAACTCTGTGTTTAAAGATTAAATAAATTCCAAAAATTGAAAATAATATTAACTTAAATAGTCTATGAATCATAAATAATAATCTTGTGATTATATTTTTTGTTCTTGGGTTCTCGTTTGTATAGAAACTTGAAGTATATAATTTTACATTTGGAGGGACTTCAAATGGTTGAGCTAATTTCTTAAACCATGTCAAATAAATAACTTTAATATCATCGATTTTTGAAGTTTCATAACAATTTAATCCTCGCCCACTTTCTTCTTTTGTGGGATAAGAAGCCATACGCAATATTCTCTTTTTGGCAGCCATAAACTTTTGTTATAATAAAACTTAGAGTGTTTTATCTTTTGATGATCGATTTAAACAATTTTTTACATCATAAATAATTGCATTTTCTTTTTTTAATAAAGAAAAGTCCAAATCCTTAAATTCTCTGTGAGATACGGTTAATACAATTGAATCGAATTTTTCTTCAGGAAGAAAATTTAAGGATTTTAAAGCATATTCTTTCATTACTTCCTTCTCATTTGCCCATGGATCATAAATTGTAATATTTACTCCATAGTCATTTAAAGACGAAATTAAATCTACAACTTTTGTATTTCTAATATCAGGACAATTTTCTTTAAATGTAATTCCTAATATTAGCACACTAGAGCCCTTAATATTAATATTCTTCCTTATCATGCACTTGATTACTTCAGATGCCACATATTTACCCATACTATCATTCATACGTCTTCCAGCTAATATAATTTCTGGATTATATCCTAATTTCAAAGCTTTTTCTGCTAAATAATATGGATCAACTCCGATGCAGTGCCCTCCAACAAGACCAGGTTTAAAATTTAAAAAATTCCATTTTGTACCCGCAGCATCTAGAACATCATGGGTATTGATATCCATTAAATTAAATATTTTTGCTAATTCATTCACAAATGCAATATTAATATCTCTTTGCGCGTTTTCTATTACTTTTGCTGCCTCAGCAACTTTGATTGTAGGGGCCAAATGTGTACCAGCGATGATAACCGATTCATAAAGTTCATTCACTCTTTTCCCTGCTTTGGGAGTTGAACCAGAGGTTACCTTTAAAATTTTATCTACCGTATGCTCTTTATCTCCTGGATTAATTCTTTCAGGAGAATACCCTACATGAAAATCCACATTAAATTTTAAGCCCGATACTTTTTCTAATATAGGAACACAATCTTCTTCTGTGGCACCAGGATACACAGTAGATTCATAAATAACAATATCACCTTTTTTTAGAACATCACCTACTGTTTCACTTGCTTGAATTAACATTGTTAAAATTGGCTTTTTATTTTTATTTACCGGAGTTGGTACTGTGATAATATAATTATTACAATCTTTAATTTTTTCCAATTGGTTTGTACAAAATAATCCATTTGATTCAGAGCTTTCACTTACTAAAACAGATTTTAGAGTTTCATTGTCAACCTCTAATGTAGTGTCAATACCAGACATTATTTGTGAAATTCTTTCATTATTGATGTCAAATCCTACTACAGAATATTTTGTTGCAAAAAGTCTTGCTAAAGGCAAGCCAACATACCCTAATCCTATTATAGCTATTTTATTTTTTTTCATTTTTATAATATTCTAAATACCAATCAATAAATCTGTCAATTCCGTCTTTAATCTTTGTTGATGGTTTATAATTGTAATCATTAACTAATTTATCCACATTAGCCCATGTTTTTGAAACATCTCCTGGTTGAATTGGAAGCATATTTTTTTTTGCAGTTTTACCTAATTTTTTTTCAATACATGTAATAAAATCCATCAACTCAACTGTATTATTATTACCTATATTGTAAATATTATATTTTTCTCTTTTTTCACTATTTATAATCTTATATAAACCGTTAACAATATCATCAACATAAGTAAAATCTCTTTGCATCTTTCCATAATTATATACATCAATAGTTTCATCTTCAATTATTGCCTTTGTAAATAAAAACAAAGCCATATCTGGCCTTCCCCATGGACCATAAACAGTAAAAAATCTCAGACCTGTGGTTGGGATATCAAATAAATGACTATATGTGTGCGCCATTAACTCATTACTTTTTTTTGTGGCAGCGTAAAGACTAATCGGATTATCAACATTATCACTTACACTAAATGGAATTTTTTTATTTAAACCATAAACACTAGAACTTGATGCATAAATTAAATGCTTTATTTCATAATATCTACAACACTCCAATATATTTACAAACCCTACAATATTACTTTGAATATATGTTTCTGGATTTGACAAGCTATATCTAACACCAGCTTGTGCAGCTAGATTACAAACAATATCAATTTTTTCATCGTGAAACAGTTTTAATAGATTTTCTTTATCTTCTAGATTTAACCTTATAAATTTAAACGCATTTTTTTTACATATTTCATTATAATTTTTGGCTTTTTCTTTAGTAATTCCTAAAATTTTAAGTCTATCAAATTTTAAAACTGGATCATAATAATCATTAATATTATCTAGACCTATTACATTAAATCCCTGATCTAATAATAGTTTAGATAAGTGAAATCCAATAAATCCAGCCGCACCCGTAACTAAAATTTTCATATATTTTTATTTTTAAAAAACTCTATAGTTTTAATCAATCCTAATTCTAGATCATATTCTGGTTTCCAATTTAGTTTTTTTATAGCCAATGATATGTCTGGTTTTCTTCTTTGAGGATCATCCTTTGGTAAATCCCTGTAAACAAGCCTAGATTTGGACTTGGTAAATTTTAAAACTTTTGACGCTAATTCATTCATTGAAATTTCATTTGGATTACCAAGATTTACAGGTCCAGTGAAACTGTTTTCTGTCTTCATCATTTTTATCAACCCATCAATTAAATCATCTATATACTGAAAACTTCTTGTCTGATTACCATCACCATTTATTGTTATTTCCTGAAAATTTAAAGCCTGATTAATAAAATTAGAGACAACTCTTCCGTCATTAGCAGCCATATTTGGACCGTAAGTATTAAAAATTCTTACGATTTTAATTTTAATATTATGTTCTCTAAAATAATCCATAAATAATGTCTCAGAACATCTTTTCCCTTCATCATAACATGATCTATAACCAATTGGATTAACATTTCCATTATATTGTTCAATTTGAGGATGAATCTCTGGATCACCATAAACTTCGCTTGTACTAGCTTGAAGTATTTTTGCATTATTTTTCTTTGCAAGTCCAAGCATATTAATAACTCCAATAGTACAAGTTTTCACAGTTTTTATTGGATTTTTTTGGTAATGAATCGGAGATGCAGGACAGGCAAGGTTATAGATTTCATCAATTTTATTTCTATAAAATGGTTTAGTGATATCATGTTTAATAAATTCAAAATTTGGATTCTCTAGTAATTCTGAAATATTATTAATTGAACCAGTAAATAAATTATCTATACAAATGACATAATATTTACTTTCTAATAAATATTTACAAAGGTGGGAGCCTATGAAGCCAGCACCCCCAGTTACCAAAGCTGTCCTATTTTTCATTTAATTTTTTCCTATTCCTTTAACAATAAAACCGATTTTTTCAAGATTCTTCTTGTTAAGAATATTTCTGCCATCAAAGATAAAAGCAGGTTTATTCATTGACTCATAAATTAATTTCCAATTGTAATCTTTAAACTCATCCCACTCTGTTAATATTGCTATTGCATGCGCATCTTTACAGTTTTCATATGGATCGTTATTAATGGTAACTAATTTTTTATTTTCATCTTTATCTCTTGAACCCAAAAAATTTAAATCATGAAATACAGTTTTTTTATTTACTTTAGGATCATAAACATGTATGTTGGCCATTTCATCTAATAATAAATCTGCAACATAAATAGCAGCAGATTCTCGGGTGTCATTAGTATCTTTTTTGAATGCCCAACCTAGAAAGGCAATTTTTTTACCAGCAACTGTGCTATACAGGGATTTGAGTATTTTTTTTGAAAACCTTTCTCTTTGGTGATTATTTATTGTTATTACCTGATTCCAATAATTAGCTACTTCATGTAATCCCAAAGACTTTGAAATATAGACCAGATTTAAAATATCCTTTTGAAAACAACTTCCTCCAAATCCTACAGAGGATTTTAGAAATTTTGAGCCGATTCTCGAATCCATACCAATAGCTTTTGCAACTTCATCTACATCTGCACCGGTGTGTTCACATAATTCTGAAATTGAATTAATTGACGATATTCTTTGAGCAAGAAAAGCATTTGCAACAAGTTTTGATAATTCGGATGACCACAAATTGGTTGTTATAATGTTTTCTGCAGGAACCCATGATGAATAAATTTCAACAAGTGAATTTATTGCTATTAATCCAGAATCATTCTGACCACCTCCAATTAAAACTCTATCTGGAACCTCTAAATCTCTCATTGCAGTTCCCTCAGCTAAAAATTCTGGGTTTGATAAAATCTCAAAATTGACATCTGAACCAGTTTCGTCTAATATATTTTTAATAGCTGCTGCTGTTTTAACAGGAAGTGTTGACTTTTCAACTACAATTTTATCGGTTTTTGCAACCTCTGCAATTTTTCGAGCACATAATTCAACATATCTTAAATCTGCTGCCATTCCCTTTCCATCACCATAAGTTTTAGTTGGTGTATTAACAGAAATAAAAATCATTTCAGAATTATGTATATTTTTTTCAATCTCTGTAGAAAAAAATAAATTTTTTCCTCTGCAATCATTAATAACTTTATCAAGACCAGGTTCAAAAATTGGTAGCAATGACAAGTCCTTAGAGTTCCAAAGGTCAATTCTATCTTTGTTTATGTCTACAACATTAACATTAATTTGTGGGTTTTTTTGAGCTATTACTGCCATTGTTGGTCCACCAACATAGCCAGCTCCGATACAACATATATTTTTAATTTTCATCGGAAAAATTTTAAAATATTATCAATTATATATTCTTGGTTTGAATTTTCAATTTCAGTGTGTATTGGTAACGAAATCACTTCTTCAGCAAGAATGTCAGTATTTTTCAGTTTTTGTTTATATGTATATGGCTTTTGCTTATGTATTGGTATGGGGTAATAAATCATACTTGGAATGCCACATTTGCCTAAATATATTTTTAAGTCATCTCGTTTACCATTCAAAACTCTAAGTGTATATTGGTGATATACATGATCAGAATTACTAATAACTTTTGGTGTTTTAACCCCATTAATTTCATTAAATGCAAGATTATAATTACTAGCCATGATTTGTCTGTTAGAATTATAATGATTCAAATGCTTTAACTTTACATTTAATATTTCAGCCTGTATAGAATCTAACCTCGAATTACATCCGATAATTTCGTGATGATATTTTATTTTTTCCCCATGATTAACTATCATTCTTATCTTATTGGCTAAATCATTATCATTGGTGAAAATTGCACCTCCATCTCCGTAACAACCTAAATTTTTAGATGGATAAAAAGAAGTTGTTCCAATATGACCTAGCGTTCCAGTAAATTTAATTTCTTCATTAGGAAAGGTATATTTACAACCAATTGCCTGAGCATTATCTTCTATAATTTTTAGTTTATGCTTTTCAGCCAGCTTTATTATTGGATCCATGTCACAGGATTGACCATATAAATGAACAGGAACAATTGCTTTTGTTTTGTCATTGATATGAGGTTCAATTAAATCCGCCCTAGTGTTAAAAGTATCTAAATCGACATCACAAAAAATAACCTTTAATCCCAATACTGCAGCTGCCTCAGCCGTAGCTATATATGTCCATGACGGACATATTATCTCATCACCCTGTTTTAAGTCTAAAGCCATGAATGCTATTTGTAATGCATCGGTTCCATTAGCACATGGGATGACATTCCTAACATCTAAATAAGTTGAAAGATTTTCAGAGAACTCCTTTACAATAGGCCCATTTACAAATCTACCAGATTCAATGGATGATATAATATTTCTGTCAACCTCGCTTTTGATCTTTGCGTATTGACCCATTAGATCTACCATTTGTACATTATGTTTTTTCATTATGTTTTTTTACGGCTTCGCCAGCGTCAGCCACAATTATGACTAACAAAAATAATACTTATTTATTGTCTATTAAGCTAACTTTAGCTTAATAGAGAATCCAATAGATTTCAAATAAATCCAAATATTATTATTTGAAATTCTACTTACAACCCCCTTTTCATCATTAAAAGACGGCAGACTAAAATTATCACCAACATTTATCTCTGAAGGTTTACTACTTTTTAAATTGCAACTTCCATCTAAATATTTTTTCAAAATATCAACCTCAGATTGTCTAACCACCGCTCTTTTACCCATCCAAAACATATATCTAATCACTCCTTGAGATTCAAAAACTCTGTTAATATCATTGTCGTTTAATTTAACCAATACCATTGAGGGCAATACTGGTACTTCTATCTTTTTCTTTCGATCACTCCAAAATTTAATCTCTGTTTTCTTGGGACAATAAGCATTAATTCCTATTGATAAAAGTTGTTCTTCGACTTTTTTTTCATTTCTAGGTTTAGTATGTAGTACGTACCAATTCATTAATTTGTTTTTGTGTAGAGAACAATAGTGTGAGAATCTAGCTTATGATTTAATAAAAAACTAACATCTCTTCCAATTTTCTTTTTGATTTTAGGCTTAATATTTTCTAAATAATCATTATTCACTTTTGAACCATTAATGATTATTTCGATGTTTCCACTGTCAATTCCCTTAGCATATTCACCAGTAAGTGCTATTTGATCTACATCTCCAATTCTTTCAATTACGGTTTCAACAATTTCTTCTAAACCAAGATGTTGTCTGACAATTTTTTGTAAAACACCAAACATTGGATGTGCAGTGTTGGCATTATAAATAACTTTATTATTATTTTTTGACTTTTTAAGATATCCTGCACTTGAAAGGTTATTTAACTCCTTCCTAATGGAATTAGTAGATTCATTGAATTCGTTTGCAAGACCATTTAAATATCCATTGTTAGCTGCATTAATAAAGAATTTTATTAGCATTCTCAATCTGGTCTTGGATGTAATTAAGGAGTTTAACATATTTAAGTAACAAAAGTACTTATTTTTAAGTAAAAAAAGTACTTGTTCTTAAAAAAATTACATGTACCCTGAAATAACTTTGCTAATACCTGTAGGAATCTGACTTATATGGTCCATTCTTTTCTACTCCAATATATTTAGATTGTATATCGTCAAGTATAGTTAGTTCAACACCTAATTTTTCAAGATGCAACTTTGCAACTTTTTCATCTAAATGTTTGGGTAATGTGTAAACCTTGTTTTCATATTTTGACGAATAGTTCCAAAGTTCAATTTGAGCTAAAACCTGGTTTGTAAAAGAATTACTCATGACAAAACTAGGGTGCCCTGTTGCACAACCTAAATTAACTAATCTGCCCTCAGCTAAAATTACAATATCATTACCATTAACAGTGTATAAATCTACCTGAGGCTTTATTTCTTTTTTAGTATGACCATAATTTTTATTTAACCAAACCATATCAATTTCATTATCAAAATGACCAATATTACAAACAATCGCTTTGTCCTTCATAGACTTAAAATGAATATCTTTTACTATATCTCTATTGCCAGTAGCTGTTATAATAATATCTGAATTCTCAATTACTGTTTCAAGCTTTTTAACCTCATAACCATCCATTGCTGCTTGTAATGCACAAATAGGATCTATTTCTGTGACAGTAACTATACTTCCTGCTGATTTGAAGGAAGCAGCGGTTCCTTTTCCAACATCTCCATAACCACAAACAACTACTCTTTTACCTGCCATCATAATATCAGTCGCTCTTCTGACAGCGTCTACCGCGCTTTCCTTACAACCATATTTGTTATCAAACTTACTTTTAGTGACTGAATCATTAACATTAATAGCGGGTAAACTCAATGTTCCATCTTTCATTCTGTCGTATAATCTCAATACGCCTGTTGTGGTCTCTTCAGATAAACCTTTTATATTTTCGGTAAGCTCTGGATATTTCTCTAAAACCATATTTGTTAAATCCCCTCCGTCATCTAAAATCATATTAAGAGGTTTTCTTTCCTCACCAAAAAAC
>Ga0163111_10003270_pt1 | contig 10429 bp, 2 predicted proteins | sample CRUFie1St18metaG_FD_109645 | JGI IMG/M metagenome (GOLD analysis project Ga0163111, IMG submission 109645) | Marine microbial communities from the Costa Rica Dome - CRUD Field 142mm St18 metaG | ecosystem: Environmental > Aquatic > Marine > Oceanic > Photic zone | place: Costa Rica: the Eastern... | reverse complement strand
TGTCGACGACGTAACGCGTGTGTTTTGGCCGTGGTGGCAGCGTTTGCAACCGCTGCGAACGAAAAGGATGGTGGTGCGGGTCGAGCTCGAGCAGCTTCGAGAGACGCGATTCGTATTGGAGGAGGCAAGAAAGGAGGAGGAGAGAAAGTTGTATCAGATTTCAGCAACTTGAAAATACTCCTGTCCGAAATAAAAAGAACGGACACGGAACTCTCGCAAATGATTGGCCTGCTAAAACGAGCGAGCGAAGTCGGGACGGACGTGCCTTTCGATTCCATGTCGTTCGTGTTTGAAAACAGAGACTCCGCGATTTACAATTTCCAAAACAACGCGTTGAAGTTGGACGCGTTCGTTGACGCGGAAGAGTTGACGCCGATCGAAGCCGCCGTGTGGGATTCTATACCGCAAAAGAACGGTGGAGGCGTACACACGCCATTTATAGTCACGCCGAACGAATTTGTGTGCGCGTTGTATTCGTGCGTGAACAGCCCCGATGCGCCGCCGTCGACGGAAGCGGCATTGACGATTGATATGTTGAGGAAAGGCGTGGCGATGGGAAAGAGAAAAGATAAACGCATCACGGCCGATGGTCTGTTGTTGACTGCGGAAGACGCGAGAGGGAAAGTGCAAAGATATGTAGAAATTTTAGAAAGTAGCAGCATTTTTAGTAAAAGCAGCAAATGAGTGAATAGAAGGCATAAATTACTTATTACATGCCCTCGGATTCTATGAGCGTCAGCATCGCTTTCACGACTTTATTGTCCATGGATATGGGACCAGGAGAGTTTACTTTATTCGTCAAAAGCTGATCGATTTTCTTCCGCAACTCTCGCGCTAACACGCCAATCTTTGCCGGGGCGTTAAATTCGCACCAATCATCGAGAACGAGTTTACCTTGTTCGTGTTTGACGTCCAACTCTCCGCCAAACAAGAGCAGCGGGTAGCTTCCAACCATGGTGCAATCGCGAACGAAGACTTTCGCCGTTTGAACGCGATCACCGTAAACTAACCACGTTGATTCGTACTTACCGACGTTGAAATTTACACTCGTTGGGTGTAAAAATACTCTGCCGACGTCTCGAGAGTAGTATTTCATCTCTTTTCCCGAGGCCATTTTCTCGACGGCGCCGCCAAGCGTCTTGGCATATTTTGCAACCGGATGTTGCACTCGAACGAGTTTTGGGTAAAGACCAGCAACGAGCGCAGCTTTGATAATTCTAGAAACGTTCGAGTTTATGTCCACTTTGTCGTTCAAATCGACGTCTTTGTGACGAGTATTGTTCATATCGTCTTTTGCACGCCCAAATCGTTTGACGCGAAGCGCGTAATTTCGAGAAACGAATCCCAAGTCGGACAAAATCTGGGCAAAGTCCACACGCGATTGTAACACAGCCTCCAAAGCTTGACTCGAGAGATAATTTTCGTCGCAAAAACGTCTCTCTGCACCTCTACCACCGCGTTTCTTGGCGTTCAACCATCCGTCAAAGGCATTAACGACTGCTAAGTGATCTGATTTACCAACCGCGAACGCCCTTTTTTTCTTGTCGGCGTCTTCTCGATTATCTCTTGGAGAATAAAACAAAGGACGTCCAGACATTGCGCTTGCGATAGTCAACATCGGGTCTAAACATCCCAACAAAGAAGCGTAGACGAGCATCTTACCCAATCGAGGGTCACACGGCATGTGCGTTAAGTGTTTACCCAACGGCGTGACGACTTCTTCGTCATTTACAATTGCCATCGCTTTCAAGTCATTCAATTCTTGAACGGCGAGGTCCAAGGCGTTTTCGTCCGGGGGCGTCAACGCGAGCGATAGCGTTTCTTTCGCTGTTCCAGATTCTGGCGCCATACTTTTGATGTTCAAAACTAACGACTGAAGTGGTGTTCGCAACATTTCTGGTGCTTGCGTTTGCTCGAAATTGGCGAATTGCGTGCGCGAAAACAGTCGAAAACATGCTCCAGGCGTCGTTCTTCCGGCTCTTCCACGTCTCTGCTTCGCTTGAGCCTTGGAGACCCAGCAGTCTTCGAGGCAAGATAAACCTCTCTCCGAGTCGTATCGCATCTCTTTTTGCCGTCCCGTATCGATGACGTATCGAATATCGTCAATTGTAACTGAAGTTTCAGCGATATTTGTCGCTACGACTATCTTACGTACTCCGAGCCTTGGCTTTTGAAAAATTCGTCGCTGTTCCGCCGCAGAAAGCTGACCGTACAGGGGAAGAAAGTCCAACTCACCGACATCAGAAACTTCCAACAAGCGCGATTGCTCGAACACGCGTATGAGCTTCAAAATTTCAGCTTGACCGGGCATGAAGATTAAAAATGCACCGTACGTATCCTTTTCCATCAGCTTGCCTCCTTTCGGGACTATGCTCTCCATGCCTTCTTTCAATTCTTTGCGAATAATCGCTGAAAGAGCGTTTTCGATTAGTTCATAGTTCAATATAGACTCATCCACGTTTTGAATGGAACGTTTTACATCGTCGCTGTAGTTGTTTTCCAAATACTTTCTCGCTAAAGCGAGTTCGGTTTGACGTTCTCGCTCTTCCTCCTCTTTCCTTCGTTTCATGTTTTCGTCCGCGATGTCTTCGTTGTTTTTCATTTTAGTGCTGACAAGAGAAAGCTTCGGAATAGCTGCACGCTTTTCTGCCGCCTGCTTCTTATCAAGAGCCCAATTGTCTTCTTCTTCTTCTTCTTCATCATCATCAGACGAGTCTTCGTCGTCTTCGTCTTCGTCCCTGTCGCCTTCGACATTTTTCTTCTTCCTTTGTTTCTTGGACGAAGAGACAATTTCATCGAGCTCGGCTACGTCCCAACTCTCTGGGACTTCACGATCGGCTCGATGAGCATCGTCTTCGTCGTCGTCGTCTGATGAGGAAGGAAGAAATGCATTCGGATCCACGCTATCTTCTTCGCTTTCAAGCAACGCTAGTTGTCGTTTCTTTTCGGCTGCGTTCTTTGCGTACTTTGATTTTTGACCGACTAAAAATCTCGTTTCGTTGAAAACATCTTCTAGGTAATACTCTTTCACTGGGTGCGTAAACCCCGGAATGGTAATTTTGGACGTTTTTACGGCTTTGATTCCGTTTTCCGTCGATCGTTTCGATGGAGTTTGAAAGTAGTCGGCGAATAAATCCGCGTCAGCAGTTGCTGACATGAGAACGAGTTTCAGTTTTGGTCGCTTTTGAACGACGCGTCTGAGAAGTAGGAGTAAAACATCCGAATCGACGGAGCGTTCGTGGACTTCATCTAAAATGACGTGCGTGACGTTTTCTAAAGTCGAATCACTCAGCAATCGTCTCAGTAAAATACCAGTTGTACAAAACAACAAGCGCGTCTCTTTACTCGTTTTTGATTCCAAACGCACAGAGTAACCAACGACGCCCCCAACTTTTTCGTCTCTTTCGTTCGCCACGCGCTCGGCTAATCCAATAGCACTAATCCTTCGAGGCTGCGTACAAATGATATTTGTTTCGCCACCTTTTTGATTGAAAATCGCGTGCTCGAGAATAAACTGCGGCACTTGCGTAGATTTCCCGCACCCAGTTTCGCCGGAAAGCACAACCACCGCGTTATTTTCAACGAGTTTCGTAATTTTATCTCTGGATTCCGACGCGGGCAAATTGTTCCGAACGGTTTGCATTTTGAATGCTGCCGAGTGTTCATTGGATTTAAAATCACGTTGCCACAAATCGTACGCATCTTTCAATCGTGCGCTTTGTTCCTCGATTTGAGCTCGCGAAAGTTGATTGCCTACGTTGTTGCGTTTCGCATTGTTGTTGTTTCTGTTTCTGTTTGTATTAGTATCTCCTTGCTGGTTTGCCAAAGGTGGTGGTGGTGGTGCTGCGTTAGTATTTCTTGGTTTGGGTGCCGCTGATGACGACGACAACGATGAAGATAACTTTTGCGTTGCTTTCGTTGAAGACGATGTGGTGATACTCTTGGTAGTTTCCTCTTTGCTTAACTCTGTGCCGATTGCATCGATGACTGAATACATGCATGGCCCCGATTCACTTTCTATGCATTCCAAAGCGGTTGCGACCGCTACTTCCAAACACGTCGCGATCTTTTCCCTACTATTACTACTATCACTACTACTGCTATCCATATGAGATAAATATATCAGTGGAGGTGCGGTTTGAGGATAGCCAAACACATTCATAAATGTCACGAGCATTTTATTCTCCACCGATACAGATATTGCACATTCCTTATCGTCTTTCTTCACGTTCTCATCTCCGTATATTGATTCAATCGCGACGATTTCGTCGTCCCACTCATCGTTCGTTTGTTTCTCTAGACTGATCGTGAACTTTGGACCGAGTCTATTTCGGTACGCAACAATCATCGGCGATACCGAAGAAGAAGAGGCAGTTTTGACTGCATTCTTCGCTTCTTCGATGGAATACCCGCGTTCCCAGAGAAGTCTGATATCTCCACTATCCTTCGCTGGAACGCTATTCTCTTTTGCGGTTGTTCTCGACGATGACGTTGTTGTTGGCTTATTCGCGTTGTTCAACAAAACAATCGGATCGTTCATAGCTTTTGGTGCAAACTTTGCCGGTAATCGCGATTCTGGGATGTTGATGACTAACCAGTCCAAAGCGCTCTCGTAGGCAAAATCTTTCGATTGTTTCACTGCAATCGTCGCGTCTGATTTCTCAAAACCTAACTTCTCTAATCTCGCCGTCAGCGCTTCAACTTCCGGGTTTGCAATCTCTTCGTCTGTTTCGTGCAACACGGTAAAATCGTCATAAGAGCGATGATGTTCCATCGTCGAAGACTCTTCGCATTCAAATGCTTCTTTGAGTAACTCTTCGACCATCAACCTCTTCTCCTCGGACATGTGCAACGTCGGAATGATCCGTTTCGGTTTCGGTTTACTATTTTTCTTCTCTAACTCTCTCTTTTCTCTCTGTTCCTTCTTCTCTAATCGCGTCTTTTCTTCTTTCTCATAACGTTCAAATTTCTCCTTATATTCATGCGGAAGCAACCTTTGCAAGGGAAGATTCGTTGCGTATCTCGCCAACGCCAATGTCGCTCCTCTCTGAATCGCTTCTTCTTTCGAAGGCGCCACATCATTCATCCACAACACGATATCCGAATCTGGTTTATACTTATCCGGCAACACAACCTTGCAAATCCATTTATTCGCGTTCTCATCGGTGCTATCTTTCTTCTGTTGCGGCACATACCGCGGTTTCCGGATGTCCTTTTTCTTATTCGCAAACTCGTCTAGTATCGTTCGCGGTTGTTTCACTGACGCTCTTATTACCGGCGCCGAATCTACAACAATTTTCTTTGCACTCCTATCTTTTACGTTCGTTATTTCAGATGATGAATCGATGCCTTTCGCTTTATCGCTTTGCTGCTTACTCTTCTCTGCTAATTTCACTTCTAACAAATCTTTCTGCTTTTGCGCTAACATTTTCACCGCATCTTTCGCGTCTACTTTTCCACCTTCGCCTGATTCCTTCTCCAATTCCTCTTTGTGGTGTCGCTCTATGTGCATTTTCAGTCGGTCTCTTTGTTTAAACGGATCTCGATCGCAATACGGACACTGTAAAGACGTCGCGCTTTTCTTCTTCAGTTCTAAGAAGTTTGCGTCTGGTTTGCTCGACATGCCTCCCGTGGCGACGATGCCTTTTTTCTTCTTCATTAACTCCTTCCGAGGGCCACCCATCCTTGCGTTTCTTCTTCTTCTTCTACTTCTGTTACCGCGTTCCGCTCGTTGTCATTCCCGAGCGCGTGTCTTCTTATTCTTCGAGAGAGCACGCGCGCGTGCGCGCGTAGATGGGATTTTGTGGTCAAGTGCGAGTGATTGATGACAAAATATGACAAAATAAACCCCTAGGTTTGAATCTTCTTCTCTCTAATAAAAATGTTCTACTCTACAACATTGCGGCCAGTTCATCGGCCGCCTTACTCGTTTCCTCCTTCGCTTTAACTTGGTTCTTAATAGCCGTGAGATCTCTGGGCATTTCATCTTTCGTGAGAAACTGCAACCATTGGTGCAAAATGGCTTTCTTTTGACCGCGGTATCGACACATGGTTTTCAATCGCAAAGCTTTGAGTCTCGTTTCGTTATTGTCGTTATTAGTATCGGCGAGAAGAGACGCGCAATTTTCCATAATTTTCACGTCCTCTTCCATGGATGTTGGTAAGTCTTCTAACAATTGTGTTATCCTCCCGATTAGCACTTGTCGGTATAACCTGTCGTTGTCGTTGTCCGGCATGACATTTTGCGCAATGAAGGAAAACATGGCATGGTGGGCTTCGTCTCTCGCGAAATTCCATCCAGCGCGTACACTTTCGTCTAAACCGGACTTGTCCCAATCAAACTTGTTCACGTCGGCTTTGTTTTGACCCATGGCTTCTAAAATGTGTTGACGTCGTTGTTCGACGATGGCGTATGCGACACCCTTAGAGTATTCGAGAGGAATGGCCATGGCATTTTGTTCCGAACTTCCAGCATCGACGAGTTTTTCTGAGAGCCAGGTGGCGGCTTCCGGTAACGTGCGCCACAACTCGACCGTATCGCGAGGATTTCTCGATTCCGTGACGAAACCACCGAATAAGAGAAAGGTGTCTGAATCTGCGATGGCGTACGAGACGGTAATTTCATCTCCAGGTTCTAAATCTCTTCTGGCGACGAGTTCGACACCGTCTGGTTTGTTCTTTTCCTTTTCTTCTTCGGATACGGCTTCTTCCGTCTTTTTAGCTTCATCAATTTCCTTCTTCTTTTTATCACTATATGCAGGCCGCCAAAACGCCGCCGGATCGACGTGCGTATGATTACACATGTCTATAAACGGGGCCACGAACGCTCCGGACGGAGGCATTCGTCCTTTATTATTCCCAACGTCTCCAATGTCCGCATCAATCTCCACCGCCCTTGACCGTGCATTCGCCATCGCCCATGCCCACTCTTTCTTCGTCCAGTTCCTGCAACTCGTCGTTGCCGTCGTTTCTTCCTTTTTGAAATAGGTCTCCACGTTCACCGAGTCCCTCGCCAATGTCTTTGCGCACGTACCGATGGCGTCCGCAAATTGCATCTCCTTAATCTCCTCCGTTGTCCACATCCCACACGTCGGCGAATCGATTACTTTTGGTAGCGCATTGATGTACGGAAAAAATTCTGATTTCTCCTTCAAATCTCTTTGTCTCAATAACTCTGCCGCTAACCGTTCTGACGACGTCGCTTGCTCAAAGGGAGGTAACGATTCACCACCAGCACCAACGCGTAAACCTTGCGTTCCGACGCAACATGAAAATGGAATGAACAGGATGCGCTCGCCTTTTTGAATGGCAACGGTGGTCTCCTCCTCCTTGCCACTGCTGCTCGTTCTCTCCCCGCAATGCACTCTCCGATCGAACTCTTTCTCTGCGTCCTCGTCGATGGAGTGTCCTTTAGGGGTTTTCACTTTATACGCGTCCACGGATTTGATTTCGACTTTGTTCAACTCGCATCCTCTCTGTTGGCACCAGAGCACGAATTCTCGGAGCCTTTCATCGTTCTCTGTGGCGGGGGAAGAGGAAGACATTATTATTTTCGTCGCGCGCGTTTGTGTCTTCTTCTTCTTCGGTCGTAAAATTGTGACGGCGGCGACATGAAGCTTTTTTTGGTCGAAGGAAGAAGAGAAAATAAAAGAGAAAAATAGGCGGAAAGTACCGGTACATCATTTTTAAATACAATCATACACACGCGCGTCATTTTACGTTCGCGTCAAAAACTTAGATTCTGTCAACGGAGTGACGATGCTTGCATCACTCTCCTCTTGCTCCTTGAAAGCTTGTTTCATCCGTCGCATCTCCATGGAAATATTCTCGAGGGATTGAAAAGCAGCTCTCGCCTGTCTTTTATATATTTTGGCTTTTTCATCCGCTTTGCGCGAGTTTTCAAGAACGAGTTTGGCCGTCAAGGCGGTTTCGAGAAGGACAGCGGAAGAGGAATCCTCGCCGTTAGCAGTCGGAACGCCATTTTCAGGTGTCGGGTCTGGAGCTTTGCAGCCTTCGAGGACGTCGGAGGATGGTGATGGAGAAGATTGATCGTTCGTCGCAACATTTTCCTTATTCATTTCTGTAGTTGAGACTTGCGGCGTTTTGAACGAGAGCGATTGCGCCGGAAATTCCGTCCCTGTCGCGGCAGAAGACGAACTGCTCTTCTTCCTGCTGCTCTTTTTCATTTTTGTCGACTTCTTTTCGACTTCTTTTCGTTCGCGACCTTTGACCGACGAAGCACGTTTTTCCTCCTTCAATCTCGCCAATAATATTCTCTTTTCTTGTTTCATGCGGAACAACTCTCGCTCTTCCAATTCGCACTCTTTTCGTAAACGCGTTCTTTCTGCATCCATGTGATAGCATTCTATGGCATTTCTGTGCAACGGCGGTAACTGTCCTTTCGGTGCGAGTGGATAAACAGAGACTCTTTGAGTGTTGCGAATTGGGTGGCGTTGCTGTCGATCGTTGTGGTCATACGCTTCCATGAAATCATCTGCGACGTCGTAAAACATTTCATCGTCTCCATTCGTCGGCGTTCTTTTGGGCGGTAGCTGCTGCTGCTGCTGCGAATTTTGAACGTAAATGATCTTTTGTCGAACTGGCGCGGCATCAGATGACGTTGGACATTCATCTTCGATAGTATGCACAGAATGCGACGTCTTCTTCGGCGCGGGAGATTTCATCGCCTTCAACTTTTCAACTTCCATTTTCAACTCTTTCACAACCACTTGCATCTTTTCTATTGTCGTTTCGTAGTTTTGGCAGGACTTTTCCAAGGCTTCCTTTTCTTCGATCGTTGCGGTTAATCTCTCTAATGTCGCTTTGTGTCGAACGGCGAGCTCGTAATTTTCACCTCGAAGCGTTTTCGCATCCTCTTCCGAACTCGATTTATTCTTCAGATTTTCAATTTCAGCTTGCATTTGCGTCAATTCATTTGTTTTGGACGCTAAAAGCGCCGTCAACTCTTCGTTTTGCGCCTCGAAATACTCTTTGATGGCGTTGTCGTCCTCTTCATTCTCATTGGTGGGATGCATTTCTTTCGTAATAGCAGTTGTGCCGTCTTTTGCTTCTTGAATCTCTCCTCGCGGTGGCGCGGCGAGTTGTTTTTCGAGCGTCTGTACTTGCTGTCTCGAAACCGCCAACAAATTTTCAAGCTTTTGTACTTCATTCGTCGCTTCTTCCAACTCGCTCGTCATTTGCGCCGTTTTCTCCACGGCGTTTTCAGTCATTTTTTGCATTTCGGAAGATTTCATAAACGCAGTCTTCGCTTCTTCTTTCAATCCATCGGTTTCGTGCATGATATTCTCGAGTCTCTGCGATAAATTTTCTTCCATGGCTTTCGAGGCGGTTAATTTCGCCATCAACTCGATATTCTCGAGCTTCAATTCTTCGTACCTCGCGGGAATCTTGGCATAATCGTACGAATCAGAGGAATTGGTATCATCACCATTGATTTCACCGTGAACTTTCGTTTCTGTGCACCACGCCTCGAGTACTTTCACTCTCGAGTTTGCTTCGTCAACTTCTTTTCGCAAGAAATCGCAATCACTATTTGCGGATTCAATCTCTTTATCCAACTCCTGTACGCGCTCGTACGATTTCTTCAAGCGAACGTTCAACGTTTTATTCGTCGTGTCGACTTTTTCCAAGGTTTCTTCGAGCGCCAGCTTTTCTTCCTTGAGTTTCGCAACGTCTAAAATTAATTCTGTGCGCTCGTCCTGTTCTTCGTTGACGCGTTCAAGCTCGTCTTGTAAGCGTTCTATTTCATCCTCTAAATCCGCCGCGCGCGTATTTTCGAGCTCCGCTCTTGTCCACCAAATAAAGCCTTCCCGTTCGTACATTTTCATATCATTCCCTAGATAGTTAATCATTTTAAGCATGTCCTCTTTCTCCTCTCGGTGTTGCACAATTAGTTCTTCGTTTTTTCGATACATTTCTCCATAGAGGCGTTCAAACTCCTCCGCCTCTTCTGCCAATAAATCTTTGCAACTTTCCATGTGCTCCTCTTTAGCTTCTAATTCTTCGAGAGAATTCTTCAAATTCTCGAACGCGGCGACTTTAAAGGACATTTCTGATTGCAAATCTTCGCACTTTTGTTCCCATTCTTTCTTTTCGGAGCGAGTGATGTTGAGCTCGTGCTTGCGTTCCGTCAACGCCTCCTTCAAAGATTCCATCTTCAATTCCATCTCGCCTCTACGTTTCGCTTCTTCTCTCAACAACTCTACCTCTTCTTCCGCAGACGCCAAAGCATCTGCGAGTTCGGAGCACGCGTGCGAGAGTTCGGAAACTTCGTCACTTTTCTCTCGGACTTCCTTCGTGAGTTCCGTAAACTCCGCGTTCTTCATGGACGTCACATCCGCCAACTCTTGCTGCAACTGAAGCATCTGCACGTCTTTACCTTGATTCTCTTCTTTCAGTGATGCCACTA
>Ga0163111_10003269_pt1 | contig 10429 bp, 5 predicted proteins | sample CRUFie1St18metaG_FD_109645 | JGI IMG/M metagenome (GOLD analysis project Ga0163111, IMG submission 109645) | Marine microbial communities from the Costa Rica Dome - CRUD Field 142mm St18 metaG | ecosystem: Environmental > Aquatic > Marine > Oceanic > Photic zone | place: Costa Rica: the Eastern... | reverse complement strand
CTTCTTGGCAGAAACTGGACAGAACTACTACATCTATGTATCTAAGTTCTCAGCATTTGGTGCAGGCACGGAATTCTTGCTCGACATCACGTGTGAGGTTTGTGACGATTTCCCATCGAACGATTTCTGTGAAGACGCAACTCCACAATTGGACGACGTAACCTTCACAGGTTCTGTATGCTGTTCGAATCCTTCATTGATTCCAGCCTTCGGCGGCACGGTCTACGGTGTATGGTTCACATTCAACAGCACAGACTTAGCTTCAGGTATGGACTATGATACGTTCTACTTCGACTTGACCAACGTGGACTCAGGCAACTTGTCGTTGACCATTTACTTGGACGGCGGTGACTGTGAAAGCATCGGTGGTTTTGTTGGATGCTTGTTCACGGGTCAGTGTGCCGGTTCTATTGAAGCGTTCATCGATCTCGTTCCGAACACGGATTACTACTTCTTCGTAGGTACAACCGATCCTGCAGAGTGCGGAACATTCGAGTTCACAACGACGGGTATCTTCCTTGGCTGCACAGACCCAGCTGCGGACAACTACTACGACTTGGCTAACCAAGATGACGGTTCATGCGAGTACTCAATCGTTCCTGACAATGATTTGTGCGAAAACGCATTTGACCTCCCATGTAACGCAGGTTACCAAGAAGGCTCAATGGGTGGCGCAACTGGAACTGGCTCACCAGTGGATTTGGGTAACCCTTGTGAAGAAGGCGAGACCTCAGCTTATGTATACGCCGGCGGTGGAAGCTGGGACGGTGAAGTATCTTGGAACATCACTGATGCTGCAGGGAACGTTTACAGCGGCGTAGCCGGTGAAACGTGGATTTGTGGCATGGCCGCAGGTGAATTCACCTTCGATGGCTTAGACTCCTTCGGCGACGGTTGGAACGGTGCAGTAGCTAATGTTTTCTTCGAGAATAACCAAGTCATTGACAGCTTCACCTTCACAACTGGCAGCGCTGCTTCAACGACGGCTGTTGCCGAGGCTGATGGTACAGATGACCTTTCACCAGCAGGTGTGTGGTGGACGTTCGCAGGTACGGGTGAATACCACACGTTGAACACGTGCGGTTCTATTATTGACACACGTGTGTGGGTGTACTCATCTCCATCTGCGTCTTGCGGTGTATACGACCTCATCACTGACGTGAATGGCAACCCTGCTGATGTGGAGGCCTCATTCGAGGGCTGCGGATTCTTTGATCAAGACGACGCCTACCTCGAATTCATCTCTGACCCATCGTTGTACTACTTCGTTTACGTTGGTTGGAACCCATCGGCGTTCAACGGCAACGGTACGTATCAGGTTGAGTTGACTTGCGATCCTGTGGTCGAAGGTTGTACTATCACTGCGGCTTGTAACTACAACCCTGACGTGAACGTTGAAACAAACGAAGTGTGTGATTACGTTTCGTGTGCATGTGACGATAACCCAGGTGGTACAGCTCTGTTGGTGAACATGTACGACTCGTTCGGTGACGGTTGGACAGGAAGCAACTCTGGCTCACCCGGTGGATACGAAATCTTCGATGCCGATGGCAACTCAGTTGCTGCGAACTACATCGACAACGCGTTCTACCAGGTTGATGAAGACAATTTCACTGGTCCGGAATACGGATTGGATGTATTGTGCGTCGACCCAGGTTGTTACACTTACGCGTTCACAGGTGCCTTCATTTGGTTCGGTGAGCAGTCGTGGAGCTTGACAGATGGAGAAGGAAACCCAATCCTCGAAGGAGGTGCGAGCGGTTCTTTGGCTGTTGACATCTACCCCTTCTCTGCAGGTCCGGACATCTTGTGTGGTTGCACGGATGACTTCGCTTGTAACTACGATCCAGATGCCACTACGGAAAACGGAACGTGTGAGTACGAAACATGTGCTGGATGTATGGACCCAGATGCTTGTGACTACGACGAGACTGCGACCATCGATGACGGCTCTTGCTGCTACGGCACTTGCGTTACCATCACGATGGAAGATAGCTTCGGTGACGGATGGACCGGCTGCGACATTGTTATCACGGATCTCGACGGAAACGTCGTCATCAATACGTCTTTGACTTTGGACAACAGCGACGGTTCGTTCTTGCAGGAGGTATACTGTATGGATGCAGGATGTTACATCTTGACGACAGGTGATGATACCTTCAACTCGGAGCCGTCGTGGACGATTTCAGGTGTCTTTGGCGGTGTAGTCTCCGGTGGTGAGCTCTACGGTCCTGAGTACATCAGTGTCGGCGGTAACAACTGTATCGAGGGTTGTGACGTTGCATGTGCATGTAACTACGATCCAGCTGCGAATATTCTCGTCATCGAGGAGTGTGACTTCGACGATTGCGCAGGATGTACGTATGCGGATGCAAGCAACTACGATGCAACCGCAGGTGTGGACGACGGAACATGTGAGTTCGACTTGTCGAACCCATGTCCAGCGGACATAAACGAAGATGGTTCTGTAACGACTGCTGACCTCCTGGTATTCTTGGGAGCGTTCGGTACGGTTTGCGAATAATCGCCTAATAACGAATAGTGAAAGGGCTCGGCTTCGGTCGGGCCCTTTTTTTGTTCATACCTCGTGCCTGTCGTATCTTATAGTGAGATGAAGTGCCAAAGTGGAAACAGCCGAAAAACGCAAGTGAAGTATTTTCTGGTGGCCTGTGCATTTGGTATACATAGTGTCGGACTTGCACAGCTTGTGCTCGACACCGTCGGTTCCGAATTGGTTTCCGACCATACCGGGGGGTACTTGGGTACAGGAGTGAGCTTTGCTGATTTCAACGGCGACGGTATTGACGATTTAAGCTTTGGCCACCACAGCGGGGACTTGAAGTTCTACATCGGCGAGAACAATAGTTTTGTGCCTATTGACCTGAACCTTGAGACGCCGAATGCAGAATCAAAAGGCCTGCTCTGGGCTGATATTGATAATGACGGCGACCAGGATCTTTTTACTTCGTTCCGGATGGCTCCAAATAAACTGTGGATCAACCAAGGTGATATGGTCATGGTCGATGTCAGTGCGACGTGTGGTATCGCGCAGGACAACCGCCGTAGTTTTGGCCCGGCCTTCGGGGACTTTGACAGGGATGGGCTCTTGGACTTGTTTGTATCGACATACGGCTATTCCGTGGATGTGCCGCAAGGCAACGAATTGTACCGCAACTTGGGCGATGGCCAATTCGAAGACGTTACGGAAGCTATGGGTATGGGTGGGATGAACTTGCAGAGTTTCCAAGCGTCTTGGATGGATGCGGACCGCGACGGCTGGTTGGACCTGCATGTGGTGCGTGATCGGCTCATCTACCCGAACCTATTTTATCATAACAAAGGATTAGAAACGGGGGAAGCAACATTCGTGGAAGAGGCTGCATTGCGGGGGATGGACGTTGCGATCAATTGTATGTCCACAAGCCCACATGATTTTGACCGTGATGGCGACTTAGATTTGTTTGTAGCCGGGGGGGTGGAGGGCAACGAACTCCTGGAAAACACGGGCGATGGTTTTTACACCAACGTGACGAGTGAGCTGGTAGCCATGTATGAGGTGTGCTGGTCGGGTCAGTGGTTGGACATCGATGCAGACGGCTGGGAAGAACTGCACGTAGCGACGGGCCTTGCGGATTACGTCGATTACCCAGCGGTATTGATGAATAACCCCAACGAACCGGACGAGTTGTTTCTAAATGCAGGAGGAAATTTTATGCCGCCGGGTACCTTGTTCCAAGCGGAAAGTACCCTGACGTATGCAACGGCTACAGGGGACTATAACGGCGATGGCTTCATTGATTTTGTGTCCCACAAGATTGGAACGTCACCGGAAATCCGCCAGAGCACCCCTAATGGTAATAATGCCATGCGAATCCTGCTGCATGGCACGGAAAGTAATGCTGACGCGGTAGGTTCGAAGATTGAATTGTGGGCCGGATCCGATTACTGGTACCGTGAGACTTATTGCGGAGAAGGCTATCTGGCCCAAAACAGCCGCTGGGAACACTTCGGCTTGGCGAATCACACAACCGTAGATTCCATCAGGGTCCACTGGCCCCAAGGGTCCACGGAAGCGTGGTACAATGTTCAGGTGCAAGCCACATTGGAACTAACCGAAGGTATTGAATGTGCGCCGAACTGTTTGGGTTGTACGTACGAAGGGGCGTGTAACTATGACCCCGATGCTTCTACTGACGATGGGTCGTGTGACTTGTCGTGCCTAATCGCCGACTTGGTGTGCCAGACAGGCTTGATTTGGAACCTAGAGACGGCCCAATGCGAAAGTCCCTGCCCAGCCGATCTCACCGGCGATAACCAGGTGGACGTTGCCGATTTGTTAGTGATGCTTGGTGCGTTTGCGTCGTTCTGCCCCTAAAGATGCAGCTCGAGGCTTTCAGTTGGAAATATTGGCATTACGGGTTATTTTTAAGATACCTGTGAGTGATGGAACCAAATTGGTCTCCACATGCTGCACGCTCAAAAAATAGCGACGCTCTTCAACTTGTTTCAGCACTCCCAAGGGAGGATGCTGTCGGCTACGTTGCTATTGGGGCTGCTCACAGCGCTAACCAGTGCAGCCCAAGCCCCTTTTGTGGATGTAAGCAATGAGCTGGACATTTGGACGGACCATACGGGTGGTTACCTAGGAGCGGGCCTGAGCATGGCGGACTTCAACAGCGACGGACTTGACGATTTGAGCATTGCCCATCATATGGGCGAACTTCACTTCTACATGGGTGATGGAGTAGGGTTCACTCCATACGATATGGAACTGCCAGACTACCCAAATGAAGCCAAATGCATACTTTGGGCGGACGTCGACAATGATGGAGACCAAGACTTATTCATTACGTACCGATTAGCGGCGAATAAGCTCTACATCAATCAAGGCGACCTCATTATGACGGACGTGAGTGCAGAATGCGGAATTGATCAAACTATGCGACGGAGCTATGGTGCGTGCTTCGGTGATTACGACAACGATGGACTGCTCGATCTTTTTATTGCTAACTACGTCAGTGGCCAAGATCCGCCGTTCAATGAATTTTATCGTAACCTGGGTGGCGGAAATTTTGAAGAGGTCACTTTTGACTTTCCGATGGGAGAGCCTCTGCATCAGAATTTTCAGGGCCAATGGGTGGACTTCGATGAGGACGGTTTGTTGGATTTGAATCTCATTAGGGATCGATTGTGTTTCGAGAACAAGTACTACAAGCAAACGGAGGCTGGTAACTTCTTCAACGATGCGCCCGATATGGGATTGGATTACTCCATCAATGCCATGTGCACGGCCACCACGGATTTTGACCGGGATAACGACCAAGACTTGTACATCTCCGCAGGGCTATTTGAAGGCAACCACTTCGCCGTGAATGATGGGACAGGAGTGTTTGAATTGCACAATCCCGTTGAAGGGGATAGCTTAACTGTCAACCTTACCAGCTGGGCGGGTACGTGGTTTGACATGGATAACGATGGCTGGGAGGACCTGCACGTATGCACCGGATTTTCGACCTACACGATATGGCCAGGAGTTTTCGAGAATTACCCATACATCCCCGACAAATTCTTCCACAACGAGGGTGGTGTTTTCTACGAAGATGCTTCCGGGTTCTTTGATGTAGCGGCCTTGTCGTTTGCGGCGGTAACGGGTGATTACAACCTAGACGGCTTCCCAGATTTGGTGAATAACCACGTGGGAGTATACGCCCAAGTGTTAAAAGCCATCCCTAATGATAACGGGTGGATTAAAATCAGGCTTGAAGGCACCGTTAGTAACCGGGACGGCATCGGCGCGAAAATCCGCGTGTACCGAAATGGTCTGCTCGGGTACCACATGACCACATGCGGAGAGAATTATTTAGGTCAAAACAGCCGTTGGGAGCACTTTGGATTAGGTCTTGCGACCGGCATTGATAGCATCACAGTGCATTGGCCCTCCGGAATTCTCGATAAGTACTACCATCTGCAACCCAACCAAAGTCTCATCTTTGTGGAAGGGGAAGGGGAGTCCGGGCCGAATCCGTGTGCGTTGAGCGCTTGCTCTGGATGCACGTACCCGGAGGCGTGCAATTTCGACAGCAGCGCCACCGAAGAGGACGGTTCATGTGACTTTTCATGCTTGATTCAGCAATGGGCCTGCGGAGATGGGCTGATATGGGATGAAGCGATAGCTCAATGTGTACCGTCGTGTTCGGCTGATCTGAATGGTGATGAAATGGTCGGCGTGGAAGATTTGTTGCTTTTACTGCAAGCCTTTGGAGTTCCCTGCCCCGACTGAAGGCGTTCGCAAAGAGCTGTCTTGGAATTGATGTGCTTCCGCGTTATATTTAATTTACTAGTGTATTGAAGCTGCTTCTCTTAGGGTTTCCCCATGAATCGTAACGTTCAATTTGCTTCAAATGGGAACTGGTGGACGTTGCTCCATCGGATGAAGGGTCGCGCCCAATTGTGGGCAGTAATGAGGAAGACTTTTTCTTTCACGGGGGCGACCATTCTGGCCTTCGGAGGCTACGCACAATTTACCGATGTAAGTAATCAGTTGTCCCTTACGACCCATCACTATGGCGGGTTCCTAGGTGCGGGGGTCAGTTTTGCCGATTTCAATGGCGATTACATCGATGATTTGACCTTTGCGCATCACGAAGGCAATCTGAAATTCTATGCCGGTACAGGTGATGAATCGGGTTTTGTTGAGGTTGATTTTGGGTTAAGTGACTACGAGGAAGAGGCCAAAATGGTGCTTTGGGGCGACGTCGATAACGATGGCGATCAGGATTTGTTTGTATCGTACCGGCACGCATCGAATAAGCTTTACTTAAACAATGGGGATGAATCCCTGCAGGACGTAAGCACGACATCAGGACTATCTCAGTCAGAATTCAAGAGTTTTGGGGCGTGTTTTGGAGATTACAATAACGACGGCCACCTAGACTTATTCGTCAGCAATTACGCAGGCCCGGGTGATCCAAACCAACAAAATGAACTCTACGAGAACAATGGCGATGGAACATTTACTGAAGTGGCTGCTGCTTCCGGGCTAATCGAAAGTGGCGTGCAGTCCTTCCAAGGCCAATGGACAGATTTCGACGGGAACGGTATGCTCGACTTACACGTCATTCGAGACCGTCCGCAATACGCGAATTATTGGTACGAGCAGCAGCCTGCCGGAGCGATATCTTTATTCGTCGAAAAGGCGGAACAAATTGGCCTTGATATTGGGATTAATTGCATGTCAACGTCGGTCGGTGACTTTGATAACGACTTAGACCCAGACGTTTACCTCACGGCGTTTCCCGGCGATTTGAATTGGCTCATGATCAATGATGGGGATGGATTTTTCGGCACAGAAGATTTGAATGGCAATGAGCCAATGAACGACCTGCAAGTGGATGCGACCTGCTGGGCTGCGAATTGGCTCGATGTCGACAACAACGGATGGGAGGACCTCCACGTAGCCTCCAGCTACAGTGTTTTCACCAATTACCCGGCTATCCTTGAGATGTTTCCAGATGTGCCAGATGCTTTCTTTTCTAATACGGATGGCATGTTTACCGCTTCGGAAGAGGCCTTGTTTCAAACAGAAAGTACCCTATCCTTTTCCACGGTAACGGGTGATTACGACCGCGATGGCTTCCCAGATCTTGTCTCGCACTGCGTGGGCGAATTTGCCCAGGTCTTGCGGGGAACACCGAATGACAATCATTGGATCAAAGTCCACCTAGAAGGCACCGTAAGCAACCGAGACGGCACAGGAGCGAAAATCATCCTTCATCCGACCACAGGGCCTTCCCAATTGCGAACAACATATGCAGGAGAGAATTACCTCGGCCAGAACAGCCGATGGGAAAGTTTCGGGCTGGGCGAAACGGCCTCCATTCTTTCCGTGGAAGTGCACTGGCCGAGCGGCATTGTGACATCCCATAGCAACTTAGCGGTGGACGCCCACTGGGCCTTGAAAGAGGACGGAACAGCCGTGCAACTGTGGGAACAAACAGTAGACCCATGTGAGACCGGAGGGGCCTGTCCCGGATGCACGTATGAAGAAGCATGCAATTATTCTTCAGCAGCAACCTTGGACGACGGTTCGTGCACGTTCGGCTGCTACGCCAATCCGACGGCCTGCGGACCGGGAACGGTTTGGGACGATGCCCTCGAAATGTGCGTTGCAGATTCCTCGTGTCCGTACGATTTCGACAACAGCGGTACGGTGACCATTGCCGATCTGCTCATCTTCTTGGTGAACTTTAATCAAACGTGCCCGGAGTAGGCAGGTGCTGGTCGAGCATGTAGACCGCGGCAGCGAAGGTGGCGGCCCCGAGTTCGAGCTCGCGTTTGTGTACGTTCTCGAAGACGTCCTGAGAGCTGTGGTGAAAATCAAAATACCGCTGCCCGTCGGGACTCAATCCCATCATGGCCGGCCGTGGTTCCAACGCCTTCAAAGGTCCGATGTCCACACCGGCACCCCCGCGTCGAAACTGATGCACATTGTACGGGTCAAACAACGAATTCCACGACTGGATGAGCGCCGTGGCTTCGTCGCCGGCATCGATGCGGAATCCCCTCGGGACGAATCCCCCGGCATCTGATTCGAGCGCTGCGACATAGCGCAAATTGGTCGTAGTGTGGTCTTCTTGGGCACGCGCAGCGTAGGTCTTGCCGCCGCGGTTCCCATTTTCTTCATTGATGAACAAAACGAATCGAATGGTCCGCCGTGGGGTATAACCGAGCGCCTTCAAGATGCGCAAGACTTCGAGTGTGTGTACAATGCCAGCGCCGTCGTCGTGGGCGCCTTCCCCGATGTCCCAGGAGTCGAGGTGACCCCCCAGCGTGATGATTTCATCAGGCAACTCGCTTCCGCGCCATTCACCGATGACATTGCCTTGTTCCACGTCGGGGAAAGCGCGGCAATTCATTTCCAGCACCACTTCTAAGTTCGGGTTCGCTTTGAGCTGATTTGCGAGCCAGCTGGCGTCCACTGTTGAAATGGCCGCACTGGGGACGCTGTCGATGCCTTCTTCGTAGTACATGGCGCCCGTATGCGGTAACGTATCCAATGCGTGGGTCATGGAGCGGACCAGTGCGCCAACGGCACTGGCCTTCGCCGCAGCGATGGCGCCACGGCCGCGTTGATCCACGGCGCCCCCATAGGCGGCTCCGGTGTTGATTAGCACGGGATCCATGGGACGATTGAACAGCACCAACCGCCCTTCCACTTCCTCCGGCGGCAATTGGCTGAGCTGTTCCAGCGATTTGACGTGCACAAGGCGCGCGCGCAGGGGGTGGTCGTTCGGGGTGCTGACTGATCCGCCGAGTGCTGTAACGCGCAGCGGGTGCTCCTCCCCAGTGATGATGGCCGTGGCTTGCGCCACAGTCCCCCGTGTCCAACTCGGGACCATCACGGGCATGACCCAGACGGAATCGGCACCGTACCGTTCGAGCACGCCTTGGCCCCAGTGCATCGCGTCGAAGGCGCTTTGTGATCCGCTCAGGCGATGGCCAATGTCCTTGGTCAACTGGCGCAAGTTCTCATGCGCCTCCCCGCGGGCGAGGGCTTCGTCATAAATCGCTCGAATGAAGGTGCTGTCACCGGTGCGCTGCAGGTGCAGTTCCGGAGCTTGCCCATGGGTGAGAGGGGTGAGGCCGCCGAGAACAGCCAAGAAGATGAGGATGCTACGCATGCCCGAAAATACGCCAAAGGACAGGCCTTACTAATGCGGTGCTGTACCTTTGCTTCACATTTATTTCACCATGCGCCACAACCTTTCCGAAACCACCGAATTGCTGCGGGACCGGCGCAGCATCAGTCCCGAGCGTTACTCATCGCGTACGGTGCACAAGGAAATTGTTGAGCAGGTCTTGACCAACGCTACGTGGGCACCGACCCACGGCATGACCCAGCCTTGGCGTTTCAAGGCATACGTTGGAGAGGGGATGAGACGCATCGGACCCAAACTGGCTGAATGGTATGCTCAGTACGCAGGGGAACAAGCCTCGCCAAGCAAGGTGGCCAAGTTGGAAGCACGAGGCGAACGGGTGACTGCGTTGGTGGTGCTGGGCTTGGAACCGGATCCCAACGAACGCATCTCCATCGAAGATGAGCGAATGGCCGTGGCCTGTGCTGCACAGAACATGTACTTGACCTGCACCGCTCACGGCATCGGAGGGTTTTGGTCCACGCCGAAGTTTTTGCAGTTGTCGGAGGTCAAGGCGTTTGTCGGGTTGCCAGATAACGGCGAAGTCTTGGGGATATTCTACATGGGTTACCCGGAAGATGGCGCATGGCCAAAGAGCCACCGGAAGCCGTTGGAGTATGTGACCGAGTGGAACGAGTGACGCAGACTCCTGCTATTGAGGCAGGATGATTCGGAACTCCAAGGCAAATCCAGCCTGGGGCATGAAGAGCCGAACGTCGGCTTTTTCGAGGTCG
>Ga0163111_10003267_pt1 | contig 10432 bp, 6 predicted proteins | sample CRUFie1St18metaG_FD_109645 | JGI IMG/M metagenome (GOLD analysis project Ga0163111, IMG submission 109645) | Marine microbial communities from the Costa Rica Dome - CRUD Field 142mm St18 metaG | ecosystem: Environmental > Aquatic > Marine > Oceanic > Photic zone | place: Costa Rica: the Eastern... | reverse complement strand
TAAAAATAATCATAAAATTTTTTATTATTAATATAGTCATCTAATAAATAATTTTTATTTATAAAATTATAATTTAATGTACTTAAAAATAAATTATTTTCTTTTGAAAATATTAAATTATTATTTTTTAATTTTAGATTTTTATATAAATTTAATCTTGTAATAGGAAAAATACCATATCCACATGATAATAATACTTTATTATCAGTATTAATATTATTGTATGAATAAAAATTAGAACTACTATCTAATATTTTACTATTAATATATAATAAATTTTTATTAATTATTATTTTATTTGCATATTTTTTATTTGATTTTTTAATTCTATTAATAAAAAAATGTATATTTAAATTATCAAAATTATTTATTGGTTCATAATCTAAAAATGTTTTTTTTAGATTTTCAGCAACAAAATTAAATTCAATACTAGTTAAATTATTAATTATATTATATAAAATAAGATAATATTTATCATGTAAATATAAAAATTCATCAATATTTAATTTATTTATATTAGTAGTACTTAATATATCATTATTATCGATATTACTATCTAAATAATATAAATTATTTACTCCATAATCAATTGAATCCATATTAATTGTTCTTTTATTTGATGATAAATTATTAACTGAATTAATATTTTTTAATATTAATCTCAAATTTTTATCATTATTTATATAAAAATTAGAAAGATTTAAAAAATCTTTAATATTTATTTTATAAAAATCAGAATCTGTAAAAGATTTATAAATATTAAATTGTATGTATAATTTTTTACTTCTAGAATTATAAGAAGATACATTTGTGGGATTAATAAACGTGTCCTCGTTATTTATATTTAAATTTTTTTTATAAATTTGTATATTATTTAAATTCATTTGACTTGTTGAATCACTAGTAAATAAAAATCTATTATTAAAATTGTATCTCTCATTTGTTTTTTTTTTAAAAATTATTCTTGGTTCATTAAATAATCTAGTTTGACTATTTGATTTATATAAAAATTTTATATTATGATTAATATTTTCTTGAGTTAATAAAATAACACTTCTGGGTGAATCTAAAATTTTAGCAGAAAAAATAATTTTGTTTTTTATTTTTTCTTTTGAATAATTATTAAATATTTTATATTCATTATTATTAATTTCAGATGGTAAATATCCTTTTATATTAATTTTAGTTCCACGACAAATATTGCTAGTATTATTTTTAAAATTATTTGTAATATAGATATAATTTGTTCTATCTGAATCATAAATATTAGACATAGCGATAAATTATTATAATATAATAATAAATAATAATTTATCAATTATTGTTTTATTGATTATACATTGTTTCACTAAAATACCAATCTCCTGACAAATATTCAGGTTTAGACACATTTAATGCATTATTTTTACTCATTTTAAGATTAGGACCATTTTTAACAACATTATCTATTTCTAATGTACCTATTGCATAATTATAATATTTAATATTAGACATAAATCCATCAAAGCCACCATTCATATTAACATATAAATTATCATAATTTTGTTTAATAACATTGCTTAAACGTTGTCTTTTTACTAGTTTACCATTAATATAAACATCAATAATATTTTGACTTGTACTTCTAACTACAATATGAATCCATTTTTTAATGGGTATATTTTCAACTCTAATATCTTCAAAATATTTATATGGTTGTTCTTTATCAAAATTATTTTGATAAGTATTAACTCTAACTAACATAGATAGAGTTGGGAATGCATCATCCAATAATGCATCATCTAAAACATTGTCTTTTCCTTTATATAAATAAATTCCTGGACAATTATTATGCGCATAAATACCTCTATTGCTTGCATTATCATCCATTTTTGTTATAGAACCTTTATGTAAAATATGTTTATATTCTGTATCTTGAAAGTTTTGTAAATTTGATTCAATAAACATCCAAAAAGAATAAGTAAATTCTATACCATCTTTTTCATTTTTACTTCTAAAAATTGGTATAGAATTTTTTTGAGCATATGCTTGATTTATTATAAGACTTTCGTTTGCAGATTTCATACCATATAAAATATATGGATTCTCGTCTGGACTTAAAAAATATATAACAACTCTGCTTAAAAAACTAAATAGAAAAATAAATAATAATACAACAAATAGTAAGAAAGTTGCTTTACCTATTAGAGTATTACTAGATAAAAAATCACTTGTATATGATGATAAATTACCCGGTGGAAGAATTTTTGTCATAGTATTTGAAACATTTTCATTCATTTTGTTAGAAAAATTTTCTAAATTTTGATTTATATTTCCTGTTGCATTTTTTAAATTATCTCCTACTCCAGAAATTTTATTATTAATATTCTCCATAATTATATTTAATATATAATAATATAAAATATAATAAAATTTATATTTTAAATGAGCCTTTCTCTTTATTGTATTCTAAAAATGATACCTTCAAACTATATTTATTAAATACAGTTTTAAGGAGTGAACCATTTATACCTGCTTTATATATATTTAAAGCTTCTTGGCTATTAATGGCGTTTCCTTCAAATCTTACACGTGTTATAAAACCAGCAAATCCATCATCAAGACTATCAGAAGATGATTGTGTTAATTTACCTAAATATATGTTTGGTTCATTTTCTGCTTTATATACTCCATGTAAAATGAAAGAATTAATTAGTTTACCATCAAGATAAACATCCATTAATAATGAATCTATACTTATTGTTAAACAATTCCATTTTTGAATTGGAATATTTTCAACAGCATATCTAGTAAATCTGCGTTTAGCAGGATCTGTACAATTATTATCTTTATGTGTTGCTATATCAATAAATAAATTATTATCATATTTATCTAAACATATTGATAACGATTTATATGTTTTTAATGAATCTACATCACCACATACTGTTTTACTTAAACCAACAAACTCACTTGCATTTTGAAAATCACTATGTAATATATTATTATGTGAATCACCAATAAATAAAATATTTTTATTTGCTTGACCAATATTAGTTCCCCAATTATCTATATAAAACCATACACTAAGCATAAGATTTGTACTAGCATTATCCGAAAGTAAACTATTTGGAATCATATTTTGTTTAACACTTGATGACATAATTCCACTTGATGGTTGATAATCAGGATTTGCATCTAATGCATCTAACATTTCATCATAAACTATATTTGTTTTTAATAGTGTTTTTGATAAAACATAATATATAATAACTATTAGTATGATAGCAATAGTAATATTTACTGCACTCATTTATATTTTATTATAATATAATAATATAAAATATAAATATTATATCTAAATTTTATGTTTTTTTATATTTTTATTTTATTCTTTTGAGAGAATTGTAGAAATTTTTTTCTGAATCACTTATTTTACTTGATATACTTTTATTTCTATTTTCCCAATATTCATTACTAAATGTATAATAATAAATATCCTTAATACTTCCATGTATACCATCTTTTTCTCCAATTGAAACAGTATCATTATTATTAAAACTTGGTATGTTATCTTTAACCGCTATAATTTTATCATTAAAAATAATCTCAATTTTAAAATCAAAATAATTTATTTGAAAAGTATTCCATTTTTGAAATTTAAAATATATATCACTTTCTAATGAGTTAGCAGGTATTTTTATAATAGTGTCCATTTGTTTTATATCATTATTTAATGAATTTGATTTAATTATAATACTTTGTTCTTTTCCATTATATAATATAACTGGTTTATTACCATAATTAAATAATTCAGTTTCTTTATTATATGAATATGATGTATTTGTACCCTGTGGATTTAAATATAAATCAAATTTTATTGTATAATTATAGTTTTTTTCATTTTTATTTTCATAATCGTTTATATTTAATTTATTACCGTATCTAATATTATATTTATTGGTTTTATTTAATAACAAATTTGAATTTTTCTTATTATATAAATTTTCTAAATTTTGATAACTAGACAATTCTTTATATTCGTTTGTATATAAAATCTCTCCGGATTTTAATAATCTATTATCTTTATTAATAAAAAAGTCTTTCAAAATTGGAATTAAAAATAAAATTAAAATAAATAAAATTTCTAATATTAATATTAGAAAAATAGTGGGTTGAGTTAATTTAAATTCATTTTTAATATCTTCTACTAATATAAGTATTAAACAAGGTATAAAAAATATAAAATTTTTGATAATACATAATAATTGTTTTGCTATATCATCTTTTACATTATTACAAAATGTATTAGATAATGTAACTGTAAAAATTTTAGCAATAATACTTAAAATAGTAAGAACTATTGAAATAAATATTAAGCTTTTAATTATATTTGTAGAATTTGAAAAATCTTTTAAAAAAATAACAAATAAATTAGTAATTCCATATATAAATAATCCAGTAATCAATAATCCAATTAAATTTAAAATAATAAATTTAAATGGTAATAATATTTTTTCATTAAAAATTTTACTGTTAAAAGTTCTCTCATTTATATCAAGCATTAGTTTATTTGATTTATTTTCTTCAATAAAGTTAAAATATGTTTCTTCATTTGCATCTTTTTTTCTAAATATAAAAAAATATAATGTAAAAATATAAAAAATAAAAAAAAGTATATTGAATACTAGATTATATTTTGAATTTAAAAATGTATCTATATTTAAAGTAATTGCTTTTTTAAAAATAAAATACAAAAAATATATGATTAATGTTAATAATATAAAAACAAATAATCCAGAGAACATATTTTTTTTATCATTTTTTTCTATAAAATTCCAGCTTGATGGATTTATTTTATCAATAAATAAAAGACAAATAGTTTTTAAAAATGTTAATATATTTTTAATAAAAAAATATATAGAATTACCTATATCTTTAATAGTCATTGATTATTATATATTAATTATAATTTAATTATATAAATAAATTATAATTATAAATTTTCTAATGCTGTTTTTTTACCATGACAATCTCTACATAATGCTTCAAGGTTTTCTATAGAATTTGAACCACCATATTCTAATTTCATTACATGATCTACTTCAAACCATGCTGGTAATTGTTTTGAACAATGTTTACATTTCCAGTTCTGATTTGCAGCTATATATTTCTTCTTTGTTTCACTTACTGACCGTTTATTAGAATTTCTTCCAGATGTCAATATTCTACTTTGTTGTCTTGTTAAATTATTATTGTAATTCATATCATTTGATATTGTATTATCTCCAGTTTTTGATATAAAATCAACAAATGGTTCTAATGAACTTGTTATTTTTCTATCTACTGGTAAATATCTAATATATCCAGATGCTGATTTAAAAAATTCTTTTTTATTATTTGGATTTTTTCTAATATATAGATATATACAAAAAAATATAAAAACAATAAATATCATCTTATAGTATTTTTCATATTGATTATATTTTTTAAATAATTCAAATATTTTTCCATCATAGTATATATTTAATAATATAATTGCTAATATTAAAAATAACCAGAATTCTATTTTCATTATATTAATTAGATATAAAAAATTAATATTTATTTAATATTATACAAAAAATTAATAAAATAATAATTGTACTAAAAAATATAAATTTATGTTTGCTCAAAAAATCATTCTTTTTTTTTATATCTTTTAATTCATATTTGTCATAATAATTTTTCATAGCAGTATAATAATTTATTTCAGGTTTACCTAAATATAAATTAATTTTATTATGTATAAAATGAACCCATTTTACGAATGATTCTTTGGAATCTAAATATGGTGTTACTGGATATTTATCTAAAAATATACTAAAATTATTACCAATATCTGATATTGGTATAAATAAAGGCAGATTTTGTATAAAATCATAATATTTTTTTTTGGTAACTTCATTAGGAATTTCAGGATAGGATAAAGCAATTGTATATAAAACAAACCAATATTGTGGCCCCCATATTTCAGGATTCAATACCATTATTATTAAATATATATAAAAAGATATCTATTAATACATATAGTTATAAAAATGAATTCATATAAAAAAGTAACTTTTTGTAATAATTGTGGAAAAACGGGTCATTTATTTCATCAATGTAGAATACCTATAACAAGTATTGGTATAATATCATTTCGAAAAATTAAAAATGATATTGAATTATTAATGATTAAAAGAAAAGACACTTTATCATTTGTTGATTTTATGAGAGGTAAATATAACTTAGAAGATATTGATTACATAAAAAATTTATTTGAAAAAATGTGTGTAAATGAACATAAATTAATAAAAGAAAATGATTTTTATACATTATGGAAATATGTTTGGGGAGATGAAATAATTAGTCAATATAAAAATGAAGAGAAAACATCTTTAAATAAATTTAATTCTATAAAAAATGGATATATTTTTAATAATAAAACTATAAATTTAGACTATTTTTTGTCAAGAATAAATATTAAATATAATAGTACAGAATGGGGTTTTCCTAAAGGACGACGAAATTATCAAGAAAAAGATATATCTTGTGGATTACGAGAATTTGAAGAAGAAACTGGATATATTAAAGATGATTTGACTGTAATATCTAATATATTTCCTATTGAAGAAATATTTACTGGTTCTAATTTAAAATCATATAAACATAAATATTTTCTAGCTTTAATGGATAATAATATAGAACCCAAAAATGAATTTCAAACAAATGAAATAAATGAAATAAAATGGGTTAACTTAAATGATGTAAATAGTTATATAAGAGATTATAATATTGAAAAAATAAAATTAATAGATGAATTAATAAATATATTAAAAACTTATAAACTATATATTTAATATATATGAATGAATCAAAAACAAATAGTAGTATTGAATCTGGATTAGAATCAAAATCAAGTTCTAAATCTGATTCAAAATCTGATTCTACTAATACATCAAGTTTGGAATCTAAAGAAGAATTTATGGATGAATATAAAAGTAAAAAAAAAACAAATAATTTAGATTTAATTAATATATTTAAAAATAATATTAATGCTTTACCTCCCGATAAATCAATAATTCAAAATGTAAAAAATAATTTGAATACAAAAAAAGATGTACAATATTTTTTTAATGCAATTGAACTTTTAAATAGCGATGATATTAAAAATAACAGTAATAAAAGTTATGAATATTTATATCCACATTTAGATGACAATATGTTTAGTGTAAAAATAGCAAATAAAAGAGAATTTTATGATAATAAATATAATATAAAAATTAATGAAGATACTAATATAGAAGATGAATCAAATAAATTATGCAATAAAGATTTCCAACTAGCTCCTCATCAAAGATTTTTAAGAAATTTTTTATCAATACATACTCCATATAATGGAATACTATTGTATCATGGATTAGGAACTGGTAAAACTTGTTCTGCTATAGGGATAGCAGAAGAAACTAGAATGTATTTAAAATACAATAATATATCAAATAGAATTTTTATAATTGCTTCACCAAATGTTCAACAAAATTTTTTATTACAATTATTTGATGAAAATAAATTAAAATTTATTGATAATAAATGGAATTTAGAAACTTGTGTAGGTAATGAACTTTTGAAAGATATTAATAATTTTGATTCAACGATGAGTAAAGAAACTATTGTTAAAAATATATATAATTTAATAAATAGTTATTATGTTTTCATGGGATATATAGAATTTTCTAATTTAATAACAAAAAAATCTAATATTAATAACTTATCAAAAGATTTAACTAGCAATGAAAAAAATAAATTAATAAAAAAAAAGTTAGAATTATTTTTTAATAATAGATTGATAATTATTGATGAAATTCATAATATAAGAAATTCTCAAGATAATGATGATAAGATTATATCACAAAAATTAACTTTACTATTAAAAAATGTTAAAACTATTAAATTAGTTTTAATGTCTGCAACACCTATGTTTAATGATTATAAAGAGATTATTTATTTATTAAATTTATTAAATTTAAATGATAATAGAAGTACAATTGAATTTAATGATGTTTTTAATCAAGATGGTAGTTTTAGAAAAGATGATGATGATAATGAAATTGGTAAAGAGTTATTAATAAGAAAAATGAATGGTTATATTAGTTATGTTAAAGGAGATAATCCATTAACTTTTCCATATAGGATATTACCCGAATTATTTCAAAATGAAAAAAGTATAAAAAATATAAAATACCCAATATTTGATATAAATAATAATAGACTAACAGAAAAGATAAACTTTTTTGATTTATATTGTAATTCTTTATCAAATTATCAAGAGAAAGTATATAATTATATAGTCTCAAAAATAAATTTTTCTAATTTAGAATCTTATAATTATACTTTATTACAAAAACCATTAGAATCACTAATAATAAGTTTTCCGAATAAAATTTTAGAAGAGAGTAAAGAAGATGATTTTGATAAAATAGATATATCAATTAAAGATTTAGTAGGAAAAAATGGATTATCAAATCTTATGAATCATGATGAAAGTAATGAACCACCCGCGAAATATAATTATAGATTTAAAGATTCTGATATTGAAAATATATTTTTATTTAAAAATATAAAAAAATATAGTTCTAAAATACATTCAACTTTAGAAAATATATATAATTCAGATGGTCCAATTATTATTTATTCACAATTTATAGATGGGGGGATTGTTCCAATGGCTCTAGCATTAGAAGCAAATGGATTCAGTAGATATGGAAGTAATAAAAATTTATTTCATGATAATATTACAAAAGATATTGAAAAAATAGATGCTATAACTTATAAAAAAAAATCAGAATTAGATAGTGATGTTAATTTTAATCCTGCAAAATATATTTTAATTACAGGTGATAAAAAATTAAGTCCAAATATAAAAAAAGATTTAAATGTTTGTACCAATATTGATAACATTAATGGTAAAAATATAAAAGTTATTTTATTAACAATGGCAGGAAGTGAAGGTATAGATTTTAAATTTATTAGACAAGTTCATATATTAGAACCATGGTATAATATTAATAGAATAGAACAAATTATAGGTAGAGCGGTAAGAACATGTAGCCATAAAGACATAGAATTTAAAAAAAGAAATGTCAAAATATATATGCATACTACTATTTTAAATGATAATACAAAAGAGTCAGTCGATAATTTATTGTATAGAAAATGTGAGTACAAAGCAAAAAAAATTGGTGTTATTACTAGACTATTAAAAGAAAATAGTATTGATTGTCATTTGAACAGTGAATTAAATAAATTTAGTGAAGAAAATTTGAATAAATATTTTAAATCAGGATTTAATATTGTTTTATCAAATAATGAAATTATAAGATATAAAATAGGTGATAAATCAATGTCATCTTTATGTGATTATATGGAATCTTGTGAGTATGTATGTAAAAATAGTAACTTTTTTATAGAAAATGATGAAAAATTAGATATTAAAACTTATAATGAAAAATATATGAATTTAAATAATGATTTGATTATTAAAGAATTAAATTATTTATTTAAAGAAAAATTTTTATATAAAAAAGATGAACTTTTGTTATATTTTATAAATAAAAATTATTCAAAATTATTGATAAATAATATATTAACAAATATTATAGATAATAAATTATCGGTTATAAAAGATAAATATAATACTGAAGGCTATATAATAAATATAGATGATTTGTATATATTTCAACCAAAATCAATTAATAATAAAAATTCTTCATTATTTACAAAAATTAATCCAAAAAATGAAAATGTTAATTATTTATCTTATAAAGTACCAGAAGATATAAAAAAAATAGTTCCAATAAAAGTTGTTGAAAAATTTGAAGAAGATGGTAATGATGATACAAAAGATATAAAATATAATGACAAAATTTTTGATAATATTTTTAAAATATATAATTCAATAATAAATATAGATAAAGACTATGAAAAATCATTAGTTAAAAATTCTTATTATAAATTATTAATAGATTTTTTAAATATAGAAAAAAATATAAGTAATTTATTTATAGATTTTGATAATACTTCTTCATTTGAAGAAACTAATAAAATTGATTATATATACATAAAATATATTATTTCTAATATTATTTTTGATTTATTACAGTTAAATGAATTAATAAATCTTGTAAAATTTGTTTATTTAAATATGGATATATATAAAAGTGAGAATGCAGAAAAGAATGAATTTTTTTCTATCATTAAAAAAATAGTAAATGATAATTGTATTACAAAAACGAATAAAACTTATTTTGTTACATATTTTAAAAATGATATATTTAATTATTCAATTTATAAAATAATTAAAGATGGACAAAAAATAGAATTAGAATTAGGAGAATATACAGATTATGAATATTTAAAAGATGAATTAAAT
>Ga0163111_10003266_pt1 | contig 10435 bp, 11 predicted proteins | sample CRUFie1St18metaG_FD_109645 | JGI IMG/M metagenome (GOLD analysis project Ga0163111, IMG submission 109645) | Marine microbial communities from the Costa Rica Dome - CRUD Field 142mm St18 metaG | ecosystem: Environmental > Aquatic > Marine > Oceanic > Photic zone | place: Costa Rica: the Eastern... | reverse complement strand
CTGATGCTGATCGGCAGGAGCGTGATCCGACTGACTGCCCGACTTCCACCAGTCGTCATTGTCATCCCAGTCCGAAAGCCCGGGCGATGCCGGGGACCGTTTTGGCTGACTCAGAGCCGCCAACGGGTCGGAACTGTCCTGAACATCAGCGAAGGGAGAAGGAGAAGAATCCGCACTGCTTCCCCACGGGTCAGATGCAGGCGCATTATCCGCCGAGCGGGAAACAACCGCTCCCCAGTCCTGCCCCTCTTTTGCGGGCGCAGGCGCTGAAGGCTCCAGCCAGGAATCCAGATCTTTAGCACTGCTGGCGGCCTGCTGTTTCGCGGCCGTAGCGTGGTTGAAGGTAGTGCGGTCACTGCTGTCGAGAAAATCGACCGCGCCCAGCCCCGCCGGGATTGCAGCTTCCTGAGGCGGTGCTTTCAGAGTCGCTTTAAGTTGATACTCACCACAGATAAAGACATCTCCGGCCTTGATCGGGTGCGCATTACCCGCTCCCAAAGGTGCCTGACTATCGTTCACAAAAGTACCGTTGGTACTGTGATCCAGCAGAGTAAACTGACCGTTATCAAAGACGACTTCCAGGTGTCGGGACGAGAGAATACGCTCAGTGTCTGGCAGCACCCAGTCATTCGAATCTGCACGACCGATTACGCCGCCCGCACTGCGGAAAACTTTCGTGTGGTTCAGCATATTAGCGTGGGGTGGACATTCGACCACAGTCAGAATCAAATCCATTTATTCACCATCAGGTTCCTGGAAGTCAGCAGTGTGGGAGACTACCGCAAATGGACGGAATCGGGTACCCGTCGGAGACGCTGCCATACTGCATACAGACTGGAGAAGACAGAGTTCTGCCTTGAGCCGTGAGAGCAGATCCTATAATATCGGCGCCACTTTCCGAGTTCAAGCTGACGGAAAAGCGGGCCGTAAGGAGACGAAGGCTCGCAGCAGACTTAATACGTCACCGCGACAGATTTAACAGGCGCACTATGACTGATAACAGGGACGACAAAACCCGCCTCGTCACCACCGGGCAGGGAACCAACAAAAGCAAAGCCAACGAGAAGCCGGATCACGACGCCAAAGACGACGCCACTGTCTTTGCTGGCTCTGGTGCTGTTCCACCACGTCCCGCCGACGCCACACTGATTACCTCCCGCACACCACTGAGCAGTCCCGTTAGCCAGCGAAACGGCGATGACCAAGGTGCGACGCCGACCGTCTCGGCGGTTAATAACAAGGTAATCAAAGGTCGCTTCGAGCTTGTCAGCATGCTGGGAGCCGGTGGCATGGGAGCCGTGTACAAAGCACTCGACCGCCGTAAAGTTGAGGCCAGCGACTCCGACCCTTACGTTGCCGTCAAGCTGTTGAATGACGATTTCCGCCAGCACCCGGATGCCTTTATTTCGCTGCAGCGTGAATCACGTAAATCCCAGACACTTGCACACCCGAACATCGTAACGGTGTACGACTTTGACCGGGACCGCGACACGGTATTTATGACCATGGAGTTCCTGGAGGGGTCGCCTCTTGATGAACTTCTGCGCGAATTCCCTCAGGGCCTTCCACAGGATCAGGCCAACAGCATTCTGCGCGATATATCCAACGCGCTGATTTATGCACACTCGCACAACATTGTTCACTCGGACTTTAAGCCGGGCAACATTTACGTCACTAAATCCAAAGGCTCGAAGGTATTTGACTTTGGTATCGCGCGCGCCGTGTCAGAAGGCAGCAGCGCCGCTCATGGTGCCGGCGAGAAAACCATTTTCGATGCGGGGACACTCGGCGCACTGACTCCGGCCTACGCCAGCTACGAAATGCTGAAAGGTGGCGAACCGGCTCAGTCCGACGATCTCTATGCGCTTGGCTGCGTTGCGTACGAACTTTTTTCAGGCAAACACCCATACGGCAAAGTGCCGGCCGACCAGGCATTTGAGAAAAAGCTCAAGCCCAAGCGCCTGAAAGGTCTGAGCCGTCGCCAGTGGAATGCACTCTCCGGCGCTCTGGAACTGAAGCGCGAGAAACGTACCGAAACCGTCGATGAATTTTATCGGGCCTTCTTTGGTCGTGCCCGCCTGCTCGGCTGGGCTCTGGCCGCGTCTCTGGTTGCATTTGCCATCGGTGGCGGTGTGTATTACCAGCAGTATCAGGAGCAGCTGGTTCAGCAGGAACAACTGAAAGCTCAGATGGCAGAAGAGCTGGCCGAGAAACTTGAGCTGACAGAGCGGAACAACCAGATTCAGAAAATTGAGCAGCTGGTTCAGATCTCGGCACTCACGCCAAAGTGGGACATGGAGCTGCGCCGCGAACTGCTCAGCTACCGTAACATGGTCGACGACCCGACTGAACTCAATGAGAGCGTCCGTGTACGTGTGGTTGATGCCTATATCGCTGAATCCAAACGCAGGATCGCCGAAAACTCCCTCGGTGATGTTCTGACACTGCTTCAGTATGCTGCGCGCTGGGATGCTCCGGCGGATGATATTTCACTGCTGACGAACCAGGTCATTACCCAGCAGGAAGCCGACCGCCTGCGTGAAGAAAATGCCCGCCTGGCTGAAGCTCAGAAAGAAGCCGAACTGCTGCGTCTGGAGCAGGAAAAACGCGAAAAAGAACTCGAAGAAGCACGCCAGATTCAGATCCGTCAGGAGGTCACTGCTCTCGAAAAATCTCTGCGCTGTCCTAACCAGATTGATGTCGCCGGCGATGTCGCAGACCACCTGCGAATTCTCGAAAACCTTGATCCAAAACGTTCAGAGCAGCTGCGTCGCGTCGTCGCTGACTCGCTGGTGAGCTGTTTTAACCGACTGTCGAAAGTCAGTCCGTTTGCCGCCGATATCATGCTGTCGGATGCCCGGGCACTCTTGCCCGCGCAGGGCGTGCTGAACCCACTGAAGGTCGACTACTGCTCGCACCTGGATGCTGGTACGGGCTCAAAAGGTCGTCGCTATACCTGCGCTGATCCGCTGCCGCGTGATGCTAAAGGCCCGCAGATGGTCGTCGTACCTGCGCCTGAAGAAGGCAAAGCGATTGCCATCAGCCAGTACGAAATCACTTACGACGATGTCGCCGATTACTGCACAGTAACTCAGCTGTGTGATGCTGAAACGTACGCTAATAACTTCCTGCCGATTCACAATATTGATATCGAATTTGCGGAAAACTTCGCCGGCTGGCTGAGTGCAGTGACGGGGCATTATTACCGCCTGCCGTCTCACGAAGAGTGGCAGCTGGCGGCCACGGCTGACGGTACACCGGAATCACCGGACCGTAACTGCTTCCTGAAGTACGGGGCTATCGAGAAAGGCCTGGAGCTGCAGAAAACGACGAACGGTAAGCCAAACTCTTTCGGTCTGGCATCCCACGTAGGTAATGTTCAGGAATGGGCTTATGAGGGCAACCAGCTTGTCGCGGTAGGTGGCTCCCGACAGACACCACTGAATGAGTGTCGTTTTACCACCAGCGTGGCCCACGATGGTACGGCCGACGAATTTACCGGCTTCCGCCTGGTTCGCGAATTACTGCGCTAAGCATCAGCGCTTATATTGGGTCGGGCAGTACGCCCGGCTCACTTCAGGACTGCGCAGAGCAATGTGCTTGGTCGCCCTGCCACTCACCCGCCGCCGCCACATCCGGAACGAAGAAGCTTTCATCTCGCGGCGCATCAGTGCAATAACCGCCGTTTCATTCAGTCCATACAAAGCTTCAATCGCCTCAAAGGGCGTGCGATCTTCCCACGCCATTTCAATGATTCGCGACAGATCAGCATCTGTAAATTTCTGCATTACCTTCACTCCTCTCAGCACCCACTGACATAGCAATTGCTGTTGCCCTGAACCTTAACGATGCGCGCATCCCGTTGACGCTCCGCCTCGTCTGGAGGGTCCATCCGGTGCCAGGCGCTGAACAGTTGCTCCTGCTGCCAACTGATGCGCAGGCCGTAGGTGTCACGCATGTAGAAATAGATCCGCGCGACATCGCCACGACGATGCTCCGGAGGCTCAGCACGACGCAGCTTGAAATCGACCTCGAAATCACACCGACCATAATTGCGCACTTCACCCTCGAGCATGCCAAAGCGATAGTTAGAGCGATCCCCGTTCAGCTCGCCCACAGCAGGTACGAGATTATGCAGATCCGACGTCATGGTAACAAAGACCGGATCCGTCCGGTTGCAGTTCTTGCGCCCACCCTTCTGCCAGCACTGGCGCTGATGCCCCAGCTCCCATGCAGGCACGATGTGCTCCCATTCGACGCGTGCTCCGCGCTTTGGTTGCTTACGGGGTTGGTAGCCACAGGCGGTTGGATCAACAGTCTTTGCCTCAAAGCGGCAGTCGCAATAGAAAGTGACTGCCTGATCCTGATAGATACCGGCAGCAAGGCGTTTAGCCTGTGAAAAAGAGGATGGTGGCCCCGCCACAACAGAACTGCTGACAACAAGCGCCAGCAGACAAGAAAACCACTTCATGAACAACAATCCGACTACTTAACTGTTCATTCCGTTGAATTTTTAAGCGGGCTCCTTTACCCGCAGGCTGGCGTACTGCACCAGCGGCTTGTCCTCCAGTATAGCCCAGAGAGCTGCTTGCTTCAGGCGCCCGGTAACTGAATCACCGACAGATAATGGTTAATCAGTTTAATGACTTCCGCAAAGTTATCGCCCATCTCCTGCTTTACCATATAGCCGGCCGCATTCAGGTCATAAGCCCGGCGGATGTCGTCCGGGTCTGAGGAGGTCGACAGTACCCATACCGGCAGAAAGCTCAGCCGCTCGTCCTGACGCAGGGCCGACAGAAATTCGAAACCGCTCATTCCCGGCATATTCAGATCAAGAACGATCACATCCGGAATAGGAACGTTGCCGGTCTGTAGCCCGGAAAGCGCCTCATGACCATTAGTGAGCGACACCAGACGGTGCCCTGACCCTGCACGCGAAAGACCACGCTCAAAGCTCCGTATATCGATCACATCATCATCAATCAGCAGTATCTGGCCGCCGGCATTCATACAGATCCATCCATGAAGAAATACACAACCACAGGAAAACCCTGCTGGTAAAAAACGATCGGTCACTTTAACCTGAAGTCAGCAGTGGTGACCAGCAGGCTTTACAGGGACGACGTATGACCAGCGACAATAAACACTACCTTTACACCGAGCTGTACGAGCGCCTGCAGAGCGATGAAAGCCTGTTCGCCTGGTTCGAAGAAGGCGCCACGGATGGCATGTGGTACTGGGGATCTGACTGATCCGGAACACGAGTGGCTGAGCCCCCGCTTTAAAGCAATCTTCGGTTATCGTGAAGATGAAATTCCTCACACCTCAGCCTGGTGGCAGGAACATATCTTCCCGGAAGACCTTCCCGGCGTTCTTGATAACTTCGAAAAACACAAAGCCGACCCATCACACCCATACGATCAGATCGTACGTTATCGGCACAAAGATGGGAAAACGATATGGGTACGTTGTCGTGGGCTGATTATCCGAGACGAACATGGAGAGCCCAGCCGGATGCTTGGCGCTCATACCGACCTGACCTCACTGATGGAAATCCGGCAACAGCAGGAGCGTACTTCACGTCAGCTCGAACGCACCACCGAAGAGCTGAGCGAAATCAACCGACTGGCGCTGTCCACCTCTCAGATTGGGCTATGGCGCTGGGACCTCAACGACGATGCTCTGGTCTGGGATCAGGCGCTCTACGATATGTACCAGATCGAACCGTCAGACGATGGGCTGAATATTAATGACTGGTGGAGCCGTATCCACCCGGAAGATGCCGACAGCCTGAAAGCGAAACTGGATGCAGCAATACATAAGGGTGCACCTTATCGCACGACCTTCCGCGCACTTCTGCCAGATGGCTCACTGCGTTTTATCAAAGCCGCCGCCGACGTGTACTACGACGATGCCGGCAAGCCGGTCCGGATGCGCGGTGCCAACTGGGACATCACCGAAGAAAAAATGCGCGAAGCAGAGCTGGAGCGCTCCAACCGCAATCTGACAACCTTCGCCTACGTCGCCTCACATGACCTGAAAGCGCCCTTACGTGGCATACGTCAGCTCGCCAGCTGGATCAGGGAGGACCTTCCGGACCCACCTGCAGAGATAAATGAGCACATCGAACTGATGCAGGGCAGGATTGAGCGTCTGGAATCTCTGTTAGACGACCTTCTGGCCTACTCCCGTGCCAGCCAGGCAGGTGACCGATATCAGAAGGAAGAGGTGTTACCCGAGGTTATTCTCCGGGATGTCTTTGAGATTCTGACCCCACCCCGCGAAGTGACACTGACGATTCAGGGTTCATTCGAAGCCATTACGGTAGAAAAACCGCTGTTTGAACAGGTTCTGATCAATTTACTGGGCAACGCCATTAAACACAGAACGGGAGCGGGCTGTCAGATAAGAGCCTGGAGCGAAGATAACCCGACTCATTACGAATTTCATATCGCAGATACCAACACCCCGATTGCAGAAGAGCATCATCTGAGAATATTCGAAATGTTTCAGACACTACGACCAAGAGACGAAGTCGAAGGCAGCGGTATGGGACTCGCAATCACCCGCCGCATTCTGCACGAACGTGGCGGGAAAATACGGGTAATCACTCATACCGAAGAATCTGGCGATGTTCCGACAGGCAATGAATTTATCTTTACCTGGCCCAGGGCGTAATTAATTTCAACATTGATAAGTTTTCTGGTTAATTTTTAGGAAAAAAATAATTTCTACTCTAAAATACTGACCTCAATGGTAAAAATATCCACAAAAGAAACTAACAAAATTTAAATTTAAATTTAAAAATCTTAATTAATATTAAAAATAATCTGGATCATAATTTATTCTCTTCAATGAATTTAAAATTAAAAATAGAATTAAACAATAGGAATTCAGCTTCCTTGAAATTTTGGTGGTATGAAAATCCTTCGTAATGGCCCTGCCCATCGTTCCTCTGATGAATACATTTCTTTCAGAGAGGTACGGGACAGGTTCGATTTTTACACAATTAAGATTGGCCGCTGGGTCACGGATACAGAACAGGAAGCCGCAGCTGTCCAGTTTTACGATGCGTTGTGTGATCTGATGGAGATACTCCGGGTGCCTGAGGCAGTCATTTCGCTGCGTGGCACTCTGGGCCTGCACTATGGCACCGGCGGCCGCCCCGGAGTGGCCGCACATTACTCGCCTTCCGAGCATATTTTTGCGCTGGCCAAGAATGCCGGACCCGGCAGTATCGCCCATGAATGGTTTCACGCCTTTGATCACTACATTGCCAGCCGGGCGTTCAGTGATCTGCCCTCCTCTGCCTTCGCCTCACCGGCCTGGCTGAGTGAAGCAACACCCGTCCCGCACCCACTCAATGACCTGCTGTTTCAATGCTTTCGCGCAGTGCTGCTGGCCCCAGACGGCGAAAGTCCCAGTGAAATGTTTCTGGCCTCAGCGGCACAGGACAAACGCCTCGGAACTCTGTATTACTCGCGCCCGGAAGAGATGTGCGCCCGCGCCTTCGAAGCCTGGGTCCAGGATGCTGCAATCACCAATCACTACCTGGTCAAAGGCACCCGGCAGAGTCCTGAAGCTAAGCTGGGGCTATATCCGCAGGGAAACGACCGTAAACGCTGCGCAACGGCCTTTGAGGCCTACTTCAGGCGTCTGGGGACAAGTCTGACACGCCCCCGCTGACAGTCTGCAATTGCCGCCAGAGGTCAGTCCGCATACACTAGCGGTTTAACGTACGCCGAAGCCCGGCCCCCTAAGTCAGCGCAGATTGCCTGATACGGAGGCCGGGCCGCGACCAGCCCCAGGCTGATGCATCGCCGGGTTCTGCAGGAAACTGCCGGGCCTCCCGCGCTTGGAAAGGTGTAACCATGACATTGCAGGACAATTTTGGCCGGCGCTTCAGCTACCTGCGCCTGTCGGTCACTGACGTCTGTAACTTCCGCTGTAATTACTGTCTGCCCGATGGCTATCAGTGCAGTGAGAAGGAGCAGCCGCTGACGCTTGAAGAAATTCATCAGGTAGCCGCGCTGTTCGCCCGCAACGGCACCCGCAAAATCCGGATCACTGGCGGAGAACCTTCTGTGCGCCGTGATTTGCCGGACATCATCCGCACCGTTGCAAACATCCCGGGAATCGAAGAGGTTGCACTGACCACCAACGGCTGGAAGCTTCCGCAGTTTCTGCCTGAGTGGATTGATGCCGGCCTCACACAGCTTAACGTCAGCATTGATAGCCTGGATCCCAGACAATTCGCCGCGATCACAGGGCATGACCGCCTGCAGGATCTTCTGCAGGGGCTGGCGCTGGCGCAGTCACTCAGCTTCGACCGGATCAAGGTCAATGCAGTACTGATGAAAGAACACAATGGTGATCAGCTGCCACGGTTCCTGGAATGGTTACGTACCACCCCGGTCACATTACGATTTATCGAGTTAATGCAGACGGGCGATAACGGCAGTTTTTTTGATCGAAACCATATATCCGGAGAATCAATACGGACAGACCTTCTGAATGACGGTTGGGAGCCAGTCTTGCGAAAGGCTCATGATGGCCCTGCTCAGGAATTCTGGCACCCGGATTACGCCGGACGTATCGGCCTCATCATGCCGTACAGCAAAGACTTCTGCAGCAGCTGCAACCGACTCAGAATATCGTCCCTCGGAAAGCTGCACCTGTGTTTATTTGGAGAGCAGGGCTACGACCTGCGCCCGTACTTACAGGCAGGATCTCTGACGCAGGCAGAAAACTTTCTGATTGAGTGTCTGACGGATAAAAAAGCAACGCATTTTCTGCACGAAGGTAAAAGTGGCGCAACGGCTCACTTTGCCCAGATAGGAGGCTGAGATGCGGACTCTCGTACTCATACTTGCCGGTGGCGAATCGAGCCGGATGGGGCAGGACAAAGCGGCGCTGCTGCGTCCGGATGGTCGTACACAGCTACAACACACGGTCGACCTGGCCAGCTTGACAGCCCCCGACCTCGTACTCGTCAGTACCAACATTCCGCGTAATATCAAAGGTACTCATGAACTGCCGGACCGGCATAAAGACTGCGGACCACTGGCCGGGATCGAAAGCGCCCTGTCATTGGCGATAAACGGCGACTGTCTGCTGGTACTGCCCTGTGATATGCCTCTGCTGACCGGAGACCTGCTGGAGCCTCTTCTGAACCACTGCCCGGCGGTCTATGAAGACCACTGGCTACCCTGCAGCCTGACTGTGACCGAAGATCTTCGCAATTATGTTCTTAACGCATTGACGGGCAGCGGTAATCAGCGCTCTGTTAAAGCGCTGCTGAACAGCGTCCGGGCCCACCGGATTACAACCCGTGATGAACTGCAGCTACAAAGCGCAAACAATCCAGAGCAATGGCAACAACTGACAAAAATTCTGCCGCAGTAAACGCTATAGAAATAACAGGACCCAGACATGGCAAAACTATTTAATGACGATTTTTTATCGCTTAATATCGCCGTTCTGACGGTGTCAGATTCGCGAACCGAAGAAACAGATACCAGCGGTCAGTTATTAGTGACGGAACTAACCGACAGCGGCCATAAAAATACAGAAAAACGTATTGTGATCGACGACATTTATAAAATTCGTGAAATCACATCGCGTTGGATAGCAGACGAAATAACGCAGGTCATTATTATTACCGGAGGAACCGGGTTTACCGAACGGGATTCCACGCCGGAAGCGATGATCCCTCTCTTTGATACCACCATCGATGGCTTCGGAGAGCTCTTCCGCCAGGTGTCTTTCGCCACCATAGGCACCTCAACCATACAGAGCCGTGCCGTCGCTGGCCTCGCGAATGACACGCTGATTTTCTGTATTCCCGGCTCCACCAATGCCTGTCGACAGGCCTGGAATGAAATCATTCAGTCACAACTCGACAGCCGCCATCGTCCCTGTAACTTCGCTGCCCGACTGAAAAAAGTGAGCTCGCAGAATGGCTGAATTTTCGCATGTAAATGAACGCGGCGAAGCGTCCATGGTCGATGTTTCGAGCAAAGACGCGACTGTGCGGGAAGCCAGAGCAGAAGGCTATGTGCGGATGGAGCCCGACACGCTGCAGGCGATCATCGATGGCAATCATCACAAAGGAGATGTGTTCGGTGTTGCTCGCATTGCAGGAATTCAGGCAGCGAAACAGACCAGCCTTCTGATTCCGCTTTGCCATCCCCTGATGCTGAGTAAAGTCGCTGTGGATTTCGATATTGATCAGGCCGGATCACGGATCCGGGTGCACGCATTATGCAAGCTTACCGGTCAGACCGGTGTAGAAATGGAGGCACTTACCGCAGTCTCTGTCGCCACCCTGACGCTCTTTGATATGTGTAAAGCAGTTGATCCGGGTATGGTCATCGAAGGCATCCGTGTGCTTGAGAAAAAAGGTGGCAAAACCGGACACTGGGAGGCCTGATAT
>Ga0163111_10003264_pt1 | contig 10441 bp, 4 predicted proteins | sample CRUFie1St18metaG_FD_109645 | JGI IMG/M metagenome (GOLD analysis project Ga0163111, IMG submission 109645) | Marine microbial communities from the Costa Rica Dome - CRUD Field 142mm St18 metaG | ecosystem: Environmental > Aquatic > Marine > Oceanic > Photic zone | place: Costa Rica: the Eastern... | reverse complement strand
ACAACAACAACAACAACAACTGCTACTACCAACGATAAATCATCGGAAGAAGGGTTAGAATTGCAGTACGGAAATAAAAACGGTGACAGGAAACAAGTGGAAGACGAAATTGTAGAAATCCAATTAGGCGACGATGATGAAAACACTCAACAACAGCAACACGGTGTCACCGAACAGTTTGATTCACCGTTCAATAAACCAGTAGCAGCGCAAGCGCCAAAAACAAGTGAACCACCTCCTCCTTCATACCAAGACTCGGTAATGTATGCAAATCCAGCAATTCAGCCAGGAAATTCCATGATGATGAATTCATCAGCACCAGCGATGATGCGCGCCAAGCAGACGTTTGAAGCATCTTCGATGCAACAACAACAACAACAACAACAACAACAACAACAAGAACAGTATTATCAAACAGCGCCGCCGCCACCACCATTACCTCAGCAAACGTTCAATAGGCACGAATTAAGCGGTGCGCTTTCGCCGTCATTCCAATTTTATCCTCCTTACGATCCAGCCAAAGATGAAACTTTAGTCAGTCTCGGCGATGAAAAGAAAACTGAGCTCGTCGCGTACATCTCCGAGGCAAAAACGGAACCGGAATTCAATGAACAAGGTGGTGCTGGGCTTTCAAAGAAAGTGACGCGCTATAAGATTAATTTTAAAACAAATTCAGATAAGTTTATGCAAAAAGAAGCGATAGTTTGGCGACGGTTTTCGGATTTTGTGCAGTTACACGATCGATTATTGGAATCACATCGAGGATATTTCATTCCACCGAGACCTGAGAAATCGATAAAAAGACTCGGCGACGAAGCGTTCGTGCAAGCGCGAAAACTCATGTTACAAAATTACCTCGAAAAGTTGATCAAACACCCATCGTTGCGCGTATCTATGGCATTAAAAGTGTTTTTGACGCAGCAAGATTTACTACAATCGCGAGAGTGGCACGCCCTGGCCGTTCCCGCTGCGGCATCTTCAACGATGATGTCTTCTCCTGCGGGTTACCAACACCAAGAACAGCAGCAGCAGCAGCAGCAGCAACAACAACAACATCATCATCAAACGGTTCAAGCACCAACGCCAAGCATGCAATTTGCGCCAGGCAGTCACATGATGGCTTCTTCTCCGATTGGAGGGATCAATCCTGCTTCTCCGGGAGGAGCTGCCAACAGAGGGAGTGCACAGCAAAACGTATCGACTTCGTCTATGATGACATCTCCAACCGCGACTTCTCCGGCAACGCCAAACCGATCTTCAGTTGGCAAATTCTTTCGAGAGCTTCGTCAATCAATGGTAACTTCGTCGGCTGTCGCTGCGGTCGGAGGGGCATTTGGAATCGAAGCCGCAAAGCCGAAAATCGTCGAAGAAGATGCAAAATTTTTGGTGGACAAAGAGAAATCGACAAAGTTGGAAACTGAATTGTGCGGTCTGAGCGTAAAAACGGAGAAAATATTGCAACGAGAAGAAAAATTTGCCGATTCGTTGGGCGCCTTTGGATTAGAATGCATGAAATTCGCCCGGGTTGAAGAAGAAGCTTCGGGAATCTCCGGCCGGTATTCTGAGCCGGGCACACGATTAGCGACTGCCGCTCAGTTTTTCCGCAAAGTCGGCAACGCCTCCGTTCGTGCCTCTCGTATTGCACGCGCTGCTACTGTACAATTAGCTAAAGCAATGGATCCTTTGCACGCGCATTTGAACTTGATGCCGTCGGTACGTAGAGCCACACAGCTCAGAGCGGACACATTGTTATCGCTACAGACTTTGCTCTCGGATCAAGAAAGACTAACGAACAGAATTAGCAAACTCGCTCCTGATATCACAAAACATGTGAAAATAGAACAGTTGAAGCGAGAACTCGAAGTAACGAACAGATTAGCAGAAAATGCAAAAAGAGAATACGATTGTATCCGCGCGAGACAAGCGAACGAGTTCGCGAGAACAGAGAAGGAGCGCGTCGAAGAATTTGAACAGATGCTTTTGGGATTAGCGCGAGTGCAGGTTGCTCAAGCAGAAAGAACTTTGAGCGTATGGCGCAGCTTGGCAGAAGAGCTCGGGGCATCCCCCGAAGAATGGTCTCAAACTATCTCCGTTGAAGATTCATCTCCTGAAAAGGAGGTGGTTGATGGTAAATAGAAGCACACATTGAAATGAAGAAGAAAATACATTTATTTACGTATGGTTTTACAAAAATTGTTCTCAACTATGCTACTATATTGTACCACTATGGTACCACCTGTACCTACCTACATATCTATCTTTTATCTCCTACATTGCAACCTTGAAATTCGGCGTCAATAAAGCGTCGTTGTAGGCCATCATTTTTTCAATGCTCATTACTTTTCTATCACTCAATATTGGTGCTTCGTCTTCACCTTCGCCCACATCTTTCTTTCCTTCCTGGAGTTTGCGTTTTTTCTCGTTAATTTCAGTCGTCAACATTCGGACGCCCCAGTGATGCAACAACACACCAAATAATAGTTTTACGACCACTAAAATAAAAAATCCTAACACACTCGCTGCCAAAGACTCTGTTGTTGTGTACGTTGCCTCATCTTTTGAGTCGCGCGATCGATATGGATCCCCAATTCGTAAGGTTTCATACAACTGCGGCACACAACGCAATAATAAAGCTGCCGGAGCGAGAGGGACAAAACCAACAACTCGGTGAATTTTGTAAGACTGCGCCAACTTGACGTGTTCTCTACAGAACTGTCTGAAATAACGTCTATACGTCACCGGTCGTAAGCTGTTGAACTTTGCCATGAACGAGTGCTTGACGATATCCACGAAGACTTCACTTCCCAAGACTAAGACGCAGTCGGTGGCAAATTTTTTAGTCAAACCACCTGAGATAGACCCAGCGGCGATTATTCTTTGCGCGGCGACAAAGAGTAAACACACGGTCAAATGCACACGTTCAATAATATCCAATCTCGTCACTCCAAATAACTTCGCCTCGTCTTGCTTTTTGAAAACGTGGCCTTTCATTTCTGAAAAGTTATTGGAAATCAAAACTAACAACATCGCGTTGGTGTGTGAATTCATGGCTACGGACAAAGTCACCGCGTGGAGCAACAAAACAAACGTGTGCGAAGCCGTGGCGAACGTAGATAAGATCACGTCCACGATAAGCTGTAAAATACAGATGAAAACGTCCCATCTCCTCGAAAACTTGTGCTGGGCGGTGTCAACAATTTTATCCACCGAGTGAGTCAATGCGTCTAAAACATTGCCATTGAATGAGCAACATAATTTATCAAAGCACTCTAACACAGATGCTGCCATATACAGTTTTATGACTTCTTGTCCTCTAACGTAATGATACAAAACGGAAACATCCAAGGAATAGCTTAAAAATACAGCCGCGGCGAGCATGGAAAGCCAGAGTAAATCGCACAGTTGCTCACGTGCGAGAGGATGTTTTGCCCACGACCGTCGGCGTGTCATTGGTGATGGTGGATCACCATTGCCGTCAACATCCGGCGAAGAAGCATCCATTTTCTTCCTTAGTCCAACAGCTGCGGCGTATTTCGCAGGATTGAAAAAGTAACTCGAAATAAGCGCGAATAAACCTCGGGATGTCAACACGAACACTCGCACTGGAAGTGAAGTCAAGATGCCCAAAATCGCATCCCCACACAATAAACATCCGTAAAAACACAAGCGCTCCAACTCTCTCGGCAAGTGCCAGAGCAAATCAAACACTCTTTGTCGAGCGTTTGCCAATTCTGCATTGCTTTTCTCGTCGTTTTCTCTGTTCGATGGTGCTAATCCCAGCTCAGCTAAAACGTATTCCCTCCAAAAGTAATTTCTGTCCTTGTTCGGTTTCTTTTCTTCTCCGTTGTTCTCGTTATTTGTAGCACTGGTAGTAGTAATACTACTCGTATCGTTATTCTTAGTACGCAGATGTAAAGATCTCGATATGGTCTGAATATCTGCCGGTAACACCGGCGATGTCGTCTCCGACCCTCTCTCTTTCTGCATTTCCTCTGCCAATAATTCTTCGTCTGTTGTCAATTCTTCTTGCGAAGTGAATTGCGAGTTGCTCTTGCGTCGATGTAAGAACCAGTCCGAGGAGCCTCTGTTCACATTTCCACTCGTTGTTCTCCGCATTTCGTGATGCCTTTCGCTTCGACGGCACGACGGACGGGCACCGACAACAGCACTTTGAGCGCGAAGACGGAGAGAGATTGAAGAATTGGATTTTTCTTTTTCTTTCAAAGTCAAAGATGAAAACGCTTTTTGAGAGAAAAGAGGGGAGTTTTTGGAGGTTTTTTTAGGAGACAAGACAAGAAAAAGCAGGAGGACGTACATTCCTCACATCAAAACGAAGATTTACTCCGTTGTTGCGACAAAGGAATCGCGGAAACGCGACCTTAATCTCATGGAGTCGTTTTCTAAGAGTCCTCCAGGGAAGAGCGACAATCTGTCAACCTCCCCGTCCTGGCGGTACGTTGGCGTTAGGATTTGTTTTTCTTTCCCGTTTTGTTCGTGGCGCCGATGCGCCTTAAAACAGAGGAAAAAAATCCGTCTTTTAGATGCGCTAGGGACATCGCGACATCGCGATATCGTCTGAAAACACAGAACTAGAGAGTACAAACACTGACGAACGTTTTTACTTCACTCTTTTGTACTCGTTGATGCATTAACAGGGACTACGAGACTTCGTTTTCGCAGTTGTTGAGTGATGAGATTGTCAAGACTGAAACGCGCGGAGATGTGCCGCCACGGAGTGCATCTGCGGTGGATTTGGTACGTTCGATTGCAAAATATCGTACTCATGATGATTGTTCGTTCGAAAATGGGTTTTGATCCGGATTTCAATCTTCGGAGGTGGCTATACGCGCTCGATTTCCGTGAGCCGCCACCAGAAATTTCGGTTTTTTTGTTCAAGAGCAAAGTTGGGTCTCTCGTTTGGTGCAGCGGGAGAGCGTGGTTTTCTCTTTTCTCTCATCACTCCTTCGTCTCTCGTCTCTTTTTGTGCGATAAAATAATAAACTGTTGTACTCACCTCACACTATTTGCATGCTATAAAACAACAGGCGTACGCAGGAAGCGGTGCAACATCGGCTGTTGGAACCTCGGGTTTAAACAAGACGGGCGGTTTTGGCGATTCGTTTTACTTAAATCAACATGCTGGGAGTTTTGCGAATACAAACGTTGGTGGCGCTCCATTAACGTCAAATGGCGGCAATGCAAATAGTCTGTTAGAACCAAGCGGGTCGAGTGGAAAAAGCGCATCTGAAAGTTATGGAGCGGCTTTTAATAACGATGCTCTTGGCACGGACGTGCATCGAGGGCTAAATTCGACGACGTCGGACGGTTTAGCCTCTGCATTTGGTAAGATCGATCTGGCTGGAGTTGCGAATGGTTTAACGCGACCTTCGACTGCGCCTTTACCACCGCATAGCTCTAGAAATGGTCTGAATTCTTTACAAGCGCATCAATCGTCTCGACTCAGTGACCAAACGACAAATTCTGCCGGAGTTGCTGCAGTTGCTTCTGGAATGGGCAGTGGAATGTCGGGAGATCTTTCGGGATTGCAAGCGCAACAAGCATTATTACAACAGCAAGCCGCACAGCAAGCGCAACTTAATCAATTTGCTACGCAACAGATGCAGTATAACACAAATGCTGGTGGAACACAAAATCTCCAGCAACAAGGGCTCGGTGGTGCTGGTAATTTACCTGGGTTTGATACATCGGCAGTGAATCAGGCAGCAGCAAATGGAGGTACCGTCGCGGAAGTTTATCAAGCCGCTTACGCGGCTGCCATGTATGCTCAGCAGCAACAACTCCAGCACTTGGTGCGCATGCAAGGTGGCACTGGTATGGTGAATCCGCAAAACATAGCTTTCCCCGGTGGAAATGTAAACGCAGCTGCGGCGGCAGCTGCGGCTGCCTCGGGACTTAGTGGAATTGGAGGAGGATATGGAGATATGACGAACAACGCGAATGCCGCTGCTGCTGGAATGCTTGCCTCTCAGATCAATGGCAATCCACACTTGGGTTTCACGAATATTGTCAACGGGATGAATCCGCTCATGCAACAACAACAAAACTTGGGTGGTAATCTCGGCCGAAACGGTCAAAGAAACGATGGTGGAGGTGGAAATAGAAGAGGTTCCAGAGGCGGACGAAACAACAATGGAAGGAACGGTTCGAACTCCGCGTGGGGTAACGATGGAGGTGGCGGTTCTCGCGGCAATCCGCTTTCCAATAGCGCAGAACTTTCAACTCTGAACTCTGCCGTGCCGGGCGCGAATGGATCACCAACGGCGGAAGAACTCGCGGAGATGGATTCAAGATTTGGGTCCATCGAAGAGTGCGTGGGGCAGATTTCTATCTTGGCCAGAGACCAGTATGGTTGCCGCTTCCTCCAACGCAAGTTTGATGAAGATGGTTCGGCCGCTATTGATGCTTGCTTCGACGAAATTATCGAAGAAGCTGTTGACTTGATGATGGATCCGTTTGGGAATTATCTCATGCAGAAACTTTTGGAGTGCTGCTCAGATAAACAAAGAGCTGATGTTGTTCGTGCAGTTTCGGTAGTGAATAAGAACGCGAATACAGGCTTACCTGAGTTGGTTTCTATCGCTCTGAATGCGCACGGAACGAGAGCAGTACAAAAACTCATCGAAACTTTAAGTTCGGACGAGGAGATTGGGCTCACCACGAAAGCTTTACGTCCTGGCGTCGTCACCTTGATCAAAGATTTGAATGGGAACCACGTTGTCCAACGCTGCTTGCAGCGTTTGTCAGCTGAGGATAATCAGTTCATCTATGACGCCGCAAAGAAGCATTCGGTTGAAATTGCTACTCACCGCCATGGTTGTTGCGTGTTGCAACGATGTATTGATCACGCGACTGAGGAGCAAAAACGACCGCTCGTTCAAGAAATTGCCGACCAAGCGTTGACGTTATCGCGCGATCCTTTTGGCAACTACGTTGTGCAATACATTTTGGACCTCGGATTGTCGTGGGCGAACGCGGAAGTCATGTTGCGATTAGTTGGGAATTATGCTGAATTATCCATGCAGAAGTTCTCTTCGAACGTCGTTGAAAAGTGCTTGAAACTTGCGGACCAGCAATTGGAAGAGCACAGAAATGTCGTTGTTCGTGAAATCATGTCGAGCCCGTTGTTGGATAGACTTCTGATGGATCCGTACGGCAACTACGTCGTTCAAAGCACACTTATGGTTACGAAAGGGCCATTACATGCGGATTTAGTGGAGAGAATTCGACCTCACTTACCGCTCATTAAGAATTCGCCCTTTGGGAAGCGAATTTTAAGACTTCTTCTTGAGAAGGCGCACAAGTAAAGACTTTTCAATGCGCTTTCGCAATGAAGGAAGAAAATTGTTAAAACAGAAATTAAAATACATTTGTATAATGTAGAAGGTTTGGCTTGTTTCATATCATGCGGAATACAAACCAATTGTACGAAAAACATTGGAGGGTGTTTAGCGGAAAAGAGAGGGAGAGGAAAATAGATTATGTGGATTAAAACTAGAGGTGGGTAATGTTTGTAGTCTAGGGCGAATCGGATAAAGAACTGCTTCTTGCAGTTTTATCGCGAAAGATGAACCAAAAAGAAAAGAGAAAAATAGTCAAGAGGGTGAAAGGTAACGCTCGAAACAGAGTTCGAGAAAGCGTTATCTTTGCTGTATACAGAAAGAAAATTAACAAAATTGTGTTTGTTTGTATTAATCAATTGTAAAGCACCGCAACTACTACTACTAAAATTCAACATTGATAACAAATCTTTCTCTTGCGTGCGCACACCTCTACATTTGTATTTTGAAAAGCAAAATCAACATTTTTTCAAGGCGTCCAAGACGTCTAAAAAATCTTGCGGAGGTTCTCTAGAAAAATCTAAACTCTCGCCAGTTCTTGGATGGGTAAATCCTATCGTTCTCGCGTGCAGCATTGGTCTTACGCTTCGTTTACTGACCGCCTCTGCGTTTACTTTCTTGATCCCCGGGTTATTCAACAGCTGTTTTTTCACGCGTTCCTTGTTCCCGTCGTACGTTTCGTCTCCGAGAATACCGCAACCTAGAAATTTAGAGTGGACGCGTATTTGGTGCGTTCGTCCAGTATCTAACTTCCATTCTACGAGACTTGCGCTAGTCGCAGTATCCGATGAAGTAGGAAAGGTCTCTAGCGTTCTATAGTTTGATCTCGCAAAACGTCCAGTTCCGAGCTGACTCGAAGCGATGCTCATGCGAAGCCTATTTCTCGGATCACGACCGATTGGCTCTTGTACAACGCCCACAGATGGATTTGGATGGCCTAAAACTAACGCAACATAAAGTCTTCTGACTGATCTCGCGGCAAACTGATCGCAGAGATGTTGATGAGCCGAGCTGTTTTTAGCGCAAACGAGAAGTCCAGACGTCCCTTTATCCAGTCGATGAACAATTCCAGGACGAACAGTCATATCCTCTTCTTCTGGTCCTAAGTACGGCATAATCTCATCATCATCATTATTGTCGTCGTCTTCGTCGTCGTCGTCATCATCATCATCGTTAACATCGTTATCTTCTTCTCCGTTCTCTTCGACAAAATCTAAACTCTTTGGAATCTTCCTTCCTTCTTGGACGACCAACGCAGGACATCCGCAGTGATGTAACAACGCGTTCACGAGTGTCCCGTTCGAATGCCCAGGGGCTGGATGTACCACCATCCCCGCAGGTTTATCTATAACAATAACATCCTCGTCTTCGTATATCACGTTCAACTTTATATCCTCCGGTTCTGCCGTTAAAGATTTCGCTTGTTCTATCGTCAATCGAATAACGTCTCCTCTTTGCACTTTGTATGTCTTTTTCAGCGTCTTGGTCCCGTTGACGAAGACGTTCCCGTTGGCGATGGATCTCGCCACCGCGCCTCGGGTTATCTTCTCCGAGCGTAAATGGTCCGCGATGAACGCGTCCAATCGCGACGGTTTAATTTTGAAATCGCCAGAGATGGTGCTGCTACTGCTGCTGCTCCTGGCGGCGATAATTTCTCGAACATTTTCTTCCTCCGAATGTTGTCGCGCGAGTTCGTTAGACGACGACGAGCAACGAGTGCGCGTCGTCGCACTCCTCTCCGTAACGGTACCACCACCACCACCACCACCACATCTTCGCCGAGACGACGAACGCGTCAAAAAAGACGACGCGCTGGTGTGGTGCGCGCAGTAATAATAGAAACGGCACCGTTTCGCCGCGAGCAACATGTTTGTGTGTATGTGATGATGATGGTTGCGGTCGTAAACGTCCGGCTTTTTTAACAACAGGAGTTTTTCATAAGTAATAATAAACGAATCCAATTCTCTTTCCCTTCTTCTTCCTCATACGTAGAGGAGCAGCACGCAACGCCAAACAACAACAACAACAACAACACGAAGAGTGAGAGAGAGACTCCACGAAATGGGCGCGTGCTGCTCGAAACCACCGGTTCAGGACGCTCCAGAGGTCATCGCGGCACGGAGGGAACAGATGTTGAGAGCGGCAGAAGCGAGGCAGAAACAGAGCGAAAGCCGAGGCGTCAAATCGCAAAAGATGAAGACGAAATTAAAAGCAGCGCAACAGTCGTCGTCAACGAAACGCGGAGATGTGGGACACGAAGGGGAGAAAAGAAGAGCAGAGGGTGTGGTGGCCGATTGGAATTCGTAGAGAAGAGAGAGTGTGTGTGACGTAGACGATGTGCATTATTATTCGATGTGACAGTACTAGTAGTTTATAACAACAACGATGACGACGACGACATGTATTCGTGTTCAATCCGACCCTCCAGTTTTCACGGTCAACCCGACCTTCTCGAACTCTTTCTTCAAGCTCCCGTCTTGGTGCATGGTCATCAAAATGTCGCTTCCGCCCAAGAACTCGCCGCCGATAAAGACTTGAGGAATAGTCGGCCAGTTGGAGAAGGATTTGATTCCATTTCGTAAAGCGTCCGATGCTAACACGTTCCTCGACGCGTATGGGACCCCGTAGTGGTCTAAAATGCGGCAGGCAACGTTCGAGAAGCCACACTGCGGCGCGTTTGGGCTTCCTTTCATGTAAATCACCACCGTTTCCTTCTTCACGTCCGCGGCGATTTCGTCGTGGACGTTCGTCGCGTCCACGTGGGACTTGGCGGCAAAGTCGTCGTGCGATGACGATGCGCCTTCCGAACCGAAAGGTTGTCGTCGTCGCCCAAACAAAGAAAAGACGGAGGAGGAGGAGGAGGAAGAGGACGCGGTGGAAGACGAACGCGTCGTCGTCGTCGTCGTCGTCGTCGACAGGTCGCGTCGCGCGAGCGCGCGTCCGCTCGTCGAGGCGAGACGTAGAACGAGGCTCTTTTTAGACATGGAGGTATGGCGCTCTTCGTCTTCTTCTTCTTTGTCTTCTTCTTCTTCTTCTTCTTCGTCTTCTTTGTCTTCTTCTTCTTCGTCTTCTTCGTCTTCTTT
>Ga0163111_10003262_pt1 | contig 10443 bp, 11 predicted proteins | sample CRUFie1St18metaG_FD_109645 | JGI IMG/M metagenome (GOLD analysis project Ga0163111, IMG submission 109645) | Marine microbial communities from the Costa Rica Dome - CRUD Field 142mm St18 metaG | ecosystem: Environmental > Aquatic > Marine > Oceanic > Photic zone | place: Costa Rica: the Eastern... | reverse complement strand
TGTTTTAATGCTAATGCTGGTGGAGAATCGACCTCATATTGACTTGCTCGTTGTTCCAATTTTTTAACACTTGCATTTAAACGTTTTGTAAATGCAGGTGATTCACTACACTTTGTTAGTCCACCAATATCTGCTAATGCTCGATTTGGAATTAAAACAAATAATAAGATAGATAATATAATTAATAAATTGACACGTTTCATTGAAAATTAAAGAAATTAAAAATATAGAATTTAGTAAAAAATTTCATAATAACTAAGGTTACCGTATTAAATTATATACTAAAATTCTAAAAAAAAATAATTTTTTCTTTAATTTTCCTACATAGTAGATAAAAAACTATTTATTTAATTATTTATCATATAAGGTTAGTGAAAATGGTTCTATATAACTTAAAAGTGTTTTTCTGTAGAAGAAATGTCAGAATATTTTTTGTAGTAACGCTAGTTAATACTGTAGTACAAATACTATCCAGAAGATATATTAAGACTTATCAAGAACTTTTTAAATTATTTTACCTTAGTTTAAAAATATACCTTAACGTTGGGGTACAATTATAGCTAGTATTCCTGGCCTGGGCCAAGCTATACTAACATTTTTAGCGAAACGCGGCTTTATTGGTGATCTATTTTTTAGTGTTAATCTAATAATTAGTGAAATCGACGTAAGTCCAATTAGTGTAAGGTTAAATGGTACAGTTCAACAGGCATATTTAAGAAACAAGAAATATAGCATAGTTAAGGGAAAAATATCTATTTAGACCAGTGTGACCAAAGTCGGAAATATTTATTTGATATTTTAGAAGATGAAAATATACCATTTGAACAAAGAGAACAGATGGCTCTCTTAATATTAACAGATCATTTAAGTCTAAAAACAGTATTTGAGCGTCTTAATTTTGTAATTTGTATAGTTTTTATCACTTACATATTATTTAATAATAACCATTCAAGTTTTTTTCTTATGATTTTCTTATGATGAGAAGTTTGATTAAAACTATTCGAGAAGGTAGGATTACCAAGTCAATGGCTCGATTGATCATTAGAAAATTTAAAAAGAGAAATATTCTTATTGATCCAAAGTTAGTATATTCGGATAATGTTAAAAACGAGTATAATTTAATGATCCCTATTAAATGTTTGAACACGTCCTACAAGCACCATTAGCTAGCAATTATATTTTTAGCCGTATGGCAAAGTGGTAAGGCAGTGGATTGCAAATCCTCTATCCTTAGTTCAAATCTGAGTATCGTTTTCAAATATAATTTAATATTCTTGTGTTTTTTTAATAAATACATTATACTATTATATATGATAGGGGACATGGTGGAATTGGTAGACACGACGGACTTAAAATCCGTTGCTTAGTGATACGCGTGAGGGTTCAAGTCCCTCTGTCCCCAGCCAGAATCGAAAGTTAAAAATAGATTGATTTTTGACTTCAAAAATCAATCTATTTTTAACACAATTCATAAATTTCCGTAAACATATGAACTGCCGAACCAAACGTTATTGGATTCGGTGCAGTAAAAGAGAGCCACATTAATCCACCGGCTGAAACACAGCGCACTGCCAGACTAGCAGGCGGAGGAAAACAGCAATCGGCTACAACCAAAGTAAGATTTGTAGCAACTTTGATAGGACTGGTAGAGTTAGTTGTATCTATTACCTCTTTAAGTAATCTTACCGTTCTAGCACCAGGGAAAAGTAGATCAAAGCCCTTTTTGATAAAACCCATCTGTTTAACCTCCCGTTAAGTCAATTAGAACTTGCACTAATCGAGTGTCCCTTAGTGGAGAAAACGCGATTAAAGTACCTACTGCCATTGAAATTAAGCATCTTGCTAACATAAAAAATTTCTCTCCTTCAATTTTCAGTAATAAAATCAACTAATTCATTAAAATCAGTTCTTATCAGTTAAATTCTCTAAATTATAAATTATTAGGAATAACCTTATTTATTATTATAGTACAATTTTATTTTTAATTGCTAATATTTTTATTTAATATTTTTATAACTTAAAAGAATAAATATTTTTTACTTAAAAAAATATATTTATAATGTATACGTTATACTTATGGTTACAAAAACGCTTATTTCAATCCGTATAGGTGTGGCTATTAGTCTGTTACCTTTACGAGATTCTTCATTAGCAAAAATTTGGATCACTATTACGGGAGGTTGAAATGTTAAATTTAATTGCAGCAGGTGCTGGTTACCTATTTCCTGGTTGCCGAGATTTAAAATTAGTTAAAGATGGTATCAACTCAATTCAACAAATCCGTTAAAACTTACAAAAAATGTTACTTTGATCGTTGTCGATTGTTGTGCGCCTTTTCCACTTAGACTGGCAGCGTATTACATCGCGGCTGGGTCATTAATAGCAATTTCAGTTGTAAGTTTAAATTCTATGACTATAGGTTCAGCTATTCATGTGGTTACAGAAATTTATGAAAATTGTTAAAAATCGGTCCTCTTTAAAAAAAAGATAGACCGATTTTTGACCCCCTATAATTTTCTAATTTTTTCTTTTAAATTCAGTAATAGATTGATTATCAGCCTAACCTAACGGCAAATTTTTATAATTTTTGATTCTAATTTTAAGGGAGTTGTCTAACCCATTAAAATCTAACCTATTTAAAATAATTGTTCATAGAAATGTATTACCTGACTTTGTCCTATAAGTAAAGGAGTAAGTTTTTATATTTCAATAAACTGTGTCTTTTTTTTATTTTTAAACTCTATTTGTAAATTATTTTGAATAATTTTATGTTTCAAAGCCTGTTAAAAAAGATGCTGTATATATTGTTTAAGAATATTGTTTAAGGTGTGCCTTTTTTTTGTTATTATTATTTTTATAGTGTTCCAATATTTAATGAGAATAGAAAATTTTTTGTAGGCTTTCATTACTATAACTTTGAATGAATTGAAGTTTAATTTTCAATTCAAAACCTTTTTGATATGTAACAAAGTAAGTTGGTAAAAAGAATCGATAACTATAAAAAAAGGATTCTTTCAAAATAGCTACCTTGATTATCCAAGGTCCGTATTCTCCAAATTGTTTTTTAGCTTTAACAACGGGAAAAATTGTAAAACCTTGAAAACTATTATTAGTAATAATTTTGACAAATGTTTTCATGTTTTGTAATTGATCGAAAAACTGAATTAATAGTTCTCGTTGATATTGATTTTTATTATTAATTCGAATAAAATCTATAAAATCATTAATTTTAAATTGAAGGATAGAATAGGATTGATCCCAAAAAGTTTTTGTATTAGCTGTTTGCGTCTGACTAAAGGCAATAAATTGTAAAAACTTAAAAAAAGGTTTTTTATCATGAGCACTAATTCAATTGTTGCTCTCTTGATAGGAATATCCTGTTAATGATTCTTTAGTTTGATTTTGTCTTCTGAAATAGTCGATTAGTCACTCAGTATAATTTTTATCAATTTCCAAAACTCTTTTTGAATAGTTAAAAAACTTTTTTTTGTCATTATTCGCTCAAATTCTTCTACATGGTCTTGAAATATTAACTTTTGAGCTAGTTTTATTGTTGCCCCTCTTTGATATAATTCAAATCTTATTTGTGTTTAGTTTTGATAAACACGATAATAGTTGGGACTTCCTCGTTTTCCAACTTTAAAAATCCAAGCAGCAAAATTTGTTAAAAAAGATAGAAGCATCGATTTGGAACAAGCGTTTGATAAAGTCAAACGAAGAGCAGCGATGATTGACTGTAAAAATTTTGACTGTTCTTTTGAAAGGTTTCAAGGTTTAGCGACAGAGTGTGGTAAGTTTAACACTACATCAACTCGTGAAGTTATTACAATCCTCGAAGGTGAAATGCGTGGTTATTATACGCATCCTCGCCGAAAGGACTATGGGCCTAATGTTACTGGCCTTGACTTTGTCGTCGAAGGACTTGGAGAATTTGACCATATCATTCAGTCCGCTGAGTACAATAATGTGCTTGGATGGTAAAGGTTAAAACCCTTGGGCGTACTATGCCTTTCCAAAACTCTTGATCACGTCAAGAGATTAAAAATTTTATTAAAATAGAAAATGAAAAAGTTCATTATAGAATGTATTGTTATTTTCATTGCATCTGCTGCCCTTAGTAAGGTGATATTTGGAGGTAGGTTAAATGGACAACTCACTTATCGCTGGTGATGGAGCTAAAATAATGGTTCCTGCGTGTTTGAAGGCGATTTCATATAAAGTTATTGATTTATTTGGAGATATGTATGTCTTCCTTGAGACTAACTGCGGAAGTACACTCGTATTCAAAGTAATTCAATACTTTAAGCCAACAGAAGACGTGAAGGAATTGATTAAAGGCATTATCAGTAGTTATGGTGCTTGGCTTGATTTCGGGGGTGTATTATTTCCATCACCTTATAGAATTGGATTAGTTTGGTTAGCAACATTTTGGAAATGCGTTGGATGCTCCATTAAAAAACAATGTGCTGCATGTATTTTGGCAGCAATAAATACCATCGCAGCGTGTTTTCCAAACATACTATCTGCAAAAATAGTTTGGCTTTCTGCGAACATATGGGTAAGATTTGCCTTTGAGGAGTCAAAGGGGGTAAAACTTATTCAACGTGAAGAAATATTACGCAGAATACTACTAGAAGGGGGGATACATGACCAATTTTAATCCGGAGAAATTACTGAAGAGTTCAGAGAAGAAAGCGTTCGAGGAAGGGCTCTTCAATCATTGTGTCTGACACAGCACGTAAAATAAAGTGTTAGAGAAATCTTAATTTTTATTTTAACTTTAAGAGAACTCTTTATATTTATTTGTTAATTGTTTCAAGAATAGATTGAAGCAATTATCCTCTTATGCAAATTTATTTTAATCTAGATAAAGATAATGACCATATCATTCATGTTGAAGTAAAAGGTGCAGTCGATAGCTCGATTCACCCAAAATCTACTCTCCTTAAACAAGCCAAAAAATATGTTAATAGAGTAAAATATCAAAAAAAATTTTGGTCCGATGAACCTTTAGTTAAGAAAAAAATACCACACATTAATCCAGATGCCAATTTACCCAAATCTACAATAAGCAATGCCATTACGGCTCTTTCAGTAAATGATACAAATATTATTTTTTTAAACAATATTACAAATACTTAAAATTGAATATGAACAACAAATTTAAAAATATGATTGATCAGTACAAAAATGGTCAAACAAAATTTTGCAATAAAATATGATAATCATTAAGTTTGTTTTTGTCCTTTAATTCAAACTCAAATCTTAGTATACTTTTCTTGGTGTAAACACGATAATGCCTATTACTTTGTCTATTACCAAATTTAACAACCAAACCTTCTTGGTTTTTAAAAAAACTAAGGTTCTAGTTAGGGTGTGACTCCTGAAACTGCTTAAGGGACTCATTGATAAATCTGGAATTGCTAATTTGATCGGTTGATTTCTGTGGCCTATCATAGCATACATCAATACGACTTAAAACAGCCTTATAATGCAAAAGTTTTTGCCATTGAAGACACTCTTATTTAATGAAGTCAAAAATTCTATCAGCATTTGCTCCTGAAAATTCAACATGAGTTCCTTCTTGATAGTTTCTTTTCAGAATAAAAACCACTTCATGTAAATTACGCCTATTAAACCTAATTTCTTGTCTACTTTTGGAGTTATCCCTATCTTTTTGATAAGAGTTAAATCCTAAGGTTTTGAAATAAGATGCTGATTTGTAAATTTGATCTGGTATTAAAGAAACTAGGTTCCAACGTATGTAATCCATTCTGAGTGATTCAGATTTTAATGAGCAAAAATCGTGAGTATAAATATTATTCATCTTTTCTTTGGTTTCTAATAAATAATTTATAATATTTTTGATTCATGAGAACAATTTTGAGTTTTTGAAATGAAAACTTCCAGGCGCAACTTTGTAATCAGAGAAGAGTAATTGTTCGCTGAGCATTTATTTGTTTGAATGGCATCGGTCTAAAACCGTGATCGAGCTATACCATTCCAAATATTCTCATTTTCGTTGAGTTTTAATTAAACTTGTACAACAAGGAGATTAATATTGTGAAAAGATTAATAATTTGAACTATCCTAAGTATTGTCTGTGGTGGTATCATAAAGCTTTCATTACCGAGGTAAATAAATAGTTATGACTATAAAAGAGTGGTTAGAAGCCAGTGAGGTCTAATTAGAGGATATTAGGCCTTTTTATCCAGCGTTCACAAAATTTGGGACTGTTATTTTTATTAAGAAAGTTACAAAGATGTACATGTATGTCAAAAATTATTGCGAAAATTCAAAGTTTCTAGAGTTTTCGCAACGTGTAAAACCATCTAAAGATACTTTTGAAAAACTGCCTTTCATCGCTAGCGGTTATTCTATCTACATGGGAGAAAATGGTCAGTTCATACTAGTACCCATGAAGATTATAGCAATATGAAGATAAACATTTGAAGGTTTTGTTAAAATAAGTAATTTTAATCAGATTACATGATGTCTAATAACTATCATATCAGTATAAAAATCATTTTATTATTTTTGCGCAGATCTTAATACGACTAGCACACAGTTTCGTGGCTCGCGATATTAATGAGGTTAAATAAGTATTCGAAGATATTGGCTATTTAGATAGAGGTGCATATAGACTCTTATAATATTGAAAATTATCTTAGATTGGTGCAAATGACTGCTCACGAAGAGAAGCTCTTCAAGCATTTCAATGATCGAACAGATGATTCAATGCGACAAAGGTAGCGTGTCTGAGTATTTATCTAGACCCTTCAATCTATGTACACAGAATAGTATTCTTACTATATTGATGAGTCTCGCGACAAACACATGCTAGAGACATCTAAAGGTTTAACACTAGGTAGTGAGTGGTTATCAAGTAAGTTACCTTTTCTCTCATTCAACCGGGTTCAAGGAAAGAACATTAGGAAGGATAGTAAAGCGCAAAATCTAGACATCACCGCAAATGTTAAAGTAATTCTTGATGATAAAAATTATTCTGTAGAATTTAATTTTGTATTTGATAGGTATGACTTTAATACGTTTGCAAACCTAAATGGAAATACCTTTTTGAATTTGATTCCTGAATGGTTACAGGAAAATTCCATGATCATAAATATCATTATATCAGCTTGAAAATACGATTTAGTTCGCTATAAAAAAAGACGAACAAGATCTTATTTTAAGTAAATTTATACGCACAGAAGAAATTGGTATTTCAGAGCTTAAAGCTGAATTAGCTGCAATTCAGTATAAATACACTTGTAGTTCTGGGTCAGCTAGTTGTAATATCTAGTCAGATCTATTAAGAAAATAGATCTATTGAGACCAATGTCGGAGTGTGAGAATGAATGAAGTTTTCTACACTCTGGAAAGTTACTAAGCTTAGTATTGACAGTATGCTTCTGTGGTCAAAATGCATTGACTGCATTTGAAAAAAGGGCTCGGCGGGGGGTTTAGAGTGTGAAAATATGTCCTAATATATATATTTCCACTATAATTACCCAATTAAAGATATGCAAATAAATAGTCAAGTTGAATTCGATACTTACACCCAAAACAAAAGTTTAGACACGTTTTTTAACAAATTAAAAAAAACTGACGTAAGTTAATCCTTAGTAGCTAAGGAAGATGCTACTACAATTTTTGGTTTGAATAAGGATCAATTTATTGAGATATTTGACCAGTGTATTGCACTGATCATTGATGATAAAAATCAATTATGCCTTAAACTTTATAATGAAGAGGGAGGCGAGAAATTCATTTCGATTTATTTTTACCATCTAGAAAAATTTGACCTTCTTCGAAACTATATAAAGTGAACAACTTTTTTTCATTTTATCATTTTATATAAAAAAAGAGGTTTGTTATATTAACATCAAACTTAAAAAAATCTAATAGTTGAAAATAATGTTTCAAAAGCTGAAATTTACGGATCATAAAAAATTTAATGACTAAAAATTTTTAAGAAAGGTTTAGTCATTAAATTTTTATCTTTAAGAAAAGAAAAGATTTAATAATTTCATAATTTGATAAATACTTCTTCGATTTATTGTATAAATCGGAATTTTTCGTTTATGTGCTAAATTTTTCAAGCGGAAATTTTGCCTTAGGTGTTTTTTTAAACCTATTATTAAATTTGCTTGTTTAATTTGAGTTGTAATAATAATTCTATTATTAAACTTTATTAAAGTTTCACGAACTAAATTTTTTGACAATGAATACGGATAAATAACTAAAATTTTATTTTTTAAGGCCCGTAAACTAGTGTTTTTAGAGCTATACATTTCGAACCAGTCTCGATGAATTGAAAATATTTCTCTATTTAAAAAATATGCATTTTTTGTTAAGAAACTCTTTTGTAGCTTTTGATAATTAATTGTTAACTTTTTATTCTGATTTAAATTACGGATTTGTAAAATATTAAAATTTTCACTTAATATTAAATCAATTGACTTTTCAACACTTTCATGAATTGTCCAATGGTGAAGACTGTTTACTTCAATCGCAATTTGAAATGTAGAATAAGATTTTCTCTCTAAAATACTTTTTTGAGTCCGTCTTCGTTTAGCTTCTTCATCACTTATTGTTACATATTGAATTCCTCCAATTAAACTAGATAAAGCTGGATTTTTAATTAAATTTTCTAAACAATTCCCATGAGTTGTACCAATTAATTGAACGCCTTTTTCTGCAATGGTTCTTGCAGCTAAAGCTTCCAATTCGGTCCCAATTTCATCAATAATAATTACTTGAGGCATGTGGTTTTCAACTGCTTCTAACATTATTTTATGCTGTAATTCGGTCTTTTGGACTTGCATACGACGGGCCCGACCTACACCCTTGTGCGGAATATCACTATCTCCGCCAATTTCGTTACATGTATCAATAATAATGACACGTTTTTGGATTTCATCTGAAAAAATACGAGCAATTTCTCGAATAATTGTTGTTTTACCAACGCCTGGTTTTCCAAGGATTAAAATTGATTTTCCTGATTCAAGTAAATCTCTAATGATTGAAATAGTACCAAAAATTGCTCGTCCAACTCTACAGGTTAATCCATTAATTAAGAATTGTCTATTCCGAATACAACTTATTCGATGAAGTGTTCGTTCAATTCCTGCACGATTTTTATTACTGAACTTACTTATACGTTTAGTAATGTAATCAATATCTTGCCATGAAACAACCTGTTCAGATAAATATTCTGTTCCAGTTGTAAATCTAGCTTCAGGCCGACGACCTAAATCTAAAACAATTTCGATTAATTTTTCTTTATTAGAATGATTATACAAATGTTGATAAATAGAAAGTGGAAGATTATTTAAAAGTTTTTCTAAATCATGATTAATATTCATCTACTATAAATTTATATAAAATTTTAAATATACAGTATAAATATTTGATTACTATAATACATTTTCGATTCATTTGATATAAATCTATGCAAAATTTTGATTACATCAAAAAAATATTAGTTTTTCATATAGGAATCTTTTCGTATTGCAAATAAAAAATCAACTAACTTAGAATTATGGAAAAATAACCTATTTTTACTATAATATTACGACATATCTAAAGAAAAGTCAGGAACTTATATGAAAAAACTTTGTCAGAAATAAAAGATATCTTTAAGTGTCGACTGAAAAGATGAGCGAAAAATTAAAACAATTTGTTCATTTTCATCATTCTATGTGATTTTTCAGACTACGAAAATCATATTTAAATATATTAGCGAACTAAAATCGAACTATACGTTTTGCTACTTACTTAGTCACAGAAATTATTAAAACTTGTTAATTTATGCTTAAAAGTCGCTTTTTTATTCTAATTTATATACTTTAATTCATAAAATAGTATTTAGACCTATAAGATTACTATTCTAAGTATTTAGATTGAGTCAAAAATATTTTATATATTTAAGTTAAATATCTTATAATATAATTGAAAATTACAATAATATAGCCAATAAATTGTAGTATATATATTAACAGCTTTATCACTTTTTATGTGATGGGATTAATAGAAAATAATTTACGGATATTTTAAGAGAGTTTGATCCTGGCTCAGGATGAACGCTGGCGGTATGCCTAACACATGCAAGTCGTACGAAAGAATTTATTCTTTAGTGGCGGACGGGTGAGTAACACGTGAGAATTTACCTTTAGGAGGGGGATAACAAGTGGAAACAAATGCTAATACCCCATATGCTTATCTAATTATCTAAGAAAAGATAATCAAGTGAAATGAATTTATATTTATTCGCCTAAAGAGGAGCTCGCGGCTGATTAGCTTGTTGGTAAGGTAAGAGCTTACCAAGGCGACGATCAGTATCTGGTTTGAGAGGACGATCAGACACACTGGAACTGAGACACGGTCCAGACTCTTACGGGAGGCAGCAGTGGGGAATTTTCCGCAATGGGCGAAAGCCTG
>Ga0163111_10003258_pt1 | contig 10444 bp, 20 predicted proteins | sample CRUFie1St18metaG_FD_109645 | JGI IMG/M metagenome (GOLD analysis project Ga0163111, IMG submission 109645) | Marine microbial communities from the Costa Rica Dome - CRUD Field 142mm St18 metaG | ecosystem: Environmental > Aquatic > Marine > Oceanic > Photic zone | place: Costa Rica: the Eastern... | reverse complement strand
TCAACTGCCGCCACATTATCTTGAACAACATCGACATTTGCATTTAATCTTGTAAAAGTAACAAAGTCATTTGAAGCAGCTACTAAAGCATTAGCTGTAATTCTTGCCTGTAGTGCGGTATCTTCGGTAGTGAATGTTGTGACGTTTGTAGTAAGACGAGACTGAAGCGCAGTATCTTCGTTAGTCATAACGGTAACGTTTGCAACTCGTCTAGCTTCAATAGCTGTTTGAATTGTTACGTTAGAGTCGCGTCTGCTCTCAACAGCAGTCACATTATCCTGCACGATATCAAGATTAGCGTTTAGTCGTGTTTCTGTGTCAGTAGCATCCCCACCTGACCCAGCAGCTGCAATCCCAGCGGCCAGTTGAGCTGCATTAGCAGATATATTAGCAACACCACCTAGTTGAGGAGTAGTGAGATTAGCCTGTTTACCTGAAGTGCCTGTGATAGTGATACCTTCACCGCCAAGCTCAGAAATGGTAATGGCTCCAAGTTTAATTGAAGAGCCACTCAAATATAGATCTTTCCATTTATTAGAAGCTGAACCCAGATCATAAGTGCTATCAGCGGATGGAATGCCATTAGCAGAAAAGGTGATTGTATGACCACCTGTATCAACTATAGATGCTACATTCGCCTCTACAGCATCTACATTACCAGATACTACATTAATGTTGGAGTTTAGTTGAGTAAAAGTAACAAAATCGTTTGCATCGCCTACAAACTTTTTCAATTCGTCTAGTTGAACTTTTTTAGTCTGATCATTGTTGATATCAACGATAGGTACTACATCATTAGTTGCCAGATCGGTAGCTGCGATAGCGGTAAGATCAGTAATTTTTACGTTTGCCATTTAAAATCCTTTGCGCACTGATTTACACATATTAAAACACAATATATTTTCGCTGTCCAACCAAAATTTATCTAAGTCTTTCAGTAGTCAAGGCATTGCCATTTTGAGTTATCAAAAGATTGCCGTCCTGTGTAAGAAAAGTAGCCCCAGAACTAAAGGTTTGTTCGAGTCCAAGATTTTTTCCATCTTGTGTAATCAGCTGATTATCGTTTTGTGCAACGATTAGGTCAAGAGCCTCATCCTGAACTATATGGTCAAGACCAATTAGTTTACCATCTTGAGTGAGCAGGTGACCACCATCTTGAGCTAACAGTAAGTCAAGAACATCATCTGCGATATCTTGATTTGTTACTAGCGGGTTACCGCCTTGGTTAATAATTAAATCGCCACTCTGTGTAAGAAGGATGCTAAGATTTTCTTGAATGTCAGGAGCGTTTACTTCATCTTGAGTAACAATATGATGCCCGCGTTGTGAGACAATAAAGTCACCATTTTGTGCAAGCAGATTAAAAAATCCGTCATCTGGAAAACGTCGGCGAATTGAAGATATGTGAAGGGCGAGCCTTAACTTAGTCGCGCTCATTATTCTCTCTCAGAAATAAAGAGCTTTCCATCAGAGGTGCTACCAATCACTGCAACAAATTTATCATTTTCAGTAGCTACAACATCATCTCCTAATGAAATGTCATAAGGAATATCCGCAGGTAAAAAATGTGAGGTGACATTAGAGGCTGTTACAGTTGAGTCACCTGTTTCTATAAATGCGTCTTGAGTAGAAAAGAGAGTTACTACTCTAATAGAGTCTGAAAACTGGGGTGAAGTATTTGACGCTCCCACAGTGAAGGGAACTTGGTGTCCTTTGTTAGGGCGAAATCCTAAAACAGGAATTGCTGCGTTACCATCATCTCTTGGTTGTTTTGACATGTTTACTCCTTAACCGTGTGGTCCAAGCACCTTATTTACATCATCAATAAATCTAATGATGTTATAGTCTGCATCATGTTCTACTTCTAATTTTTTACAAGCTAAACGTACAGAACCTGTGTAATCTTTTGACATACCACCACGAAGCCCACGTTCAATAGTTCTTTTTGTAGTTAAGCACTCACTTACGCTTTCTCTAATTGTAAATTCTTTTAAGGCTGATGGTTCACCAAACCACATCAACAATACAAAAAATGTTCCAGTCATTAGTGTACTCCATTCTTTTTCATTCCATTCATATCATGCACCATATTCATCATATCTTTTCGAATTGCTTTTATTTCGCTCTCAACCTGCTCTATGCGATCTCTATAAAAGTCTAGAGTAAGTTGCTGCTGCTGATCAAAAGGTGCTTGACCAGTTTCGATATTTTCTGATAGCTTTTCCAGTTCACCAGCTAAATGCTCAATCAGCATGAATTGTTCTGAATCTGCTGGTAGCGAACCCATCTCACCACGAGGCCATTTGATGCGAAACTCAGTGTTCATCCCAACATCTGCCTCAGACATGATAATTTTATTTTCAATAGTATTTAGTCGCTCGATAATACCAAAGTATGCCCATGTTCCAATAGCTGCACCTACCACCATAGCGATAAGATTTCTAATTGGCATAGACAATTCAGTATTCTCACTTATCTTAGTAGCCATTCATTCCTCCGGGGTCGGCCATCGTTTCCAACTTTGCGCGAAGCGCGACCGAATTTTTTTGTCTTTCATCCCAGCTTGTTCTCATTGTTTCGTGACGTTTATGTTGTTCCACATACGCTTTCATCCACATAGTGGTATCCAGTTCACCCTCAACGTCCACGGCAGGAGCGCAGTCCCAATCAAGAGTAGGGTCATCCATATCTTCCACTCTATTGACATAATTTCCCGTTCCTGTCATATCTACCGTGTATGAATTCATCGGTATGTTCCATCTAAGTTGTAGTGTTTAGCGTTGTACCAGACACACATGAGGGCTGTCACGAAGCCACGCTCCGCGTGCAGCTTGCAAAACCAGGCCCACCAGTGTTTCATTCCATCAAATCCCTCATGAGCTTATCATAGTTGTTGATCTGGACTGCTACCGCTGGTCCTTGCTGTTTCGGCTTGAGGCTGGCTTCTACCTCTTGTAAATGCTTCATCCAATCGAGTAAGTCTTTTTTAGAGTAGATTCCTGTTTCCACCGCCTCTTGTATCTTCTGATCAATCACCGAGTTGATTAAATTGATGCGCTTAATACGATTGAGATATCCTTGCGTGGCGAAGACGGAATCTATATAGTTCTTCACCTCTTTCTTTTCAATGACCGCGGTCACGCGGTCCTCGGAGATACCGTATTCATCCGCTAATTCATCTATCGCCTTACCGGATAAATAATCGTTAGCTAGCGCCAGCATTACAGGGTCTAGAGGAGGAGCCTCTAAAGATTTGTTTAGTGCGTCAACTGATGTTGTTATTGCGTTTTTGTTATTAGACTGCATCTTCCACCTCATATAAAATTTGTAAACTTAGGTCAGCCATTCCATAGGGATGGAACAGCCCCTCGTCGGTTCTAAACTCTGTGACTCTAGCTTCTTCCACTTCAAAACTACGATAAGTTTCAGGAAAGTTTTCTAAAGCATCATCTATCTGCATACCAAAAGTTTCAGCTTCACCCAACGCGTCCTCTTCTGAATAAACATACCCACGAATAAAAACAGAGATTACACCTTGGCGGAGACCGCCACCGCGTGCAACACGCGATTCATTTTGTGGTATGAAAGTAATGGTTGGAAAATCATTAACTTCATTCATATATAAATAGCGTTTGTGAACATTATTAGCCATAGCATCTGTATTAGCAGCTAAATGATCTACTAATGCATCTACGATTTGTGTACGTCTGGCCATATTTCACCTATCATTTGTTCTAAGTTTTTTCCACGTTTCCAAGCAAGCCAGTGTTCACTATGACGATTATCATTATTGTACCAACGAATTATATATCTACAAATATCATAATCTTCAACAACTAAAAAGTTATCCTCAAACCACTCACGACACCATGCAACCTCTGGAATATCACCAAGTTCAGGGTGCGATGTGAATCGCGCAACTTCACAACACGGGTGCAAAATAGATTCACCTGGCAAGCATTGATTTCCATCTTCATCAACAGGTATCTTCCAAATACCTGATTCTTGTTCGTAACCTACAATGGGTTTACCATTCCACCAATAATTACCTGAATCGTCATCATCCCCAAAGTGGTTATAAACTAACGGACCATAAGTATATTTTTCAGCCACTTTTTGAAAATTTCCCCTGTAAAAAATTTTTAGATTCAGAAAAAGTTCGGAATCACACTTGAGTCTATATTACTACTCCCTTTAAGGGATGTCAAGAAATAACCGTGATTTTCAAAAATTCCCAGGTCGAGGCTCTGTGGAGGTGCGCATCGCGGGGGTCACTAGTCAAGTCCTGCTAACCGCCCTATACGTGGCCGCCTGTCAAATTACTGACACAAAATAACGCATTTTTTTTACCTCTACCCCTTGAAATATGCGGTTGCAATGCTTATATTATACATATAAGGAGAATTAAACATGATCAAAAACATTACAATATTTGACTTAGACGGAACCATTATTGATAGCTCGCATCGTCAAGCTACCCTTGCTGACGGCACGTTAAACTTGCCAGCTTGGATAGAAAACTCTACACCAGAAAAGATTTTTGCAGATACAGTTTTGCCATTGGCAACACAAGTTAGACGCCGCCAAAAAGCTGGCGACTATGTTATGGTCTGCACAGCTAGGCAAATGTCAGATGCGGATTTTGAATTTTTACAAGATCAAGGCATCTGTCCACAAAAGATTATCTCAAGACCAAATGGCAACACAACGCCAGACGGCGAATTGAAAGCTAAACAGCTTAAATCGTTTTTATCTCTTAAACAGTTTGCCAAGGCAAACAAGGTTATGTTTGACGATGCGGCTTCGGTTCGCTCTGCTCTAAGACAAATTGGAATTGCGGTTATTCATCCGCAAAAAATTGAAAAAAAGATTGCCTGACCCCTTGACAAATGGGGTCACGATACCTATATATAGATAAAGGAGATTTTATTATGTTTGGATGGATCGGATCATTTTTGGTTATTGCACAGATGGCTTCACTTACTATCGGACTGCCAACACATACCGCAATCATGGTTGGCTTTGCTGGCGCGTGTTGCTGGATTATTCATGCGATTGCTCGTGATGATAAACCATTGCTATTTGTTAATACCGCAGTTTTAGCAACTGCACTTGTGGGGTTAATGCCATGATCAAAAAACTCAATATCAAAAAAATTCTTGTTGCTCTATATCTTGCTTACTCTATCGCCACCGATACGATCATATGGGGCGGCGCACTCTATCTCTTAATCAAAGGGGGTTTCTAATGAAAAATCTTGATAACCTAATCAAGCTCAACGAGCTTGCCGAAAATGTTTATGCCACAGGCAGACGCGTTGCCATCATTCTTGAGGGTCGCGATGGCGCGGGCAAATCTGGAACTGTTCGGGAATTGACGCGATACATGCCACCATATGCCTATCGTGTCCAGCCGTCATTTATGCCAACTAAACGCATGATGAAATCATGGTTGCCAGAATGGAAAAAGCTGTTGCCAATACAAGGCGAGATTGTTATTTATGATCGGTCATGGTATAGCCGCGCTTTACTACAGCCTGTCATGGGTTGGTGTTCCCAGCGTCAATATAAAAACTTTATGCGTGACGTGATGGATTGGGAACATGACCAGCAAATTGAAATGGTCAAGATCTGGCTATCGGTTGACGAATCCAAACAGCGTCAACTATTAGCACGCCGTGAAAATGACCCATTGCGTTATTGGAAATACAGCCCGAATGATCCCAAATCGCTGGCTAATTTTGACAAGATCACCGAGAAAAAAGATGCTATGTTTGCTCTGGATGACTGGCAAGTTATTGATATGATGGACAAAGATCGGGGGCGTGACCAGGTTGTCGAACTGGTCACACAGGTTTTCTAAAAGGCGTTTTACCCTGCAAAATCAAGGACTTGCAGGGCGGCGGCCCCCGCTCGACTAACTCATTGAAAACAAAGGAAAATAAAAATGACAACCCATTGAAAACATTGGAAACTATTTTGCGTTTGCCCCTTGATTTTGTTATAATGAATGACTATATTAATACTATAAGGAGTTAAGGAAATGGAAAATTTTATCTCACCAGAAACTTTCGAGGCAATCCTAGGGGTTGCTGTCCATGTTATCGTTTTTGCTCTAGGAGGCTAACACAATGTTTATCAATTATCGCTTAAAAGCTAAACGCCAAATGGCAATCTTTGCAACACTCGCCTTTGCTGGCTTTACTCTCTGCATCTTGGCTGGCTTGTCTATGGCTTCAATCCCACATCAGGAATTTCGTTTCTGGATAATGATGGGCGTTGGCATGGTTGGATTCTTCACTTTGTTCTGGTCAATCCTAGGTTTCATCTTCGGATTGATTGACTACAAATCTTTATCATAGGGGGTTACTATGGACGACTTTGATCTTGACCAAATTGAAAAAGAAATGGAAATGATGACACAAGAAATGTCATCGGAAGAAATTGCCGAGATGGAACAATCTATTAAAGATAGTTTCGAATTCGGCAAAACATTTGAAGACATCTTCGGGGCGTAAGCCTCGAATTTGCGCCAGCTGGAACAAAACGTGAACAAATCACAGGCTGGTTGCTAAAAGGCAGTTTGCCCAATAAAATCAAAGTCTTACACAAGTCCGGCCCCGCGCCGGATTTTTCCTTTTAAAACAACAACTTACGGGCGAAAATAATTTGAAAAAAAATGCTAACCCATTGAATTTAAAGGAAAAGAAAATGCATTTTTTTTCGTCCTACCCCTTGAAATTTGACCCCATAATGCTTATATATAATACATAACAGAAACGAGCTACTAAGAAAGGAATTGCTCATGAAAAATGTAAACTATACCCCTGAAATGACTGCACAAATTGTTTCCGATTATGAGGCTGGCATTGCTGTCGAAGCTATTGCCGAGACTATCAACAAATCGGTTCGCTCTGTGCGTTCAAAATTGGTGCGCGAGGGCGTCTATATCGCCAAGCCAAAAGTCACCACCCGTAAGGCTAATGAGCCAACCAAAAAAGAGTTGCTCAACCAGCTAGAGGAAGTCGCGCCGTTTCCGGTCGATGGCTTCATGGGTGCAACCAAGGAGGCGATAAATGAATTGCTCTCGCACTTCTCGGACGCATAATCCGGTAGCTCGGAACCTTGGGGCATTTCGCCCCAAGGTTGTCCGGTCAAAAAAACTCTATTCCAGAAAGGGAAAATCAAAATGGAAATTATCAAATCAAAAAAATCGTTAGCCACACTTTGCAACGCTCGGTCATTTGATGGCGCGAAAAAATTGGCTTCAATGGCTGAAGTCAGACGTATCAACGCGCTAATACAGCACACGAAAGAAGCGAAAAAGCCAAAGATAACAAGGAGATAGCCGGCCTCGGCCCCGGCCGGGCTAAGTCATTGAAAACGTTACAAAATAAAAATGATAAGTCACTGAAAACAAACAAATCTTTTTTTACACAGACCCTTGAAATTATGCTACACAATACCCATATATAATATATGAAAGGAAAAAATAGCATGATTAAAAATATTTCAATTTTCGATCTTGATGGAACCTGCATCGACTCTAGCCACCGCCAAGCTACCTTGCCGGATGGCACACTAAACCTTGAGCATTGGTTTGAAAATGCAACACCTGAAAAAATCTTCCGCGATAAGGTTATGCCACTGGCTCACCAAATCCGCAAGCGTCAAAAGGCTGGCGATTTCACCATCGTCTGCACAGCTAGAAATATGCAAGACGCAGATTTTGAGTTTCTACAGAATGAGGGCATCTGCCCCCACAAGATTATTTCACGCCCTAGCGGTAATATGGAAGCTGATGGATCGCTGAAGCGTAAACAGCTTAACAGCTTTTTGTCACTCAAGCAATTTGCTAAGGCTTCAAAGGTCATTTTTGATGACGCGGCAAGCGTCCGGTCATCGCTTCGGAAGATTGGCATCGTTGCTATTGACCCGAAAAAAATTGAAAAAAAGTTAGGTTGACCCCTTGACATTTGGGGTTGCAATCCCCATATTAGATATAACGAAAGGAAAAAAAATGTCAAATTATCTTATCTCAATCACTCACCCCGAATATGGCTTGACCCTATTCAAAAATGGTTTTACTGGTAATCACCGCTTGGATGATGACGGACAGCCAGCGGCGCGTATGCGTGAGTTTCACCGCGAATATGGTAAGCATGGTTGGATTGTCAACTATCATTCTAATATGACCATGTTTGATGATCGCCGCACATATTTGACCGAACAGGTTGCACAAATTTTGATGGGCAAAAAAGGTCTGGATTTTTTCCCGACTAAAGCAATGGCTCAAGCCCTTGGCATCCATTCTGGCTGGACTGAAATTTTCGCGGTCAATCTTCGCCAGCTTCAAGGCTATCAGGGTAAAGCTGTCCAGATCTGTCAGGCTCACAACTGGAATTATCGCAAGATTCGCGCTTGGATTCGGTCAACTTGTCAAGACTGTTTCTCGGCGGATTCATGGGCAGAATACAAATATGGTGACAAGGTTTGGCGCACGTCACCATTCAACGGACGTTACAACATTACACACAAGGAGGCGGCATAATGGCTGTTAAAAAAATTTGGAAGACTACAGGTCAAGAGGGTTGCGACGATTGCCAATGGCTGGCGCATGAGACAGATGGCGAATGGCTTTGCTGTGACGAATGCGACTGGGTGTTGCATGGCGAGGATGACGGGCAACCTGATTGGGCGCAAGAATGGCATGATTTTGATCCAGAATGTTAGGGGGTTATCATGAATCAAATTACACTCAAGCGCGTTATCGTCGCGCTATATCTCGCGTATAGCGTCGCCACTGATACAATTATCTGGGGCGGGGCTGTCTACTATTTCTTTTTTAACTAGGAGGTTTTTGCTATGGACAATTTCAGAATTTTTCTTGAGGTGTTGCGCACTATCACGCCTATTTTAATTCTAGGCTTGCAGATAATGATCTTAAACGGCTTGTAAAAGCCGTTTTTTCTTGCTTAAACAACCACTTAGCGGGCCCCGGCCGCGCCAAACCCGTTTTTGTCAATGAAAACAATGCTTTACGCGCTACTTTTAAACCACAAAAATTCAATTAATTCAACGGGGTAGGCGTGTCAATAGAAAACTTAGCGGGCAAAGTTAAGACGGGGAGGGGAGGCGAGGGGATGTTACGTTATAACATTACATAGCGTTTTAACGTGTTACAACATTAATACACGCACTTAGCGACCATTCCTACCACATCACTTTAAGAACAGCGCATACCTGCGCCAGTAGTAGTTCGACGATTGTCAAGTAAAAAGTCAACGCGTATGCACTTTTTTCTGCAAATGATTCTTAGTCTCATTACGCGCTGGGCGGGAGCAAGTGTCAAGTAGAAATTAAATTTTTATTTTTACGAAAGGCAAGAAAATTTTTTCTAGCGTGAGGCGGCAAAAACTGTACGATTTCACTTGCTTTCTTGGGTAATTTTCTATATATTTATCTCATAAACAATCAGAGAGAAGGAGGCAAGTATGCCACAAGTAAACTATACCGCCGAAATGACTGCCGCTATCGTTGACCAGTACCAAGCTGGTGTTTCTGTTGACGAAATTGCTACCGATATCGGTAAGTCTGTTCGTTCCGTGCGTTCTAAGCTCGTCCGTGAAGGCGTGTACGTCGCCAAGGCGAAGCCTGCCGCGAAGCGGGATAACGGTCCGACTAAGAAAGAACTCTTGATCGAGTTGGAAGCTACTGGCTTCGACGTGAATGGGTTCGAAGGCGCGACTAAAGATGCTATCCTGCGCTTGATCGCACACATGCAATAAGAGATGGGGGCGCAAGCCCCCTCTTTTTTGTCTTTAATTACAACCACTTGGAGCAAAGTGGCAGCAGGCGCCAGCGCGCCAGTGCAAAAGCAAAGTAAAAAATCAATTTACGTGCTCACATTAGTGCAAATAAGTACAAAGTCTATAGTCTGGTCATGCGTTGCGCCTAGACCCCTCCCCACCCTGGTATTATAACACATAAAAACCCCTCGAAACAAGCCAAATCTGGCTCCCTACGGTCGCCAACACACAAAAAAGTGTAAAAATATAGTGTTTTAGCTAATAAACAGCAGAAATAGGTAAAAACAAGTAAAAATGCAACTAAAAACAGTAGTTTTTTAGCCTATATACACCCCCCATCATAAAAAAATGTGTCATTTCTAAATAAAACTGCCCCCCAGTAAATCAAAAAAGCTCTGGACGAGTGCTCACAGCGCAGCCCAAGCGAACTCCGTTCGCGAGCTTGAAATCTTTGATTGAGGATGGTGCGCAGGATTGGAACACTTCGTGTTCTAACCTACATGAGGACGCACGCTTCGCGTGAGATCGAAATAGCTGTTATAGTGGAGAGTCTATTCAATGTAGTGGGGGAACGAAGTTCCGCAGCTGGTACAGCGTTTGTTCCCTACGGTCACTCTATTGTATGAGTACACCTTT